>Ga0209777_10006855_pt1 | contig 12761 bp, 12 predicted proteins | sample FrelakmetHBP12HB_FD_187147 | JGI IMG/M metagenome (GOLD analysis project Ga0209777, IMG submission 187147) | Freshwater lake sediment microbial communities from the University of Notre Dame, USA, for methane emissions studies -HBP12 HB (SPAdes)... | ecosystem: Environmental > Aquatic >...
CTGGCGCTGGGTCTTCCTAATCAATGTGCCCCTGGGGGTAGCCGGCACCATCTGGGGCATTCTGCGGCTGCGTGAGCCGGTGGCACTGCCCTCCCAACAGCGCTTCGACTGGCCCGGAAGCGTCACCTTCACAGTTGGTTTAGCTACCTTGCTCCTGGCAGCCTCGCTGGTAGCCTTTCCACTTATCGATGTTGCCTATGTCTACGCCCTCTTCGTCCTGGCCGTGTTGAGCCTTGCAACCTTCTATGTTGTGGAGAGGAAGGCAGAGCAGCCCATGATGGACTTACGGCTCTTCCAGGAGAAGCTCTTCGCCTACGCCTGCGCCTCCAATGCCATCAACGGCCTGGCCCGTGGAGCAGTGCTCTTTGTCTTGATCTTTTTCTTGCAAGGTCCCTACGGCCTCGATCCCCTCAGGGCTGGAATAATGATGGCACCTTTCGGGGCCGCCTTCATGTTCGTGGGACCTGTCTCAGGCTACCTGTCCGACAGATATGGCTCCCGAGGCCTGGCCACCGCTGGGCTGCTCATCTCCGGTATCGGGCTTCTGGGTCTGGTAACGGTCGTGAGCAGCACGCCCTACTGGCAGCTGGCTCTTTACCAGGCTCTGATGGGCGGGGGCTCAGGGCTCTTTGCCTCGCCCAACACCAATGCCATCATGTCCTCAGTTGTCCCTGAAAAGAGAGGCACTGCCGCAGGGATCAATTATATGCTCATGAGCACCGGGCAGATGCTCAGCATCGCAATTGTCTTCCCGCTGGTTCTCAGCCGCATTCCTGAGGATGTCATGTTCCATGTCTTCCTCTATGGAGGCGGCATGAGCGGTGCACCTCTGGCGGCCTTCGAGTCGGGAATGCACGAGGCGTTCCTGGCCAGCTTCGCTGTCACAATAGTTGCGGCAGTCATTTCCGCTCTGCGGCCTGCGCATAGCTTTGCCGGGGAGGCGGCGAGGGTACCTCTTTAGATGGGAAGGTCTCCGATGGAAATATATATAGTGACTGACACTAAGTCACTAAATTATGCATAGTCTGCAGGAGACAAAGATGAGCCGGATCGTAAAAGAACCTGAAGAGAGACGAAAAGAGCTGATAGATACCGCTGAGCGCCTGTTTATAGCCCAGGGCTTCGATCAGACTTCTATAAGCGACATAACAAAAGAAGTCAATGTATCTCAGGGCGCTTTCTACTACTACTTCGACTCAAAGGAAGATGTCTTGGTGGCGGCGATGGAGAAACAGATCGCTCTGATGGAAAGCGATTTTCTTCGGATTGCAAACAATAGCGACCTAGATGAGGCAGCCAAACTCAATTCCATGATCAATCGCTTTCTAAGCGTCTCCGCATCCGGGAAAAAGATCATAGGCTATATCCACCAGGCTAAAAATTCCACGTTACATAAGAAGCTGATGAGGGTGAGGCCATTTGCCAAGATAGCCCCGGTTATGGCGAACGTAATCGTCCAGGGTTGCAAGAATGATCGTTTTCATGTAGAACGCCCACTGGAGACCTCCTATCTCCTGCTAGTGTTGATAGCGTCTGCAAATCATATGTTCTATCAAAAAAACGATGATTTAGCCGATTCAAAAAATGCTGATCAGGCGGATCGGGAATTTCTTGAGAATATGCGTGCGGCCATGGAGGACCTCCTGGGCAGAATGCTTGGAGTTAGCGATTACAGATTCATATTGCAGATTTAGGTTGCCCGGGAGAGAAAGACACGCATTTATTACTGACTATGTGTAAGTCAATTGACATCAAATTGAGAAGGTGAAAAATATCACAAATGGAATTGAACCGATGGACATACCTCAGACTGGCCAGTCCAGGGGCGAGGAAGCCATCTCTATGCAGGGTCTGACTAAACGGTTCGGCGAAATGACCGCCGTGGATCACATAGACCTGAAAATAAATAGGGGCGAGCTCTTCGGTCTCCTGGGAGCCAACGGAGCTGGCAAGAGCACCATCATCAAGATGCTTACCACCATGCTCACGCCAACCGAGGGTGAAGCCCGGGTATGGGGTCACGACGTGACTAGAGAAAGGAACTCTGTGCGATCCTCGATCGGCGTCGTCTTTCAGGACCCGGCCATAGATGGAATGCTTACCGGTCGGGAGAACCTGGACTTTCACGGCAGGATGTACGGAATGGACGGCCAACTGCGTCAGGAGAGGATTGATGAGGTTCTGGAATTGGTGGATCTGGTCGAGAAAGCTGACATCAAGATGGAAGACTACTCCGGTGGCATGCAGCGGAGGCTGGAGATTGCCAGGGGTTTGATGCATTATCCACATGTGCTCTTCTTGGACGAGCCCACCCTCGGCCTGGATGCCCAGACCAGGCGATATATCTGGCAGTACCTTCGTAATATGAACAAAGAAAAGGGTGTTACCATCATCCTTACCACACATTATATGGAAGAGGCGGACGCCCTTTGCGACCGCGTGGCAATCATCGATAACGGCAAGATCGTGGCTCTGGACACTCCCTCAAACCTCAAGGATATGATTGGATCAGACACGGTCAGCCTGGAGGTTCTGAGTGGTGCGCAAGCATTGAAGTCATGCCTGCAATCCTTCCCCTGGGTCAATTCCGGCGTCATCGTCAATGGAACCCTCGAGCTGATGGTGGACCATGCCCAATCCAGGATTCCCGAGATCATGCAGGAGGCAAATAAGTGCGGCGCGATAATCACCTCAGTTGGCCTTCATAAGCCCACTTTGGAGGACGTTTTCCTCAAGTACACGGGCAGGAAGATAAGAGAGAGCGGAGGCGCAGCTGGGATGATGGGGGCCATGATGATGCACAGGAGGCGAAAATGAGACAGGATCTTAATGCCATTTACAGCATCTGGCTTCGCGAGATGCTGCGCTTCTTCCGTCTGAAGAGTCGGGTCTTTGGGTCCATAGCCTCGCCCTTCTTCTTCCTGGCCTTCATGGGAATCGGATTTGGCGGAGGCACAACCATGCCCGGCATTCCCTCAGGCGTCAACTATGTCAGCTTTCTGACGCCGGGGATCATTGGCATGACATTGCTATTCTCAGCCACCTTTGCAGGCCTTTCTGTCATCTGGGACAGAGAGTTCGGCTTCCTAAAAGAGATAATGGTCGCCCCAGTGAGCAGAATTGCCATAGTCCTAGGGCGAACGGCGGGAGGCTTGACTACTGGAGTACTGCAAGCCTTGATCATACTTGTTGCAGGCATAATCATGGGCATGAAGATGCCAAGCCTTGCCGGATTCCTGTTGTCCCTGGTATTCATGGTACTGGTAGCCGCGACCTTCATCGGCATCGGTCTGGCCTTCTCCTCCAAGATGAAAGATATGTCCGGATTCAGCCTGATCATGAACTTCCTCATCTTTCCACTTTTTTTCCTGTCCGGAGCGCTCTTCCCCTTGGAGAGATTTCCTGGGTTGATAAGGTACCTCGCCTACCTCAATCCCCTCACCTATGGCGTGGACGGCTTGAGATACAGCCTGATAGGCGCGAGCGCCCTTTCCCCTGTCGTGGACTTGGTAGTTCTGGCGGTCTGCTGCGCTGCCATGCTGTTCCTGGGGGCGTATCTCTTTGAGAATACTGAGGTGAAGTGATATTCAGACACAGATCCTGGCCCAGGCTTTTGTCGCAAGGAATCATTGCAAAGAAGGAGAGAGGCAATTTAAGTCGGGGCGATGGGGCTTGAAGGCTGGCCAGGCCCGCAGCTCCATTTATCTACGGCTTCCTACCATAAGCCATAAAGCCTGTGTAGGAGCAGAAGAACTTGCCTCTGAGGTTATCCTCACTTAGTCCCTTTAACCAGCCCAGAGCTTCAGACCTTGATACCAGACTCAAACCCATGGCTTTCTCTGCGTTCTTGGACAGATCGAATACCTTTTCGGCGAGGTTAAGATCGGTGATTACAAGGGTGCTTGGGTAAATCTGGACCTCCTCCAGTCCCATATCTATGAAATACCCGTAGAGGTTACGTCCTATCCAGCCACTCCTGAAGGCGTCGCACCAGAGGTCTGTTATCTTACGAGTAACCTGTCGGTCCAATGACCCTATGACAAAGGTGCCCCAGTCCGGCTCATAAGCCACGATGCTGCCAATGCTCCTGGTGACCCTGGCCATCTCGGTTAGAACCTTCTCCGGCTCAGGTATATGTTGGAGGGTTCTGTCCACCCTGGCGCAGTCGAAGCATCCATCATCGAAGTCCAAACGGCCGGCATCTCCCAGCACGAACTCTATGGAAAGGCCGAGGTTTTCAGCCCTTGACCTGGCCGCCTCCAGCATGGTCTGGCTGGAGTCCACCGCCACAACCCTGCCGGTGCTTCCCACTATCCTGGCCAGGGCAATGGCATCGAAGCCCAGGCCACAGCCCACCTCCAGGACCCTGGAACCCACCCGGGCGTTCATAAGATCGAAGCTTTTTCTCTTGTAATCCTGGAAGTAGGGCAGAGAGTTCAAGGTGACCAGGCAGGATGAGAAAAAAGAGGGATCATTAGAATGATCGATATCCGAGAATCCACTTGAGAGGTAATCCATGATATCATTACAAAATAATTTTCAATGCCCTCAGGGGCAGGGCAGGGTTAAAAGAGATGCGTTGCCGCTCTCCAGTGACATCCTCATATTTAAGTATCCTGAATAGGCTCCGCTCATGACATAGATGGGAACCGCGCTGGAGCCCTTTTGCACCCGGGCACCCACTCTGGCCGTCCCCTCTACCTCGGAATGAATGCTGTAGACAGAGTTGTTGTCGGTCTGGGCGACGGAGGTATCCTTGATCAGTTCCACCAGACCGGAGTAGCTTTCCGAGTAGACCGATCCTACCTCATAGTTCTTGGCGCATAGAGCATTCTTAAGCTCGCTATTGGTTATGGGCGCACTGTATCTGGACGGTCGGTTCTGGAATACGCCCCATTCGTTCGCCCAGATCTCATTGTAGCCGTCTTCGAAGCCCCCATAGACCTGAGCATTGATGGATCGGGACACAGTGCCAGTACCTCTTGTTCCCATGACCAGCTTCTGTCCATGAAAACCGGCTTCCGACTGGTAGATGCGCATATCGTCCGTGGTTCCCTGGCTGTAAATCCAGGAATGCTCTGTGAGGTTTTGAGGCACTTTTTTTGCAGTAACATCAAGAATGCTAGTGCTGGCAATAATAAATATAATCAACAATCCGAGCATCAACGATCCGAGCCAACATCTCATCTGAACACCTCAACCTCAGAAGCATCATGGCCGGGCATTGAATATAAATCTGATCCCTATCTGCCCTTATTGCGTCCTCTCTGCTTGATATCTCTCAGACGGGCTTCCAAGGATGCCTGCAGATCCAAAGAGAGGCCCGCCCCGAAATGGTCCAGGCGGGCGGCGATGGCCAGTTTTGCCGCCAGGGTCCGAGCCACACGCCCCCGCAGCATCCGGGGCGATCCTATCACGGCAGGGTGACGGAAGATGATGCCGTGCTTGGGAGAAGGAGCATTGCCCTTGAGATGCTTGAAGAGAGACTTTTCTGCGCCCATGACCTGCACTCGACTGGAGGGCATCTTTGCCAGACGGGAGAGTCCGCCGGCCCGGGAGATGAGCCTTGCCGCCAGTATTGGTCCGGCGAGATTTGAAAGATTGGGGGCCAGAGCCTGCACGGCGGCGGAGACGTCCATCTCCGTGGCCTTCCTGGACTCCCGCAGGCCCAGGATCGCTTTTGCCAGGAGCCCCATATTTTCGTCTTCTTTTAGCCCTTCCGCCAGATCCTTTCCATGGACGATCTCCTGGCTGTGCAGGCGGGACCACTCGTAGAGCCTCTCGTCCAGCAGATTGATCGCCTGAGTCAAATTATCCAGGGCCTCCATGGCCTGGAGCAGATCCTGCTCAACGGTGCTGCCGGCCAGGATGCTTCGTCGCACCAGGCCTAAGGCCGCCTCTCGCAGCATCCTGTTATATTCTTGGTCGTCGGCTGCAAAGCCACTGGCCTTGGCCAGGGCGCGTAGATCCGTCTGGGGAAGTGGAAAGGCACTGGCCGGCTCCTGCTGAGGCTCTGATATATCATCCGACTCTTCTCTGCCAAGCAAGTCTCCGGTCAGCAAAGATCCGGTCTGCAGGTCAACTCTTCCAAACCAGGTTAGGATCACCATTTGCCTATACTCCTGCCAGGTCCTGGAATAGATTACTTTCGCCCCGCACAGATTTAATTTAAATACTTCCGGACCCAAGTTACAGTTACCTCTCAACAAAAAAAAATTAGGGGGCTGAATTGTCTATGAAAGAACTGGTTGATCAGATAAAAGCTCGTCTCAGGGATCAGAAGATCGAGGTCTCTGAGGAGGATATCGAATCTCGCCTAAAGAAGCTCATCGTGGATTTTCGCGTGCCTGAAGGCGAGGCGAGAAGATCTGTTTTGAATTACTTTTTCAAAGAGCACGGCATAGTGCCTCAGGTTAGGGCCGGCTCGGAGAAGGTCAAGATCGCCGAGATCAAGGAGTCCGGTAAGTGGGTGGATTTAGAGGTCAAGGTTTTAGATCTCTGGGAGCCGGCATCTGAGACCATCTCTCAGACAGGACTTGTGGGTGACATAACCGGATCCATGAAGTTTGTGAAGTGGACCAAGTCCGATCTGCCCAACTTGGAACTTGGCAGAAGCTATCTCTTAAAAAAGTTGGTCACGGACGAGTTTCAGGGCAGGTTTTCCGTAAAACTGAATCGCACCAGCCAGATCGAGCCGTTAGATGTCGATGTAGAGGCAAAGCCCGCCAGCAAAGCAGCACAGCTCGTAACAGTGGCACAGATCAATGAGCCTGGCCAGTGGGTTGATCTGAAGGTCAAGGTGGCACAGCTCTGGGAGACGAACAGCGAAGCCATCTCCCAGTCAGGACTGGTGGGCGATGAGACCGGCGCCATAAAATTTGTGAAGTGGGTTAAGGCCGATTTGCCGGACCTGGCGGATGGCAAAAGCTACCTTCTCAAAAACCTGGTTACAGACGAGTTTCAGGGCAGGTTTTCCGTAAAACTGAATCGCACCAGCCAGATCGAGCCGTTAGATGTCGATGTGGAGATCGGATCCATCGCCGCGGAGTTCTCTGGCGCCCTGGTGGATGTACAGAAGGGCTCCGGGCTAATCAAGCGCTGCCCGGTTTGCAAGCGCTCTTTGGCCAAGGGTGTCTGCAGTGAGCACGGAAAGGTGGACGGCACCTATGATCTGCGCATCAAAGCAGTGCTGGACGATGGCCGCCGGGTGCAGGATCTACTCGTCAACCGGGAGACCACGGAGAGGCTGCTAAATCTCACATTAGAAGAGGCAAAACAGATGGCCATGGAGGCGCTCGATCATGAGGTAGTGCACTCACTAATTGAGAGCAAACTGATGGGAAGATACTATTCCATAACCGGGCCGAGGATTGATCGTTATCTTCTGGTGGAAAGCATTAATGAAATCCCGCCGGTGTCGCGAACGCAAGTGGACGAGCTCATAGCTAGCGCGGAGGTGGCATGAAAATGGCAGGATTTTCACGAGAAGTGGCAAAAAGGATCTTCGCTGAGGAGCTAAAGAGCTCTAACTACTCCTTCCGCGACGGCGAGGATCAGCACCAGTATGCACCTTCGTATCTTCTCACCCCCACGGGTGCTAAATGTAATCGCGTTTTCGTGGTCGGCACCCTCACCGAGAAGGACGACATAGGCAGCGACACGGAGTACTGGAGGGGAAGAGTGGTAGATCCCACGGGCAGTATACTGATCTATGCCGGTCAGTATCAGCCAGAGGCCGCTCAAATACTCGCCTGCATGGAGGCGCCCTCATATGTCGCCGTGGTGGGCAAGCCCAATCTCTACCAGACCGATGACGGAAACATCATCATATCTCTACGTGCTGAATCCATCCAGCGAGTGGACGAGAATACGAGAAACCAGTGGATAATAGACACCGCTCGCCGGACCCTGGAGAGGCTGGAGGCACTGAAGAATGCCAGGCCAATCCCGGTATCCAACGATTTCGCCACCGCAGACAATGTGCCGGCTTCCTCTTCCTCGTCCACTCCTGAACAGGACACCGATAGAGCTTTGCAGCATTACCACACCGACATCGAGCACTTCCGGCAGATGGTACTTCGCGCGCTCTCCTCCTTGAAGGCGGACCTGGTCAAGAGCGACATGCCTTCGGAAATAACAACTGCGAAGAGAGCGACTATCGAGAGTGGGAAGAAGCCCGCCGCTACGCCGACAGCGCCGGAAGAGGTGCCATCTTCCCGAAAAAGCAAGCCCAAGAAGAGCGAGCCATTCAATGCCTGGCCGGAAGCGGAGAACGAGGAAGAGGTAGAGACCATTAACTTCGGCAAGAAGAGCTGAAAGGTTTTATATAATGTGCTGAAGCTGTATGACATGGGTGAATCAATATGGTAATTGGAGTAACGATGGTAAAGGTGGTGCCGGGGCAGGAAAAGACCGTCTACAATGCCTTACAGGAGATCGATGGCATTAAGGATGTCTACCATGTCTTCGGCGAATTCGACTTCGTAGTCATCATCGAGGTTGAAGGCCTGAGTATGTTGAATAAGCTCGTGGACGTCATCCGTGAGATAGATAACGTAACCGCCACCCAAACAGTAGTCGGGGCTGAACTTTAGCCCTTTTTCCCCTTTTTATGGAAATTGCCGAGGAGCTGGCCAAGCAGCAAAAGGCCATTTCAGTAGCTGAATTTTTTGAGAAGAACCGTCAAATCCTGGGATTCGACTCCGCTCCGCGAGCGCTCATCACCTGCGTGAAGGAAGCTGTAGACAATTCCCTGGATGCCTGCGAAGATGCCGGGATACTGCCGGACATTTTTGTGCAGATAAAGAAGAACGGTGAATATTATCAGGTTATTGTTGAGGACAACGGGCCGGGCATTGTGCAAGAGGAGATCCCGCGCGTCTTCGCCAAACTGCTCTATGGATCGCGTTTTCATACCCTACGCCAAAGCCGCGGACAGCAGGGCATAGGCATATCCGCGGCGGTGCTTTATTCCCAGCTCACCAGCGGCAGGCCCACCAAGGTCATATCCAAGATCGCGCCGGACAGACCTGCTCGTTACTGCGAGCTGCTCATAAATACAGCCAAAAACGAGCCAGAGATTCTTAAATCTGAGGATATGGACTGGGAACGCCCCAGAGGCACGCGCGTGGAGCTGGAGATGGAGGGCACCTATGTGAGGGGCCGCCGCCAGTCGGTCTATGGCTCGCTTAAGAGCACAGCCATTGTCAATCCCCATGCGCGCCTGACCTTAGTGGAGCCGGAAGGCAATGTGGAGGTCTTCGAGAGGGCCACGGAGAGTCTGCCCAAAAAAGCCTATGCCATTTCCCCTCACCCGGACGGAATTGAGCTTGGCGAGCTGATCAAGCTCCTCCGCTACACCGACAAAAAGAAGCTGCGCGTCTTTTTAAAAGAGACCTTCTCTTCCATCGGCGCCATATCCGCTCAGGAGCTATGCAGCCGGGCGGGCCTGGATCCGGAAGAGTCCCCTACCGGCCTGAACCATGATGCCGCATCTCGCCTGCACTCGGCCTTCAAACAGATCAAGGTCAAGTCGCCTCCCGTAGACTGTCTGTCTCCGATTGGCGAGGAGCTGATCAAGGCCGGTCTGGAGAAGGAGTTTCGATTGGACTATATCGCAACCACGGTTCGGCCCGTATCCGTCTATTCGGGCAATCCCTTCCTGGTCGAGGTGGGACTGGGATACGGAGGAGAGCTGGAGAAGGAGAGCCGCATTGAACTCTTGCGCTTTGCCAATCGCGTTCCACTCGTCTATCAGCAGGGTGCCTGCGCCGTAACTCATGCTGTGGAGAGCGTCTCCTGGAAGAATTATTCCCTGGGCCAGCCTACGGGAAGCGGCGTGCCGGTCGGCCCGGCGGTGCTGCTGGTGCATATCGCTTCCACCAACATTCCCTTCACTTCGGAGAGCAAAGATGCCGTGGCCGATATGCCGGAGATTTTAACAGAGATCGATCTGGGGCTGAAAGAGGTAGCCAGAAAGCTGCGCCGCTACCTGAGCCGGCAGAGCGTTCTTTCAGAGAGGCGGGAGAAGGAGGAGATCATAAGAAAGATCCTGCCGCGCATCGCCCAGAAGCTTTCCGATGTCCTGGAAAAAGAGTTGCCGGATATCGGGCCGGTGGTCGCCAAGATCATGGGCAATCTTCTCGTCTTCCGGAAAGTGGAGAGGAATAACGGACTAGTATACGTCAAAATCCAGGTAGAAAATCACAGCGAACAGTTACGGTCCTTTAAGCTGCATGAGGTGCTGGCAGTGCAGGCCGACTGTGTCTCGCCGGCCGCCAAAGTCATTCCCATGGGAGACGGCTACGACTATCACTGGAAGCTATCAATCGCTCCGGGCCAGAGCACCACCCTCAGCTACAGCATAACAGCGGAAGGCGTAGCCTTAAAAGAGCCGGTGATTGAGGGCCTGGAAGCGGAAATTGTCACAGGGGCCAGGGTGATCTAGCTAATGGAAAAATCCGACGAGAAAAATGAATTTGAAAGGAAGCTAAATATAAAAAAGGCGGAAAAATCAAAAATCGCCCAGGAGAATCTGCTCCTCCTCGCAGATACTCTTTACAACCAGTTTCAACAGGGCATCGTGCCCCATATCTCTCTGCCCTCCCGAACCAAAGGAAACATCGAGTTTTCCACTAAGGACGATGTCTGGGTTTATGGTGACCAGGAGACGACACGCAGCGTCAAGACCGTGCGCGGAGCCAAGACGCTGCTCAAGACGGTTCACCTGGCTGAGCTTCTCATCAAAGAGCATCTCAAGAACAATCGCGGCTCGACTTTAAGAGAGATCTATTACATCTCCGAGAACTGGGATATCGCCAAATTCCATGAGCAGGCGGAAAGTGACCGGCTTATCGAGGATCTGGAGATCGTAACTTCTTTGCACCGGGAGGACTTTCACGTTCGACCAGAGGAAGATGGTGCGGCCGTCTTCGGGCCGCTGCGCCTCAAGGAGCAGACACGACGGGGCGAGCGGGAGATGCACTGCCAGGAGGATGTGGGCGAGGCCGGCTACCAGATACCTTTCAATGTGGATAACATCGAATTTTTGAGCCACGATGCCAAAATGGTCATGGCCATTGAGACGGGTGGAATGTACGCCCGGCTGATCGAGAACGGCTTTGATGAGGAGTACAATGCCATCCTGGTGCATATCAAAGGACAGCCGGCCAGGTCCACGCGCCGCATCATAAAGAGGCTGAATACGGAACTGAACATCCCCGTTGTCGTCTTCACGGATGGCGATCCATGGTCCTATCGCATCTTTGCCAGCATCGCCTATGGGGCCATCAAGAGCGCTCACCTCTCTGAGCACCTGGTCACCCCCGGGGCGCGCTTCCTGGGGGTGCAGCCCAGCGACATCGTGGACTACAACCTCTCTACAGACAAGCTGACCGATAAGGATATGCAGGCCTTGCGAAGCGAGCTGACCGACCCCCGTTTTAACACGCCCTACTGGGAAAAGCAGATCCGTCTGCAAATTGACCTCAAGAAAAAGGCAGAGCAGCAGGCCTTTGCCGGCAAGGGCCTGGATTATGTGACCAAGACCTACCTGCCAGAGAGGCTGAGCGAGATGGGGATTATCTAATTAGCTCTGATTCAAGTCGAATAATCAAAACATGGAGTGATATAATATTTTGCATAAAAAATATATTTTTAGGATTGTTGTTAGATGATTATAGATTTTCACACTCACATCTATCCGGAATGGGTGGCGGCCAAGATCCTTCCCGCGGCCAAAAGAAAGCTTAAGGTGGCGGTGCCGGGCAGCGGCGCCCCCCAGGATCTGCGCCGCATGATGCAGGCGGCAGGAGTGGCCCAATCGGTGCTCCTGCCCCTGGCCAAAGGCAGAGAAGATGTCTCCAGCCTCAACGACTGGATCCTTTCAGTCTCCGGGGGAAAGGAGCTGACGGCCTTCGGGGCCGTTCATCCTTTCATGCCAAACCTGGAGGCTGAGCTGGACCGCTTGGCCTCACAGGGCATTAAGGGAGTCAAGATGATGCCGCTTTTGCAGGAGGTCTATCCCGATGATCCTTGCTGCGGCAACTTTTACGAGGCATTGATCGAGAGAAAGATGATCCTGGTGGCTCACGCGGGCCGCGATCCACTCGATAGGCAGGAGGTCTTTGGCACGCCGGAGCGCTTTGCCAGGACAGTGGAATGCTATCCGGAGCTGCGAGTTGTGCTGGCCCACCTGGGGGGTCTACGCATGTGGGATGATGTGAGACGGCACCTTCTGCCCGCCGGCGAAAATGTCTATTTCGATACGGCTTACGTCTCCTTTTACATGGGCCAGGAAGAGATGAAGGAACTCATCAAAGAGATCGGGACGGAGAGGGTCATCTTCGGCAGCGATTACCCCTGGGAGGAGCCGGGAAGGGCAGTGGAGATTATCAAGGGCCTGGGACTTTGTGAAGAGGAAGAACGGGCAATTCTCGGCATGAATGCGGCCACGCTCCTTGGTAGGAATGTGGGGTTAGAGCTTAATACCACGCTCACCACAAAGGTACAAAGGCACAAAGACGACTTGGACTCAGAAATTGAGCCAAAGGTTTATACTTCTTTAGAATAGATGTGCTGATCCATGAAACACGATCTGCTTGACATTTTGGCTTGCCCGCTCTGCAAAGGCGACTTAACGTTAGAGGTTTTCGAAGAGAACGAGAAAGAGATTGTAACGGGCAAGCTCTGCTGTCAGGCCTGCAAGGAATGCTATCCTATTGAAGACGGCATACCCAATATGCTGCCGCCCGATCTGAGAG
>Ga0209777_10006856_pt1 | contig 12761 bp, 8 predicted proteins | sample FrelakmetHBP12HB_FD_187147 | JGI IMG/M metagenome (GOLD analysis project Ga0209777, IMG submission 187147) | Freshwater lake sediment microbial communities from the University of Notre Dame, USA, for methane emissions studies -HBP12 HB (SPAdes)... | ecosystem: Environmental > Aquatic >...
CGAAAGAAGAATCTTAACCATTTGTCGAAGATGCTTTGGGTATCAATAATCTCGGAGGTTTTATGAAATCAATCATTTTGGGCTTCATTGCACTGACCATGACGATGATTTTCCCCATATATGGCGCCATCCTCGCCGTCGATGCCGTCGGCCCCGCCGACTTCGCCTCCATCCAGGCCGCCATCGACGCCTCCTGGCACGGCGATACCATCCTCGTCTATCCCGGCCTCTACCCCGAAGACCTCTACTACAACTCCCGCGCCATCACCGTCACATCCCTCGACCCAGCCGACCCCGACATCGTCGCCGCTACCGTTATCAACGGAGCCGTCTCGTTCGACTTCAACGAAGGACCGGATTCCATCTTGACCGGCTTGACCCTCGCAGGAACTTCGGGAATAGACTTTTCATCCAATCACAGGAACATCGATTATTGTTTCATTTCGGGCAATATCGTCATCTTTGTGGTTCAAGACCTACATGATGGTAAAATAATCAAAAATATCTATGGTTTCGATCTGACCACTAAAACCGAGTTCCCCATCTGCGCAGCCCCAGCCCCGTTAGATCAGTCGTATCCTCAGATCAGCGGCAACACCATCATCTGGCAAGATTTTAGAGATGGTAACTGGGACATCTATGGTTTCGATCTTACCACCAAAACCGAGTTTCCCATCTGTACGGCACGAAATGATCAGTGTGAACCCCAGATTAGCGGCAACACCATTGTCTGGACAGATAGCAGAGATGGCTATTATGATGATTACGGTGGAATCTGGTGGGATAACGATATCTATGGTTTCGATCTGATCACTAAAACCGAGTTTCCTATCTGTACAACTCCGGGGGATCGGTGGAATCCCCAGATCAGCAGCAACACTATCATTTGGTTGGATGATAGGAACGGCAACTATGATATCTATGGTTTCGATCTGATCACCAAAGCCGAGTTTCCCATCTGTATAGCTCCGAGGGAGCGGCAGAATCCTCAGATCAGCGGCAACACCATCATCTGGGAAGATTTTAGAGACGGCAACTGGGACATCTATGGTTTCGATCTGACCACCAAAACCGAGTTTCCCATCTGTACAAACCCGGAATTTCAGTGTTATCCCAAGATCAACGGCAACACCATCGTCTGGCATGATTTTCGAAACGGCAACTTGGATATCTATGGTTTCGATCTGACCACCAAAACCGAGTTCCCCATCTGCACAGCCCCGTATGATCAGTATTATCCCAAGATCAGCGGCAACATTATTATCTGGTTAGATTGCAGACACGGCAACTCGGATATCTATGGTTTCGATTTGAAGTCTAAAAAGGAATTTCCCATCGTAATATCCTATGATATTCCCATTTCGACTCGGAATGCTACCCATGCCATTGTCTGCAGTTTTTCCGCCCCGTCAATCCTCAACAACAATATCTTGGGTTTTAATGATTCGGCTATCGTATGTGAATACGATGCATCTCCCCTGATACAGAATAACACCATAACAAAAAATGCCTTCGGCATTATGGGTGGTAAAGGCCGTATCATCAACAATACCATCGGGAATAATCAGGGCCCTGGTCTCGACACAATTGCAGGGATCGTTTCCGACAATTTTATCCACAACAATAAGGGCTCAGGCATCCAAAACAGTACTGCCACAATCTATCGTAATACCATCCAATCCAACACCGGCGACGGCCTCTATACTTGTTCCGGCGAAATCCGCGAAAATACTATTGACTCCAACTCCGGCGCTGGGATTTCCAATTGTTCCGGAAGCATCCTCGATAATAACATCCGTCTCAATGCCGTCGGCATCTCCGCCACCACTGCCAGGATCACCGGTAATACCATCCAAAACAACCTTGCCGCGGGCGTCTCCGGGGGCGGTGATGAACTTCGGGGCAATTCCATCCTCAACAACTCCGGCTGCGGCGTCGCCTCCTTCGCCGGGCTGGTGACCAACAATATCATCGCTGGCAATCGCTCCGATGGTGTCTATTCCTCCACCACCCTCGTCAACAACACCATCGTCGAAAACCTCGGCCACGGCGTCAACCTCTGTTCCGGTGTCGTCAAAAACAACATCATCGCCAACAACCTCGGCAAAGGCATCTACGGCCCTTCGGCCAATTCCTACAACTGCCTGTGGCAAAACACCGCTGGAAGCTTCTTCAACAACTACGCCAAGACCGGCGACATCTACGCAAATCCCCTGTTCGTCCAGCCCGGCGAATGGTTGGGGCTTGATACCCCCGATACCTCCGACGATGCCTGGACCCCGGGTAACTATTACCTCCAATCAGAATATGGTTTCTGGAATCCGTTGAACAATTCCTGGAATCATACACCCCCCGGATACAATAGTCCCTGTATCGATGCTGGCGACCCCGCCGATGGAATTCTCTACGAACCCAATCCCAATGGCGGCCGGATCAACATGGGCGCCTACGGCGGCACCGCTTACGCCAGCATGTCCAGCACCACCGGCCCCGAACCCGGCGAAGAACCAAAACCCAAACCCGTTTGTATCAGCCGTCCCTCCGCCGATCTGAATAACGATTGCCTCGTCAACCTGGCCGACTTCGCCATCCTGGCCGAGAACTGGCTCGCCTGCGGCTTCGCCGATCCCGACGATTGCCCCCGATAATTTTATATTTAACATTTAATATCTGATATTGTTGCATTATGGATGCCTGTCCTTTGCGTCGTGGCGCCTTTGCGTGAGAATATAATACCCAACAAGTTCCATACGGAGTCACAGAGTTCGCAGAGTTAATAGCTAATTATTTATTTGTTTCTCTGTGTCCTCCGTGTTCTCAGTGTGAACCCCCAATTCAAATCCTGTAAATCCCGTTAATCGCGTCTAAAATATTTTCTTCGCGCCTTGCTTGTCTTGGCGTGAGGTTCAATTTCTATTTGCCCTTCGCCATTCTTGCTTTTCCCATGGACGACCTATGGCGACCAGAATTAACCGCTATATTTCCTAATACCTTGTGGGAATAATCCGATACTATGCCAAATAGACTACATCCTCCATCCTTTAACTATTACTACTTTCCGATAGGAATTATCATCTTCTAACCCCTAAATCCTACATCCTATATCCTTTTACAGTAACTTATTCCCGACACCTCCACATGGAAATGAAAAAAGTCAGAAACCTAAGCCCTTCGCTCGTAACCTATTGTAATATAAGAACTTATGGAAAATGCGACAATTCGCCCATCGAGAAACGCTTATAACCTATTTGTCTGTAAAGACTTACAACCCCCAAAACCCCGATTTCGCCCTCAGTCACCCCCCCACATTTTACTGAATAGAAGGACAGTACCCATCCAGATATCAGGCAAGTATAACGGTAGGAATATAATTGAAAATATCAAATTGAAAATTGAAAATCCCCCCAATGCCCCCCTCCACATTTGCCCCATTTTTGCCTGATTACAAGACATTCGGAATCCGATACTTATCCCCCCAATAAAAAAAGCCGGCTCCTCCGGTCCGGCCCTACACCACCCTCAAAAGGTCCCAATACGACCTCGCAATAAAAAAAACTCCCATCCAAGAGTTATATTTTAGCAATCCCTGTGCCATGATCACCCTCAAAGACGGTCAATATCCAAACGACCGATAACACTTTTAATGACAACCACTTACATTCATGTAAATCCCCCTTCTTCAACGACCGATTCTCATCATTATCCGCCAGAATGTTTCCGTATATCAACATTCCTGGTCATTTGCAGATTCCCCTGACAAGGTTATAGGGCGTAAACCTATAGATCTATTAGGAATGCCCTCCTATGTTGCCATATATTAACATAGAAGCCGTTTTTATTGCTATGAATTAACAGAACCCTCGTTTTCCGTCGAATTTCGCCACACCAGTTCCGCCCGTTCGGTTTTCACATAGGCATAATCGCGCGCGAGAATGAATTCGTCGATGAAGGCCAGCCAGCCGATTCCGAACAAAACGAGCAAATAGGGGATCAGAAACGGTGACAAAACGATCGAAACCAGGATCTCCCGAATGGAATTCGTGTCGAGCCATTCTGCCATAAGTGCTTGTAAACAAGGAGTTAATGTCACAAACAACCACAGGGAAATGGCGGCCGATGCGGAAAAACAGGAGGTATTATATCCAAGTACATTCATCGCCAGCAGCGGAAAGATCGCAACCAGCAACCCCGCCGCCAGCGACGATGATAACGCCGCGAGCATATCGATTTTCTTGACGGCCGGGATCGGCACCGACAAAATTGGGCCCACATGAAACCTCGCAATCTGCATCCACCCTCGGGACCAGCGTTTTCGCTGGTGAAACCACGCCGAAAGCGTCGGCGGGGCCTCTTCAAATGATTGCATTTCCGGATCGACAACGATGGAAAATCCGGCGAGGTGAAGTTGGACGGAAAATTCGATATCCTCGGTGAGTACCCTTTCATCGAAGAAACCCAGTTTCTCGAAAATGTCCCTCCTGAAAAAGCCGTGCCCCCCGCCAAAGTTGGCAAAGCCGCCATAGCGAAATGCGCCGACGATGCCGAGCCGTTCGATGACATCGCGTTCGAGGGCGACCAGTCGCGTCAGGAAGTTCTGGCGGCGGTTGATGATTCGGCATCGGCCGCGGGCGCAGCCGACGGAGGGAAATTGTAAATGCGCAACGGCCCGACGGACCAGATCGGGGGCCAGCGAGTGGTCGGCGTCGAAGATGCCGATGACCTGCCCTGTGGCGAATTGCAGAGCGTAGTTGGTGGCGGCGGCCTTGCCGCCGTTGGTGGTCGGACGGCAGACGACTTTAATCCGGGAATCCCGGGCAGAGAAACTCCGGATAATCGCCTCCGTCGGATCGGTGCAGGCGGATTCAAAGAGATAGACGAACTCGAGCTTATCAGGCGGATAGTCGAGGGCCAGGGCCGAGGGGATCGTGCGTTCGAGGACGGCCTCCTCATTAAACGATGGGATCACGATCGATACGGTCGGCAGATCGGCGGGCACATCCGGTGGACTCGACGGGGCCGCCAGGGCAAAAACGGCCTGCAGCCATGCACGCGCGGAGAATAGGATCACGACGACAAAGACGATCGTGCCGAGGATGGGGAGCCAACCGGGAAACCAACGGACGGGCAGCAGAATCGCCAGCAAATAGAGAATGGCCAAGAGCGTGTAGAGCACCACATACCGGGCGTTGACGGATTCGGAGAGCTTGACCTGCATCGAGATTCCTTGTTCACTCATCCAGCCGGAGAACCGAAATAACCCCCAGGATAAACCTGGGGGCTTTCACGATTGTCGCGGCTATGCCCGGCTTAGGGTAGTTCGATATTCCGTACCCAATATCAACTGTATCCATCTTTCTATGGCAATGGGGCGGCGACGAAATGGATGGGGACTTTCGTGCCGGCAAAGTCGAGGGTCAGGACGGCGTCGGCGAAGGCCTTATGGCCCTCGGGCCGTTCGAGAGTTACGATTATCTTTCCGGAACCGGCGAGTCGATCCTCTACCGAACCCAGAACCAGCGGGCTGGTTGAAAACGATTTGCCCGAGAGGTTCGGCCGGGTTTTTGTTTCCGGCGACAGCTCGATACTGTATTGATTTTTTCCGGGCAGGACCCAAACATAGTCGGGAGCAAGATCAATCCGGATCGGGGTTTGGGAAGCGGCCTTCGGTTTCTTCAGCATGTCATCGGCCTTTGCGGCGGCCTTAGCCAAATCGTCATCCCCGGCCGGGGCGGCGAGGATCGGACCCGAATTGGGCACGGCATCGGATGGCGCAGCCGTTTGCGAACCGCCGCTTACCCGATTGGCGTTGATGGCATATTCCACGCCGCGAATCATATCGTCCACGGTGGAGTTGGGGGGGAAATTCCACCTGCAGGCGATCGGGCGAAATGGGTTGGTTGATGGCCACGGTTTTGTACTCGATCCGACCGCCAAAGTAGGATTGGGGATCCATCCAGGTATAGCTCATCGGAAACCACAGGCCCCCGAATTTCCGAAATCCGGAACACTCATCGATCTGGAACACCTGCTTTTCGGCCAGCCGTATCTCTTGTCGGATCGGGAAGAAATCCTTATCGGGATCCAGCATTACCCGATGTTGGGGCGATTTCGGATTGTCCTCAACCATCCGAAAATCCAGGACCCAGCAGGACGACGAAGGGTCACGGGTGACGGAGCCACGGCACATTTGAGAAATCATCCTTTCCCCGCCATCGAAAACCCTGCCCGTGATCAGGATGTCCGGGGTATAGGACAGTTGATTGAGAAGGTCTATTTTTGATAGAATCTGGGCATGAAACCACGAGGCGCCGAGGGGTTCTTCCCGAAGTAATCGGCCCACCGAATTGGCGACGCCATAGGTGGTCCGCAGGGAACGGGATTGGGGGGTATTCCGGTCGTAGGTGGACAGGACCTGCGCGAAGACCCGGTCGGCGGACCTCCGATAGTCCATTTCGATATAATACTGTTCGATGGGATTGTCTTTTGCGGGTGAGGCGTACTGAAATCCCCGGCCCTCCATCGTGGCCTCAATGGAATGATAACGGGCCGCGGAAGCCCTCAACAGGGCCACCAGTTGTTCGGCCGAGAGAGTTTCTTCGGCAAACAACGGGCAGACGAATCCCATCGTGTTTGCCAGTATTAAACCCAAGATCCATCGCGTATTCATCGGACAACCTTCTTCTTTCCTAAACGGGCTCCCCTCATCCGCCCATTACTCCGGCAACGGGGCGGCGACGAAATGGATGGGGACCTTTGTGCCGGCAAAGTCGAGGGTCAGTACGGCGTCGGCGAAGGCCTTGTGGCCGGCCGGACGCTCGAGAGTCACGATCAGCTTGCCGGAAGTAGCCAGTTGATCCTCAACGCTCTGAAGAACCATCGGACTGTCGGAGATTGCCTTGTCTACAAGCACGGGTTTGGTTTTTGTCATGGGCGCCAGTTCGAGGGTGTACTGGTTTTTGCCGGGCAGGACCCAGACATATTCTTGCATGAAAAGGGCCTCTTCAGCCGTCGTTAAGGTGTTCTTTTGATTTTGAAGGGCAAGATTGCCAGCTTGTAAAGCCGCTTCTGCTAATTGTTGATCCGATAAACGCTGGCCGGCAATCAGCACATCATTTGATTGAGGTATCTCGTTCCCTCTATATTCTTTCATTTCAATTGTTGTTTCCAGATTTTGATATCTGGATCGGCTGGCCTCCATTAACGACAGCAATTTTTCAGGCGAAAGGGATTCGGAAGCCGAAATCCTTCCGGGGACAACGGCCCCCATGATTCCGAACGCAAGAATCAGGATGGTTTTCATACAACGGCCTCCAAAATTCCTATTGGGTTTCGCCTCAGGGCAACGGGGCGGCGACGAAATGGATGGGGACTTTCGTGCCGGCAAAGTCGAGGGTCAGGACGGCGTCGGCGAAGGCCTTGTGGCCGGCGGGCCGTTCGAGAGTTACGATTATCTTTCCGGAACCGGCCAGTTGATCGTCCACACCCTGAAGGATCAAGGGACTGTCGGAAATCGTTTTGCCCGAAAGAGACGGCCGGGCTTTGGTATCCTGCACCAGTTCGAGGGTATATTGGTTTGTACCCGGAAGGACCCAAATATAGGGGGGGGAAAGAGAAATTCCTGTCTGGGTCTGGGTGGCGGTTTTCTGTTGGGCCATCATTTCGTCTGATTTAACCGCAACGCTGGTCAATTCAGCATCTCCGACCGGGGCAGCGAGGGGCGATAACGCCTCCACCGCCGAACTGGGCCGTGGCGAATTCGCCTTCGGGACCGGATACTTAACACCTCGGAGACGATCATCCACCATCGTACCTTCCGGGAAAGTGAAGTCCATTTTGTCATTAGATATCGGTCGATTCAGAGCAATGGATTTCACTTCAAATTCCTGTAAAAATCCGTCCATAGGAGCCGAGTAGGTATAGGTCATGGGAATCCATAGATTATCAACCCTTTTCCAATCGCTGGAATCGACTCGAGATAAAATCGTCTTGTCCGGAAAAATCGTGGCATAGGATACCGGAACATACTCCTTCTCGGGATCGATCCAGATACGCAGGCCATTGGATTTGCCGCTGTCCGTGAAATGATACTCCAAAACATACAAACCCTGATCTACCGTAATTGCAGCCGTGTGAATTCGTTGATGAATCTTATTCCACGAAATATTTTGCAGGCCCCAGATGGCATCATATACAGAATGGACATGAATGTTTTGCATTATTTTTGGCTGATCGATTAACCCCGAACTCGAGTTTCCATTTCGATTCAGGGTCAGGCGTTTGGCCGTGCCAGCGGCCATGGAATATTGTTCAATTTTATTGATCCGCTGATCCGGCTGGGTTCGCATATCCATATAAAGATATTTCCGTTCTGGAGTCGTCCGAATTGTGAAATTTGTCGATCCCTGCAATATCGGAGTCGGAGAACTCGCTGTATTCTGGAATGTTTGTTCCTGGATGGTCGCTTCCATATTTAGATATCGCGATCGCGAGGCCTCCATCAAACGAAGAATCTGTTCGGGAGAAAGAGTCTGAGACGCCCGGATAGGTTCTGATGCCAAAAGCCCTATTAATCCGAATATAAAGAAAATACTCGTTTTCATATGAAAGCCTTTCTTGAAGAAAATGGTGTTATGTCCAAAGATAACTTGGGAAGAGCGTTACATTAATAATGACACTGTGGAACGGTTGTTCCACGGGGTTTATAACCATTTGCCATTGAAATATCACAGTTAGGCGGTGTACATGATCCTTGGTATAACACCATTCCAGTACAGTTGATTGCGGAATCAGTAACACATGCCCAATCCCACCATTTAAATACAGTCATGCATCTTTCACCTAAATCATCATCCACACATACCCACCTGTGCGTGCAATCGTTTTCATCTTCACACTTATTTCGCGCATTGCAGGTTTGACCATTCAAGACACAGTCTGTTTGAGGACAACCCCCTTTAAGGTTGGACAACTGCTGATTGGCGACAGAGGCGTAATAGGTTCGAATCTGTGATATACAGCCCCCGGGATTGTCGGCGGCGTACCAACATTCGGCCATGGCCAGGGCGGTTTTCCAGTTCATGCGCTCGGTGATGACCTGAGAGAGGAAGTCGGAGCGGGAACGCTGGATAAGGATGATGGTGCCATCCACGAACGAGTCCTTGTCGGAGAATGCGGCCAAGCCGATGGAAACGGGATCGTTGGCTCCGTCGAGGACAATGGCCTTACCATCGCCGGTGGGGATACAGAGGACAAAGTGGCCCAGATCGGAGCCACCGATGGGGATTCGATACTGGATAAAGGGGGCGTCGAGCTTGGCGAGCTTGTCGGCGGCGATATTCATGGGCTGGGCGGGGATATTGCGGGCGGCGAGACAATCGACGATATCCTGCACGGTGGAGAAGCCCTTCTTGCGGATGCCCATCTGGTCGATGATCTCCTCGACGGGGACGGTCGTTCCATAGTGGCGGAGGAGATGCCAGACGCAATAGGCCCCGCAGAAACGATCTCCGGCAAAGGATATTCGGGCCTTGCTATCGGCCGCCTTCGGTTCCCGAAGAACCAGCTTGTTATAGAGAGCGGTGGCTTTATCGGGTCGGCCGGACCACTGGTAACACATCACTATAAAGCCCAGTGTCTGAGGCGTGGGCTCCAGGGTGGGTGCGGCGACCATGACGCTTTCATAGATTTCGATAGGCACGCGGCAATCCTGAGCGCTGGGCGGACGGCCCGCTTTCTGGATGCGGTCCATGTATTGTTCTTCGATATATTGGAGGGCGGCGGGGAATTCAGGATTGGCCGTGAGCTGAACGAATTGCTCCATCGCTTTGGTGCGGATCGCCTCGTCCTCCAGACGGATTCCAACGGCGACACCGACGGCAAAGGCCCACATCTGCTGCGGATTGCCGGCGAAGTCCCGTTCGAAATCCGCCGCCTCGGTGAGGGCAATATCCTTGGCACCCATCTCGATGTAGGTTTCCACGATGCAGCGGCGAACCTGGACGATATTGGGGGCGTTGGGGAAGCGGTTGAGCAGGCGGAAATACATCTCGAGCGCCTTGTCGTAGTCTTTGTATGTCTGGCGGACGATCCAGACGCAGTCCTCGACGGGCTTGATGATACTCGGATCGAAGCATTTGGAGAAGATGTCATTGATGAGGTCTTTGGCTGGGCCGGGCGGGCCGGATTGCAGAAGCGTCCAGAGCAGATCGGCGCGGGCCTTGCAGGAGCGGGGATCGTCGGGGTAGGCCTTGATCAGACGGCGAAAGAGGTCGGCGGCGGTATTGAACTTCTCGGCCTGCTGGAACTCCCAGGCCATCCACGCGACGACTTCAAACTGTTTTTCGAAGGCGGCGTATTTGGCGCCGAACAGGGGCTCGACGGCGGCCATCGCCTCGTCGGGTTTTTCCTGATCCAGCAGGGCCTTGGCCCGCGAACCAAAGACAAAGACGATCTGCGGGTCGTCGGGGTATTTGTCGATGAGGTACTGATAGATTCCCATGGCCTTACCGAAATCCCGGAACTTGGAGGAAAAGCCCCAGGCCAGATCGCGGGCCAGGGGGACGATTTCGGGGGTGGGGTTATCGCGAAGGAATTGATCCATCGCATCGGCGGCCTTGCCGTAGTTTTTGGCGTTGAGGAAATCCCAGACGACTTGCGAGCGGTCCTTGAGGGACGGTGCCTCGGCCGGCTGGGCGAACAGGACCGCGGAGACGGCGCCCCCCATCATCGCCATACACAGAATCTTTATACGAAATAGTGGTCTTGAATCATTCATGCTATACCTCCTATGTAGATCGATGGAATTGGATATGTCCGGATCAGACGAAACGGGCAAACCGGCGGCGAGAGATTAACCGACAAGGGATGAAATTGAATTGAATTGAATTGGAGATTAGACTGATTTTCCTTCATGAGCCACCTCCCGTATAAACGGATCCATCTTCCACTGTACTCCCTTGATTCCCACCAATCCTGCCTCATCCGTTGCATCCCCGTGTTTGTATATCGGCAATTGTCCACATTCAGCGACAGCGAGTCAACCCCCAATATCACTGAATTATCGGAATTGTGAAAAATCGGTATTATTACGGATATAAAAACCGTGATATCGACGCCAAAACCCCCTCCATCGGGAAAATTCCGGATAATTGACTGGCAGGGAGTTATTTCGTAGATTTTGAGTGTACCGTCCGATCCGCTCGTTGGGGGTTACCGAGACGGTGTTTATCGGAAACGAGGCATTCATGGCCGGAATCGAAAATTCCAGTTTCGACAACAGTTCCATGATCTCCAGTGCGTTTAGCCGGATTCAGGAATGGGCGAGTCATTTGTCTTCGGGGTCGAGGGTCGAATCGGCCAAGGATGATCCGGCGGGCGTCGGAATCGTCGAGCAACTTCGTGCGAATATGGTCGAAATGCGACAGGGATCCAACAATCTCAGCGATGGGCTTTCGCTGGTTCAGACGGCTGACGCCTCCGCAGGCCAGATTCAGAGCAATCTGGTCCGTATGAATGAACTGGCCACGCAGGCCTCGACGGGGACCTATTCGGACGAGCAGAAACAGATCATGCAATATGAATTCAAGCAGCTCTCAGAAGAAAATGCTCGGGTCGCCCACGATATGCAGTTCAACGGCACCCAGATTCACTCCGAGAAGACCACGGAGGTCCACTTCGGAGAGGGGCAGTCGATCGAGGTCAAAACCCAGGCCATCGTCACCGTGGGGGGCGACCTGGTCAAGGAATCCGTCAGTGTGTCGGAAAAACTCCAAACGGCCATTGACGAAATGTCCAGTTATCGCGGAGCCCTGGGAGCCACCAGCAATCGCATCGAAAAGGCGACCGAAGTGGTCGATATGCAGGTTGAAAATATTGCTCAGGCCCAGTCCCGGATATCGGATCTCGATATGGCCTCCGCGGTCGCGTCGAAGACGGCTCAAGACATCGTCACGCAAAGCGCCGTCGCCGTACAAGTTCATGCCGACTCTTTCTCTGGGGTAATCCTGAAGTTATTGGGCTAAATCAGCATTCCTTTTCCGCCTGATTTCCGTACGCCTCGTTCCGCCCGATCCAGGCCGGTCCTGCCCAACGCCGGTCTGGATCACTTTTTTTCCGCGTTGGTCCCCCCTACTCCTATTCCTTTAACCCATGTTTTGCCAAGACAGCCAAGTCGGTGAGATTCACTTGCCCATCGGAATTGAAATCTGCTGCGCCGGCCATTTCAGGTGTTGTGGCAAGCCAACGGGCGGCAAGGAAAAGAAGGTCATCCTTCCCAACACGGTTCGGACAATCGAAATCGCCACCCTGTGATTACTCCCACGCCAACCGCGGATAGTCCATCCCATCGGCAAACATTCGCCAGATATCGGCCGTTCCATTCGCCGTCTCACCGACAAAGTCCCATCCGGCAGCCGTAAAAGTCGAAAGTGACTTCATCTGGGCCGTCGTTTTGCCCGTACCCCCGGCGCTGGCGACCAGACCGGTAATTTCGATATCCCAAAAACTCGCATCCACGGCGCCGGTATTCCCCCCACACAGGCCGCCGAGACCCAGGGAATCCGTTCCCCCGGAAATGATACACGCGGCATAACACCTGCTGATTGCGGCGCCATTAATCCCGCATACCCCCCCCATCAACTCCGTCGTGATCGCACTGATCACATCGCCCACGGCGTAACAGTCACGGATCGTTCCCGAAATGTTTTGCCCGCACAGACCCCCGATATTATCGGAATAACTATCACTGGCCTTAATCTTCGTCG
>Ga0209777_10006857_pt1 | contig 12760 bp, 9 predicted proteins | sample FrelakmetHBP12HB_FD_187147 | JGI IMG/M metagenome (GOLD analysis project Ga0209777, IMG submission 187147) | Freshwater lake sediment microbial communities from the University of Notre Dame, USA, for methane emissions studies -HBP12 HB (SPAdes)... | ecosystem: Environmental > Aquatic >...
AAGCAGAAAGCAGAAAGCAGAAAGCAGAAAGCAGAAAGCAGAAGACCATTCACAGGCTTGCTGACTGGAGGTATTGGGCTCCAGACCGTGGGAGAAAGAAACTGGGAATTGGAAACTGGAAATCGGGAACCAGAAAATCGATATTTAATCCCAAATCCAAAATCCAAATTTCTCGACGCACGGCCTAAAATCGAGCCCCCCCCCTACTCCCGACTTCCTACTTCCGACTTCCTTCTTCTGGTTCCTCCAGGATGCTTGACAGGTTCTTGAGAATGCGCTCCACATGCGAGCCGCGCCAGTAGATGTGGCCGCACCCCGTGCAGCGATAGAATTCCTCGTAAAGCCGGAAGATCTTCGGGTCAACCTGAGACTCGATGGCAGGCTTGTGCGCCTTCTCGATAGCTGCGTTGCAGAGCGTGCAGCGCGTCCACAGGCCCGCCTGCGTGTCCAACTGAAATCCTTCCACCACTTCGCGCAACTGTTGGGGAGGGTATTCGCTTCGCAAGCTCAGGATCTTGGTGACGCCCGGGAAGCGCTTTTGTGCATCCCCCCGGGTAAGGATAAGGCGGTTTCCGCTACGGGCGATTTCCAGGAGGGTTGCGGAAGTCATCTGAGGGGAGTAGAGCGTGTCGTAGCCGAGGAGTCGGAGCATGCGAGCCAAGCGTCCCAGCATACGGTCGGCGGCGAACGAAATCACGGATTCGCCCATGCTCTTATTCTCTCACTGATCCAAGGGGCAGTACGGACGATGCCACGCGCCGGGGTTAGGGCCGAACCCACCGGCGGATCAGTTGATGGACCGGCCAGGGCGGACCGCCCCCGCCCCCGCGGCCGAAAAAGGGCAGACCCGTCCGGCTCAGGGCTTATCAGGCAGGATTGTGGGGTTGCTATATTAAGGTCCCGGACGGGTCGGTGGGCTTGTTGGTAGTGGCGCACATCCCGCAAAGGCTCAACTGCGCTCGTTGATTTTTCAGTCCGTCGGTGCACGGGTCAGGCGACCGACGTACCTCGCCCCTAGTGCGCTCCTACCGAATCTTTGGTCATGCGGGATCCTGCCGCCAAGCGTCAGGACGTTCGAGGCTGGGCACCACGCTGTTGTTGCCTGCTGGCGCTTCCATATGCCCCGCGTCCAGGTGTGCCATGCTGGAGCACCACGTAAACAGCCGCCGTTTGCGGCACCTTGTTCACGCGGGTGTCGCCTCCCGGTCATGCTAGAAGGAGGACCGGCAGGACCCCGAGACACCTTCTCTTTTCAAAACCACTCCTCTCTCGATGGCGATACTTGCTTACATACCCAGCATACAGGCCCTTACAGAAGTGTCAAGGCCCATGCAGATCCCGGCTCCATTTTCTTACATATATGTTAAGATTCCAGTGAGAAAAGCAAGTCGGAGGCTTCATCATGAGCCTGGGAACTCGGGTTATGCAGATCCGCACGCAGAAAGGGTTGACCCAGCAGGAAATCAGCCGCCGCACGGGGCTTGCCGGTTCCTACCTGTCGCGCATCGAGAATCGCCATCTGGAGCCTCGCCCTACGACCCTTCGCAAAATCGCCGAGGCCCTGGGTGTGCCGGTGAGCGAATTCTTTCAGGACAAGCCCGGCACGCGCTCGGCGGACCTTAAATGCCTTATCACGCCTTCCGGCCACTGTGTTATGGACTTGCTCCGTTCCAGCCGGTGGAAACGTCCCCTGCGCGGCACGGAGAGTTTCACCCCGCGGCAGGTCCAAATCCTGCGTATGGTTGGGTATCTTGTTCAGACCGGTGACTTGCGCTTGCTGGACACGCTGGAAGTGCTTCTGGGGGCTTTGCTGAACGCAGACCGGAAGGGAGGGCCGCGCCTGCCGGTAGACCCTGAGAAGAGCCCCGGGGAAAGAAAACTTTAACCGCAGAGGCGCTGAGATGAAGAAGAACAACAGTTGCCAGTAGCCAGCGGCCAGTTGCCCGTAAAAGGCCGCACGGGCAACTGCAACTGAGAACTGCCCTCCGCGACTCTGCGGTGAAGATACCCACAAGCCGATTATTTTCCGAAAACCAGCAACGTGAAGCTGCCCGGCACCATAGAAGGACGGGGTCGTGGCTGATCAGGGGTAGCCGCAGGAGCCGGCCCAAACTCCGCCGTGATCAGAAACACATTATGTGTCTTCGGGTCAATCTCCATGGTGCGTGCGCCGCGCTGGGTCTGAACATTCTCAAGCACGGTGAATTTATCCGGTGAGTCTTCCTTGACCACCGTAAGCGTGCCATCGCCGTTGGAGCTGAAGGCGAATCCTGTTCCAGGGTCAAAGCGATTGGCGTCCACGCCTCGGCCGATGGCGGGCGTGGCGACGATGTGCCCATTGTCGGCGTCCATAACGGCCATCATCTGGTTGTGGCATCCGATGAATAGCCGGCGATGCTCGCGGTCGATGGCCATGCCGGAGGGTTCTTCACCCGGCGCCAGCGGCCAGGTGTTTTTGACGGTCAGCGCGCGCGAATCCAGGACGACCACCATGCTCTTGTCCTCCAAGTTCGCGTAAACGTGCCCGCTGCCATCCGCCGCGGCAAATTCCGGACGCCCGCCCAGGGCGATGGTGCCGGCCACATTCCCGGTTGCAGCGTCGATGGCGGTGGAGTCTCCGGAGTGTCCATTGAAGGTGAAGACGCGGTGTGAGGCGGGGTCATAGATGATCGCGTCCGGGCCTTCGCCCGTCTTGGCTTCTCCCAGGACTTTCAGGCTCTTGAGGTCGAAGATGGTGACGGTATTGGTGCGGCCGTTGCTTGTGAATCCCCGGCCCACATCGGGTGCGATGGCGATGCCATGGACTCCCGCGGTGTTCGGGATGTCGCCGACACTCTCCAGCGAATCGGCGTCCAGCACCATGACGTGTGTGCCGCGCGAAATGTAGAGTCGCCGGGCGTCGCTATCAATGCCGAGGTAATCCCAAAAGCCCTCTCCTCCGAGAACCACCTTCTTCAGCAGGTGATAGCCGCTTCCGGGGCCCTCAGCCGCTGTGAGAGGTGTCGGGCTAAAGCCCGGCCCTACGCTGAGCGCTACGACGAGCGCGAACAACGCCACAAGCAAGTAACGCACACGGGATGTTTTCATGTTTGCTCCTTGGATAGTTTCGATTCCAGGTATGCAACCGGGACATCATAGAGCAAGACTTTGGGGGAGTGGCGCAGGCTGTCGTGGATGAAGCACACGTGGGTGCACCAGCATTGGTCGCGCACGATGTGGTCCAGTTCGTCCTTCCTTGTCCGGCTTTCCCAGAACTTGCCAAAATCGCAGCCATAATCACGCAGATTGCCGAGCTTGCCGCGCAACTCGCAGGCGCGGACGTCGCCGTTATAGTCTATGACGATGGCAGTCGCTCCGGCGTTACAGGGCATGGGCCAGGGGTGCGGCGCCTCGACGTTGTCGAGTTGGATCTGGTTGTGGAGTGCCAGCGTGCCCTGGTAGTAGGCCTGCGCGATGCGGCCTGCGAGGCCCTTGCGGCGCCGCTGGACAGTTTCGGCGTAATGGGCGTAGATCTTCTGGATTTCCCGGTAGAGCGCGGCCAGGCGCTCGGTGGGAAGGCGTTTGAGCGAGATGTCCTTGGCGCTGCCGCGGATGATGTTGAAGTAGTGGCCATCCACCTCGCAGCGCGTCTTAACGAATTCCGCGATCTCCAGGATGTGATCGAAATTCTCCGCGCAAATCACCGTATTGACGTTCAGCCGGAGATCCGGAAATTTCTGCCGGCAGGGCTGAACAGCTGCCAGCGTCTCGAGCGTCTTCCGGAAATTGCCGGGGACGGCCCGGATGGAATCCTGCATCGCGAAGAGCCCGTCCACCGCCACGTTAAGGTCGAGTTGAAGCCCGGGGTTCTCCGTGCAAATGCGCTCCACCCATTCCGCGGTGCGCGCCGGCAGCAGGCCGTTGGTCGGCAAATTCACCCAGCGGATGCCGTTATTCACTGAAAAGAGGTGGATGATATCGGGAAGTTCACGGCGCAGCAGGGGCTCGCCCCCGGACAGCCACAGGTCGCTGAAGCGGGGCAGCGTCTCGGAAAGTCTGCGGATTTCATCCCAGGTCAAGTCGCCGCGCTGATTCAGCTCTTCCCAGTAGAAACAGGTTCGGCACTTCGCGTTGCAGGCTGAGGTGACAAAGAAGATCACCAGCCCCAGGTCCTTCTTGCGGCCCAGCGAGTGATAAATCTTCACGAGATCGGCCGGGAGTTTCATAAGCTTCGATTGGACGGGGGCCCCGAGGACATTGTAGCAAAACTGTGGGCTGTGCGCCGGGAGGAGAGGAGGTCAAGATCCAGCCCTTGAGGGTCGGGAGGCGGCGGCGGGGGTCGAAGACTCAAAATTCCAGATTCGAGTGGTTTTTCTTCCCTGTGTCTCAGTGCCTTAGTGATAAGCTTTGAGTGTCGGAAGGGAGGAAACGGGGCCATGGGACAGGATGAACTGACGTCCAGGATTGAGAAAGCGGTAGGTGCTTTGAAGGCTGCTGGAGCGCGTGAGGTCTACCTGTTCGGCTCAGCGGCCAAAGGGACGTTGCGCGAGAACTCCGACGTGGACATGGCCGTCTCCGGCCTGCCGCCAGAGATTTTTTTCCGCGCCATGGCCGCGGCTCATGATGCCCTGGGACGCCCCGTGGACTTGATCAATCTAGACCGGGATAATCTCTTCACTCGCTATCTCAAGGAGGAGGGAGAGTTGCAGCGTGTGGGCTAAAGTCCGCAAGGCCGTCACACTGGAGCGGCAACAACTCCGCAGGCTGCTCGACGAATACCGTCCGATTCTGGACGCGTGCACTACCAGCCCGCTTGACCTGGCCCGACTCATGGCTCTCGCCGCGATGGTCCATTCCTTCTATAACGGTGTGGAAAACATTTTCAAGCGAATTGCCGCCGAGATCGACGGCGGCCCGCCGAGTGGCGGGTTTTGGCACAAGACTCTGCTGGACTCGATGGCCGCGGCAACCAGCCAGAGAGGCGCAGTCATTTCTGCAGATTTGCACGCTCGTTTGAAGGAATACCTGGCATTCCGTCATCTCTTCCGGCATTCCTACGCGTTTGACCTGGATTGGGACAGCATGAAGCCTTTGGTGCTTGGCTGCGAGGAGACGTTGCGGCAGCTCAACCGGGAACTCGACCAGTTTCTGGAAGCCGTGGGCGGAGGCGCTCAATAACCCGCGATTCGAATCCCGAGTTCCACGCCATATCAAAAGAAACCGCGAAATCTGGGAGACCCCGAAACTCTACGTTACGGGCTACAGTCGGAGTGGGTTCAATAGACCACATCCAGCGACACGTCGATGAACCGATGTTGGAACCCTTCGAGGTGGCCGAATAACGGCGAACTGACGTTGTTGTAGATGTCGCGGGGGTTGCTGTAATTCGTGATGTTGAATATCCGCAGCTCGCCGCGCAACAAGTGCTTCTTGATGAAGGCGGGGACCAGGCGCAGATGGAAGTCTTTGCTCAGTTTCAGGTCGAGCGAGAGGAAGGCTGGCATGCGGAAGCTGTTGGGAGGGCCAAAGTAGTTCTGGAAGACGTCCAGTTCGGAGTAGGGAAAGCCGCTGTGCCAGTCCAGCACCGGGGTGAGGTTGACGACCTTGGGAATACTGAAGCGGCTCCAGGTGACGAGCCGGTAGGGCACGTTGGTCGGCAAGGTGCCGAAAAAATTCGGCCGGATGACCGGTTGCTCGAAGGGGATGTAAATTACAGAGAGTGAATTCAAGTCGCCCCGCGCCAGGCTTTGCACGTAGGAGATATTGAAGTCCGCAGTCTCGCGCGGCCGGATCCGCAGGGTTGTTTCCAGCTCATGATACCGCGAACCTCCGGTGTTGCTCAGGAGGAGCGTGGGCCCGCCGGCCGCTTGGGGCAGGGGATTAATGATAAACACATCGTACGTCCGGCTGGAAATATAACTGACCCTCGCAATCACATCCGGGCGAATCTCCTGGTCCAATTCGGTGCTCCAGGTAAAGTTGTACGGCGTGCTCCCCAGCTGATTCCGCGTGGGGACTACGATGCCATTCTCGGTTATTTTCTCGTAGGCGTTGTGGAAGACCAGGGGCGGGCCCAGGGGATTTCCCAGGGTGTCGAATTGGGTGACGATGCGGTCAGGGTTCTCCGTAAAATCTGCGGCCAGGAGTGGGACGCGCTCGTAGAACAGGCCAGCCCCGGAGCGCAAGATCGTCTTCCCCTTACGCCCTGGCGAATAGAGGAAGCCGAGGCGGGGGGCGGCGATGAGGGTGTCCCCAATGGTCTGCCCGGAAAGGCGCACGCCGTAGTCCATAGCGAACTGGTCGTTGAAGGCCCAATGGTCCTGGTAAAAGAAGGCCAGTTCGGTGTCTTCAGTGGCCAAGGAGGCGGGAGGCCCGAAGTCGATCTCCTCCGCAAGCGTCTTGTCCGGCCTGAGCAGGCGCACGGGATGCGAGCGGCTGTCGCCGTAGTAATTGCGATGGACGAAATCTCCCCCTACCTTCACTTCGTGCCGGCCATGCCAGTCTGTCTTGGGAAATTGGAAGTTCTGGAGAAACTCCTGCTGATTGCTCTCTCGCGTCCAAGCATTGAAGAAATTCCCGTCCCAGCCGTTGGGGGTGACGAGCATGTCCGCAGCGCCCTGCCCGTGCGCGTAGCTGGAGAAGTGTGTCTGCTGGAAGAGCGTGGTCAACACTCCACCGGAGGCGAACAAGTAGCGGTCTGTAGCGCCAACGGAGTAGCCACTCTGGGCGTAATCGGATGAGGCGGGTTGGGGAATCAAGGAGTTGATATCTGCGAATTGTTTGCGCTGGGGGAAGAACTTCAGGTTGGCGGAAACGATGTGCTGTGCGGAGAGGATGTAATTCAACTCTGTGAGGGAATCGAATCCCTGCTTCTTGATTTCGTTCTTGGGGTATTTGAGCCCGCGCACGGGTTGTTTATTCAGCTCATAGACGAAGTATTCCGAGAATGTCAATTTGTCTTTCCGGAGTGGCCCCGTAAGGCTGAGGCGAGGGGAATCGTCGGCTATGCCGATGATGTGCCCGCTCTTGATGCGCGGGCTGGGAAGGAAATCGTTCAGCTCGTAGTTCCAATGATCCAGAGGGGCTTTGGTGTGCACGCTGGCGAGGCCGCCCGAAAAACGCCCGTATTCCGCCCGGTAGGCGGTCTTATAAACGTTCACGGACTCGATCGCATCGATGGGGACATCAATGGAGAAACTGCCCGTCACGGGATCCACGGTCTCCGCGGAATCGACCAGGAGCATGCCCTGGTTCTCGACGGCGCCCTTGATGCTGATCCTGCCGTCGGGCGTTCGCACCACGCCGGGAACGTACGGCAAGGCTGCCTTGAATCTCTGTTCAACCAGGGGCAACGACAACAGTTGCGGCGCGCTGAGGGTGGCGGGCGGGGCGGTGCTTTGCTGTGCGACGGTAGGGGCCTGGGCGGTGACCTCGATTTGCTTGCGGACCACTACCTCCTCTGGTAGGATCACCTGCACGAACGGAGCGGCGGTCTCCGTTACTTCGATCCCTTTCTGGAAATTCGCCAGATAGCCCATTGCGGCGCACTTGAGGTCGTAATTCCCCGGCAGAATTCCGGTGAACGCGAATTTCCCCTGCTCGTCCGCTTGCACGGTGATTCCCACATCGGGGAGGAGGTTGCCCGAGAGGGTGCAACTGGCCCCTGCGATCGGCTGATTCTGGTCCGTGAGGACCTCGCCTTTCAGATCGTGAGCCTGGGGTGAGCCGGCAAGGAGGGCTCGGGGCGTGGCTAGCGCGGCGGCAAGCACAGACAGCAGCAGTGCGTGTAAGACCTTTTGGTCAAAAGACATTATCGTTTGATGCTCGCCGAACGAAGCGAGAATGTAACATTCTACCCCGTCCGGGGGGATTGGCGCCAGAGGGTTCCGTGCGGAATAGAGGAGTTTTGCTGAAACTTACACGACCGCTTATTTACCTCTTGGGCCCGGCACTCGTTCTGCTTCTGGGTAGGGCTCCCGCAAACGCTCAACATGCCATGGCGAACTGCCGCGGCGTGGTGAGCGACGCCTCAGGGAATGCTTTGCCCGGCGCCATGGTGGAACTGCGAGGGGGCGTGGCGGCGGGGCCGGAAGGGCCGGCCGAGCAGCCTGCCCTTAACATGACCGTTCGCACCGATGCGAACGGGGTCTTTGCTTTTCAATCCGTCCCTCCCGGCACCTACAGGGTTCTGGTCCGCTGGAAGGGAAGCAGTGCGACAGCGGCGCAAGCCTTGACTCTTCACGACGGGGAGGGCGCCAACCTCGCTCTGGAGTTGGGAGCAAGCGATGGGGACCTCACGCTCCGGTGGAGTCGGGCAGGAGGCTCCAACGAGCGTCAGGAGGCGAAATCGAGCGGCAAAGAGCGGCTCTCCAGCCGGCAGGTTTCTGATCTCCCGCTCAACAAGCGCGACTTCACTCACTTGCTCCAGCTCGCTGCGGGCACGACTACGGACACCAACGGTGCGGCGAACTTCACCCAGCAATTTGCCATCAACGGTCAGCGGGGAACCACGGCGGTGTTCGCCATGGATGGCATTGATACGACCGACCCGGAACTGGGCGGCGCAACTTTCGCGAATTTCAACGTGGACGCGATCCAGGAGATCGACTCGGAATCCGGCGTCCTCCCGGCCACCCGGGGCGAGGGTGCAGCGGGCTTCACCAATGTGGTGACCAAGTCGGGCACGGACCAGGTGCACGGCTCGGTGTTCGAATTCGTCCGCAACGCGGCCTTCGACGCTCGCAACTTTTTCGATCGGCGTTCGGAGGTGGCGCCGGGGCGAATCCCTCCCTTCCTGCGGAACGAATTCGGGATTACGGTGGGCGGCCCGGTGGTCTGGCCGGGCAGTTCCCACGGGCATCACCGCACGTTCTTCTTCGGACAATATCAGGGCTTCCGCCAAGTGCTCGGGACCACTCAGGTGCTGGCTGTACCCACTCTCGCGGAGCGCGCGGGAGTTGACACCACCACGTACTCCGGCGACACACTCCACGTCCCCGTGAACCCCGCGGTCGTTGCCGTGCTCAACGGCTATCCGAAGCCCAACGACGCTCAGGGCACTTACGGCGCGCGCACTTATGCGACTTCTTCCAAGGTGGCGACGAGCAGCGACCAGTTCTCGATCCGTATCGACCATCGCATTTCGGACCAGGCGCAATTCTCCGCGCGATTCAACTTGGACGACACTAACGGTCCGCCCACCAATCCCAGCCAGACAGCCATCAATCCTGGTTTCGTGCTGCGCTTTTTCGATCACCAGCGGAACCTGGGGCTAACCTACACGCGCACGCCTAGGCCCAACCTCGTTTGGGAGTCCGCGCTGGGCTTCATCCGGAGCACCCCCCTGTTCACAACGGTCAACCGGACGCAGCCCGGCCTGACCTTTGCCGATGCCCTTTATGAGTCGTTTAACGGCGCCTCCGGGGCCAACTTCGGCGCCTGGGGAAACCTCTGGCAGGTACGCCAGAGCATTTCCTGGGCGCACGGTTCGCACAGCATCAAAGCGGGATTCGAAGCGCGCTTCAACCGTGACACGACCATCTTCGCGATGGGACCTAACGGCACATACACCTTCGGGGGAGGCACTGCCTACTCGCCTGTAGAAATTCCTTCAGCCAGCGGGACGCACGACATTCACCCCGGCGATCCCCTTCCTGACTCCCTTACGCAATTCCTGACCGGCACGCCGTTCGCCTTCACAGCGTCCGTCGCGGGCCCACAATTCCCCCAAGGAAACGTCGTCGGTCTGGCGGCGGTCCACCGCGAAGCCTATAACGCCTTTTTCCAAGACGCTTGGAAGGTCACTCCCCGCCTGATGTTGACCTACGGGGTGCGTTACGAGGTGAACGCGCGCATCCATGAGGGGCATCACCTTACATCCGCTCCCCGGATTGTCGGGCCGGACGGCGCACCGGCGCGTTCCTGGGACCCGGGTGCGCGCCAGGAGGTGCTGATTGATCCCCAGCCGCCTTATCGGATGGATTGGCGAGGCTGGGGGCCGCGCCTCTCCGCGGATTGGCGCGCCACAGATCACACGACGTTGCGTGCCGGTGCCGCCCTTACCACCTTGCTCCCCAACCTCTGGATTGATAACGGCCTCACGGGCGGAATTCCTTACGTCCTGAACCCGTATTTGACGGCAAGCGCGGGCGTGAACCTTCCATTCACAGGGTCGATCGTCCCCTTTTCCCCGCCTCCCCCCGAAACACTGCAGGGCCAGCCCGTCTTTGCTGCTTCGCGGACTACAGACGTGCCCGCGAATACCGAACTGGACCTGCAGCGGCTTGAGGACGGTTTGGCAGCTCTTTCGCCGGGCCACGAGACGCAGGCTCTGCTCCTGTTTGGCATGGCGAGTCATTTCCAGAATGGCTACGCCGGGACTTACACGGCGGGGTTCGAGCACAGTTTCGGCGACCTGAGTGTGAATGCTTCCTATGTCGGGAGTGTGGGCGTGAAGCTGGTGGGGTTTATCTTTCCCAACAACTATGGGGGTGCCGACCCGGCTTTTGCTCCCTTCACGCGCTTTGATGCGGCTGGGCGGGTGCTGGGGGGCATCGGGCCGGAGTTTATGATTGGCAACCCTTCTCACTCGACGTTCCATTCCTTCGAGACGGGAATATCGAAGACTTCCGCGCGGTTCGGCCTGGGCTTCCAAGCGAACTATACGCTGAGCAAATCTCTCGATAACTCCAGTACGCCGGCCGTGGGGATGGGCAACGGCGGTTCGAGCACGGTGCTTCAGCCCGCGCCGCAAGACCCGAGGAATCCTGGCACGGAAAAGGGGCCCTCCACGTTCGATGTCCGGCACATTCTGGCGTTCAACTTCGTCCAGGTTCTCCCGTTCGATCGGGTTGGGTTTCTGCGCCCTGTGGGCTCGCGCCTCACTTCCGGGTGGCAACTTTTGAATATCAGCGTCTTCACGAGCGGCTCACCCTTCTCGGTCCTCTCCGGTGTGCAGCAGACGGGGCTTGGGTCCGGCGGGGCGGACCGGCCTGATCAGGTGGGCCGGCCGGTCTTCTCCACTCACCGCACCGTGCGCGAAGACTATTTCGGATTGGGCGCGGACAATCCTTCGTTTTTCTCCATTCCTCTGGACGTGCCGGATGGCACCGGGCCCAATCACGGACGTTTTGGCACCCTCGGTCGTGACACGTTCCGGGGGCCAGGCTTTAAGAACTTCGACGTGGCATTAATGAAAGACACGCCGCTATTGGGTAGAGGGAGATCTGAGCCCGTGACCCTGCAGTTTCGCGCCGAGCTTTTCAACGTCTTCAACCTGGTTAACTTCGGCCTGCCCAACAATATCGTTAAGGGAACCGGGTTCGGGCTCATCAGCCGCACCGCAGGAACTTCGCGACAATTGCAGTTCTCACTCAAGCTGGTTTACTGATGGAAAGTGGAAAATGGGAATTGGAGACTGGAAACACGAAAACCGAGATTCGAACCTGGAAATTGGAAACTCGGGGCTCGTCCGAAGCTTAGCGGAGATCACTCTGATGCCTCCCACCTACCACCTGCGGCCTGCTGGGCTGCCCCATATCGTGCGCCGGATACACGGATTCGTGTAGACAGTGCCTGCCTCGTTAGGAGTGCTCCAGCCCGTGCACTTCTTTGAAGGCGAGTAATTGGTTTATTTGCAATACCTTGTGCGTATTGTCTATGCTCCTGGATGTTTGGCCCACTCGGTGCTATGTAACTCGACGTAAGTTAATCTCTCAGGAGGTCTAGACCTAAATGAAGAAACTGCTCACGTTGATGTTTGCTCTCGCGGTGGCGTTCTCGCTGACCATGCCCGTATTCGCACAGGATACCGGGACGACGCCTCCGGCCAAGACTACCAAGAAAGAGAAGGCAAAGAAGGCCCCGAAGGCCGCGAAGGTGAAGAAGGAAAAGAAAGAGAAGAAGGAAGCCCCGGCCCAGTAACCGCTTCCTCTCACTTCGGTCCGGATGAGGAACTTCCGGGCCTCATCTTTCGGCAAAACCCCCGCCTTGCGCGGGGGTTTTGCTTTTTAGGGGGGGATAAGGATTTGCGCCCTCTCCCTATGCGGGTCAGGCCGATTTCGCCCAGTCCAACCGTGCGTCTCAAGATTTCATTCGTTCCAGCCCAGCATTGAGGCTTGGTCCTAGTTTGGCGGTAAGTGGCATTTTGCCTCATCAATGTGGAGCTGACAATGTCGGGTGAAATGTGTAAGGCATGCAGATTCAATGGTTTAATTCTGTAACTCAGGATCTGTCAGCAGTCCAGGCTGATTTGTTCCTGACCCCAATAACAATCAGTCATTTCATGTGGCAACTTGCCACGTTTTGCGAGGGTCTAAGCCGCACGGATTTCATGCAAAGTGGCCTAAGCAACAAGAAATCAACACAATAGGAAGACAGTGGTGGCCTGGTATGTCCATTGCTCTAAAGGCTAGTTGGAGAAGTGGACTTGTCGCTGAATAAAGTACTCATTGTGGACGACGACCCGGAAAGCCGAAGCCTTCTTTGCGAGGTTCTGGCTGCCAACGGCTACGCTGCGGAGGCGGTGGGTGACGGCCTAGCGGCCCGCGAAGCGCTGAGCAAGGACTGCGACTTCCGTATTGTGATCGCAGATCTGCAAATGCCCAACGAAACCGGTTTGGAACTGCTCCGCAAGCTGCGCGAGCAGAACTCCCCACACGCCATTATTCTGATGTCGTCGTTCATCAGCGCCAAACAGAGAAAGATCGCGAAAGAGCTGGGAGCCTGTGCCTTGCTGGACAAGCCGTTTCGTCTTACGGATCTGCTTCAGGCCGTGGCGGAC
>Ga0209777_10006858_pt1 | contig 12759 bp, 11 predicted proteins | sample FrelakmetHBP12HB_FD_187147 | JGI IMG/M metagenome (GOLD analysis project Ga0209777, IMG submission 187147) | Freshwater lake sediment microbial communities from the University of Notre Dame, USA, for methane emissions studies -HBP12 HB (SPAdes)... | ecosystem: Environmental > Aquatic >...
TCCGGTATCCTGTAGACTTCAGTTTGCTGTTATCGACAATGTAATCATCATAAAGATACTTTACCGCGTCCAGTTCCAGGTCGGGTATCCGCCCTTTGTGCCCAGACACCATTGCGTCCACCCGCGCGACTGTCTTTACCAGCCAGAGAGGCAGGTGCAACTTCGGCGGCCTGGTGCCGAAAGCCTCCGAGGACATCACAAGCGCGTCCTCCAATGTCGGATGAGTGTCTTCGGCAAGATTGAATGCTTGTCCGACGGCGGCATCCAGCAGCGAGAGATGGTAGACAGCGGCCGCTACGTCTTCCGCCCGGACGTTGGAAAGAAGCTGTGTACCGCTTCCCGGGATCGCTCTTATGCTGGAGGGACGTGAAAAGGCCTTGCCCGCACCGTCATTGCAGCGCGGCCCGTACACGGTGCACGGCCGCGTTATAATTGCCGGGAGGCCTTCCTTGATGCAGTTCCAGACAACGTCTTCACCGTCGCGCTTGCTCCTCCCATAGGAATCCTGCGGGTCACGGGGACTGTCTTCCTTAAACTGCGTCCCCCGGTAATACCCGTACACGCTGGTGGAACCGACATGGATATAGCGCTTGACGCCGTTTTTCAGCGCGAGGCTGGTGATCAGTTTGACGCCTGTAACGTTGGTTGGATAGAGGAATTCATAAGGTGTGGAAAAATTGCAGATCGCTCCCAGGTGGAATACCCGGTCGACACCGCCTTCAAAGAGCCGGGGCAGCGTTTCAGGCTTCGTAAGGTCGGCGGCCACATATTCGACGCTCAGACTGTCAAAAAATGACGTGTCCTTTCTGGGACGGGCGGAAGCCCTTACACGGATTCCCTTCCGGACAAGAAATTCAACAAGGTGACTCCCCATAAACCCGGCCGCGCCGGTAACGAGGGTAATGCCGGTAAATTCCATGATTCCCTCTTTTCGAAGATGATAATTATAAAAATGCTAGGCTTTTTTCAGGACTGCCCCTTTCAAGCTGTTTTCTATTTCAGTACGGGCATGGCGGAGCCATTCCAAATACATCTCATTCTGGGTTACGCCGAGTTCAGCAATGAGGCGGACATAAACGCTCTGACGCTCCCATCGCCTGCGGTTTATCTGCCGTCGTTTCAATTGAGCCTTAAAAATTTCTATCTGCTCGTCCATAATCTCCATGGCCCGCTCATCCTCCCCGAATCCGAAGAATGCGAACTTGAGCAAGAATGGGTCCCTGGTGAGCATAGGCTTCTGGGGGGATTCAGCAAACCACCGTGAAAATTCATCTATTCCCCTTTCAGTTATCGAATATATTTTTTTATGGGGTCCGCCATTTTCCGACGGCGCAACTTCCAGCATATTGATAAATCCTTCTTCTTCCAGTTCTTTTAGATTAGGATAAATCTGTCCGAAATGAATCGACCACATGTGACCGAAATTTTTCTCGATATGCTGCAGTACGGAGAAGTACGAACAAGTTCAGGATAGTAGAAATATTGATATAAGTCAAGGATAAAATGGATGATTATAGAATTATTGAGATGGAAACAGAATTATCATCTAATATAGTATTATGTATTGATAACAAGTAGATGAATAGTATAGCGACTAATTCGTAATCAGCAGGTCAGCGGTTCGATCCCGCTCATCGGCTCCAGAAATATCGAGGGGTTAGGCAATCACAGCTTAACCCTTCTTTTTTGCACAGTCATTTCATCCCACGATTATCCCACTTTTGAAAATGCTATGGTCCTTTTTATGGCCCTCAGAAATAAGAAAATGGGAGAGGACGTTCATGATATCTTTTAAATTTTCAGCCTCCGGATGCGCCGCCGGTATGGTGGAACGGAAGCGGGAGGAGCGGCGCTTCAGGAGAGCTGGAAACGCTAAGACCGTTTCTCCATAAATCCGGGAAAAGCCGGTGTCAAGGAACAAAAAGAAGTCTCAGGTGAAGACCTTGCCGGGATTCAGTATGAGGTTCGGGTCGAAGAGAAGCTTGATCGCCCGCTGGAGTCGGATACTCTCCGGCGAGAGTTCGAGCGGAAGGAAGCGCTGTTTGGCGATCCCGACGCCGTGCTCGCCGGACATCGTTCCGCCCATCGCGAGGACCCGCTTCAGGATCTCGCGGACCCCCTCCTCGACGCGCGGCGCGGCCTCGCGGCTGTCGGCGGTGATGTTCAGGTGGATGTTCCCGTCGCCGGCGTGGCCGAAGCAGTAGATCATCATACCGCAGGCCTTCTCGTATTCGGGAAGGCAGGCGACGAGCTCGGCGATCCGTCCCAGCGGAACGACGACGTCCTCGAAGACGTCGAGCGGGTAGCGCTCCTCGATCCGGAGCGACACCGCCTTCCGGACGTCCCACATCCGGGTCCGCCGGGCCTCGTCGGGCGCCATCAGAACATCGGAGGCGCCTCCCTCCAGGCAGACCTCCCCCATCGCCTCGATCTCCCGCTGGATACGTTCCGGCTCCCCGTCCGCCTCGACGAGAAGCATCGCTCCGGTCCCCTTTGCCCCCTGAAAAGGTAGAAGGTCGCCGACGAGTTCCAGGCAGCGGTAGTCCAGAAATTCCAGCGCCGATGGGCAGTGTCCGCGCATGAGGATCGTCGTGACGGCCTCCATCGCCGGATCGAGTTTTGGGAAAAGGGCCACCATCGTGGTCACGGCAGCGGGATGGGGAATCAGCCGGAGGATCAGTTTCGTGATCACGCCGAGGGTCCCCTCGGAGCCGACCAGAAGACGGGTCATGTCGTAGCCGACGACGCCCTTGCGCGTCCTCACCCCCGTCGCGATGAGTTCCCCGTTCGGAAGGACCGCTTCGAGACCCAGGATATAGTCGCGCGTTGTCCCGTACTTGACGCAGGCGGGGCCGCCGGCATTCGTCGCGGCGTTCCCGCCGATCGAACAGGTGTCGAAACTCGCCGGGTCGGGCGGATAGTAGAGGCCGTGTTCGCGCACCGCGTTTTTCAGGTCAAGGTTCAGGACCCCCGGCTCGACGACGGCAATCATGTTCCGGGGCTCGATGGCAAGGATCCGGTTCATCCGGGCGAGCGACAGGACGACGCCGCCAAAGACCGGCAGCGATCCGCCGGCGAGGCCCGTCCCCAGCCCCCGCGGGATGACGGGAAAGCGGCAATCATTGGCCAGGCGCAGGAGGGCCTGGATCTGCGGGACCTCCGTCGCTTCGACGACCAGTTCCGGGCGGTGGAAAAGGTCGGGCGTCCCGTCCTTCGCATAATCCTCCATTTTCTGAGGGTCGTCGATCAGGCACAGACCGGGGATCGTCGCAATGCGGTTCCGGATGTCGGCGGTGATGGGGGTGTAGGACATGGCGGTCAGATCCGGTGATGTTCGAAGCCGGGAAGCCGGAGGCGGTCCTCCAAGCGGCCGAGGATGAGGGCCGCGACCGAGGTCATCATCAGATAGCAGGCCCCGATCATCAGGAAGACCTCCGTGTACTTGAAGGAGTTCGAGGCGAGGATCTTCCCCTGGCCGGTGAGCTCGATGCAGGTGATCATGTAGGCCAGGGACGAGTACTTGATCAGGTAGATGATCTCATTCCCGCAACCGGGCAGCGCCCGCCGGATCGCCTGCGGAAGGATGATGGAGAAGATCATCTGGACCTTATGGAAGCCGAGCGACTGGGCGGCGAGCATCTGCCCGCGCTTGATGGACAGGAGCGCCCCCCGGATGTACTCCGAGTGGTAGGCTCCGCTGCAGAGGGAAAAGCCCAGCACCGCTGCCGTGAAAGGGCTCATGTAGATCCCGATGTAGGGGAGGCCGAAGTACCAGATGAAAAGCTGCACGACGAGCGGGATCCCCCTAAAGATGGCGACGTAGGCGTTCGCGACGGCCATGACCGGGCGGCTCCCGTAGACCCGAAGCACCCCGACCATGATCCCGACGACGAGGCCGCAGATCGCCGAGGGAAGGATGAGCTCGAGGCTCACCCAGAACCCCTTGAGCAGGGCGGGATAGACCTCGGTTTGGATGTAGAGCCACTCCTCCATCGTCAGCGTTCCCCGTAGAGCTCCGTGATCTTGGAGCAGAATTCTCGCGTCCGGGCATTTTCCGCATGGTTGAAGATATTGTCGGGCGTCCCCCGTTCGAGAATCCGGCCGTCCTCCATGAAGATGATCTCGCTGGCAAGCGAACTCGCGAAGCTGATCTGGTGCGTTGCCATGATCATTGTCATACCGTTGTTCCCGAGATCGCGGATGACCGCGTGGACCTCGCCGATGAGCTCGGGATCGAGAGCCGAGGTGGGTTCGTCCAGGAGCATCACCCTCGGGTCCATCGCCAGCGCCCGGGCGATCGAGACCCGCTGCTTCTGGCCGCCGGAGAGCTGGGCGGGGTATTTCTGCATGTGATCCTTCAGGCCGACCCGCTCCAGCTCCATCACGGCGCGCTCCCCGGCCTCCGCCTTCCCCATCCCCCGGACCTTGACCATGCCGATCCGGACATTCTCCAGCGCATTCAGGTGGTCGAAGAGGTTGAAGTCCTGGAAGATCATTCCGACCTTCTGGCGGTATGCGTAGAGGTCGCGCTTGTGCGCGTAACGAACCTCCTGTCCGTCCAGCCAGATCCGTCCCTCGTCGGGCTTGACCAGGAAGTTGATGCACTGCAGGAGCGTGCTCTTCCCGGCCCCGGAGGGACCGATGAGGATCTTGAGGTCCCCCTTGTTCACGTCGAGCGACGCCCCTTTCAGGACATCCTTCTTCCCGTATCGCTTCGATACGTTTTCGATCCGTAAAATCGGTGCTGCCATAAGATGCCTACAATCCATGCGTCGAATATCCCGGAATCCGGACCTTCTCTTCCAGCAACCGGAGGCCCTTCGTCCCCACCCAGGTGAGGATTAGGAAGATCACCCCCGCGGCGAAGTAGAGGGGGAGCTGCTGGTAGGTCCGGGTCGCCACGAAGTGCGCCCGCGCCATGATCTCGGCCACGCCCAGGGCGTAGGTCACCGCCGAGTCCTTCAGCAGAATGGAGTACTCGTTCGACCAGCCGGGGATGGAAAGCCGGAGCGCCTGGGGGAGGATGATGGCGGAGATCGCCTTGAGATCGCTCATCCCGAGCGCGCGGGCCGCCTTGAACTGACCTTCCGGGAGCGACAGAATCGCCCCGCGGAAGATCTGGGACTGGTAGGCGGAGCTGATCAGCCCCAGCACGATGATCGCGACCGTGAAGGCGGAGAGGTTGATGTCGAGCGCCGTGCAGAGGCCGAAATAAAAGAGAAAGAGAAGAACGAGGAGCGGGATGCCCCGGAAGAACCAGACGTATACGGCGATGACGCGCCGGAGCGCCGGGTGGCCGTACACCTGCCCCACGGCCAGGGGGACCCCGAGGACAAGCCCCAGACCCATCGCCCCGACCACAACAACCAGGGTCACGAGCGATCCCCGAAGGAGGTACGGGAGGGCATCCCCGATGGCGATCAAACTTTCCGGCATCCTTCTAACAACCTGTTGAAAAAGTCTTGCAGGCTGTTCAAAAATGCCCGGATGCAAGGCCCCCGATATCCTGAGCCGTGAGGCGTACTTTTGGGTACGTTGAACGGCGAAGGATTAGGGAAACGCAGCAGATGGGCGTTTTTCAACAGCCTGCAAAATGGCTCACAAAAACATGGAAAGCCTCATGAGCTGAGGCCTTCCCGTCATCCAGCGAGAGAATGGAAGCCCCTCCCACAGGGCGGGGCTTCCCCATAAAGAAGATATTTGTTTTTTCATTGCGCCCCTGATCCCCACCTAAAAGGCGGGGTTTGCGGGTTGCGCCCCCGGTGAATGCCCCGTCGTCCGGCATCTCATCATTTGTCGATGTAGTTCTTCTTCAACTCGGCCCAGTAGGGGGACTTCATAAGCTTCTTGAGGCCTTCGTTGACCTTCTTGTAGAACTCGGTGTCCTCCTTGCGAATGGCATAGCCGTATTCCTCGTCCTTCATCCCGAAGGTGCCCAGGATCTTCACGGGCTTCTTCTTGGCCGCATCGAGCGCCGGTTGGTCGTCCATCGCGGCGGCGATGATCCGACCGTTGATCACGTCCTCGATTGCCAGGGGTGCGGAGTCATACTGCACTAGCTCGAACTTCTTGCCCGCCTTCTTGATCAGGTTCTCCTCGATCCACTTCGCCTCGCTCGTACCGCGCTGGACGCCGATCTTGTTCCCGTCGGCCAGGGCCTTCTCCACGGTGACCTTGGCGTCCTTCTTGGCCACCAGGATCTGCTTGACTTTATAGTAGGTGATCGTAAAGCTGACCTCTTTCTTACGTTCGTCGGTGATGCTCATCCCCGAGGCCACGATGTCGATCTTCTTGGCCTTCAGGCTGGGGACGATTCCGTCCCAGTCCATCGGCTGGTGCTTCACCTTGAAGCCCATCTCCTTGGCAATCCAGTCCAGGGCCTTCACGTCAAAGCCATCCGGATTGCCGGATTTGTCCACATACGCGAAAGGCGGAAAGTTGGCATCGATTCCGTTGATGTAGACCTTCTCGGCGGCGACGGCAAACGTCGCTGACATGACGAACAGCGCCGACAGCACCCAAACCACACCCCAAAACCCTTTTCTCCTCATAAATTCCGATCTCCTTTCTTCCACTTGCGTTATGGTTCATTTCCCATGCAAAGACGGATTCTCCAATATAAATCAAGTCTTTTACCATGGATGAAGCGACACTGAACTTTTAAAGACGGCGAATCATAAACAAAATCAGGGGGGCTGTCAAGATGAACGAAGGATAATCGTGTAATAAATTGTGGTTCATTCGGTTGATGCGTACTTCTTCCTTGTAATGTTGTTCTTGTTATTTCCCCAATTGATACAACATTTCACCCGGAAATAATTACAAACTGGATGAACTCCAACTTAGTATATGGTAAAATATCAAGGTCGTTCACTTGAAGGAAGACAAATGAACCGCCTGAACAAGTTGGCATGTTTCCAAAGATAGACCGGAAATCTATACCGTTGCGATAACAAGGAGGAACAATGAGAACCAAAGTTGCAGTTGCTTTGATTATGATCAGCCTGACGCTCGGGGGACTTGCGGTTCCCGCGGCGGCCCAAAGTAACGTACTTGAGGCAAGGCCTACTTTTGTGGCCCCAACACCCGGACTCTATGTGAACGGGTGGCCGCCGTTCGCAGTCTCCTATCCCCAAGATTGGGAGGAACAGCCCTTAATGCCGGGCGAGTTGTACCATATTGCGGCACCGGGCCAGTCCCATTCACCTGCGCTGGTGATATATGCCTTTCCAAACACTGCGGATATCGGTGGTTCGGCCAGCATCCTCGCGGGGGGTTTGGGCAAGATTGGCAAGGACGTCAAGGTGCTCTACGACAGGCCTGCCAATTTGCAGGATGGAACGCCGGCGCAGGAGGCGGAGATCGAATGGGTTTGGCCCAACGGTCCCAAGACAAACACCTTTCTTCTGGCGACAAAGAGAAACAGTATGTGGATATGGGTCGGTCTATACAACGACCAGGGGGTGACCGGGGATAATTTGAAAAAAATCGCCTATTCCCTGAAGGTGCCTCAGGGGAAACAGGAGCCTGTGAAACTGCCTGCCGATGTGCAGGAGTTCATCAACGAATCATTGAAAGACTTGATTGGCGGCGATATAGGCAAGATCATGAGCCATGTGTCGGATCGATATTTCAACAACGGGATGAAGAAGGCAGGCTTGAAACAGTTCTATCTTTACTCTCCCTACTCGCCTCTTAAGGCCGGTATTGAGTCAGGGTACACAACAATCACTATATTTGAGCCGCAGGGTGATAAGGCATATCTGACGGGATTCCCTGCCGGAAAGCTCAAGAGCGGTGCCCCTTGGCCCGAAACCCCGCTGGGAGATAGACAGATAATTAAGGAGAACGGTCAATGGAAGTGGTACGGTAACCAGAAGTAGTCAGCCGGGGGCAAAAATACTCTGGCCCAAAGGGCGATCCGGATTAGCAATCTTGAATGGAGGGGAACAATGAAGAATGTGACCAGACGCGAGTTCATCAAGTCGATTGCCGCCGGAGGCGCGGCTTTGGGATTGGGAAGCACCATAGCTTCCGTCGCGTTTCCGCGCCGGTTGTACGCCCTGGAAAGGCCGGTAGTGAGCGTTGTGGCCATCAAGAAGGATAACATCGATTACGCGGTGCGGAAGGCGATAGACTTGCTCGGGGGTATGAAAACACTAACAGCAGGAAAAGAGCGGATCATGCTCAAGCCCAACCTTGTTAGTTTCGCGACTACCGATGTAACAAAGCCATCGGTCGTCAAAGCCCTGGCCCAATTGATGAAGGATGCGGGAAAAGACGTATCCATCGGCGAGGGATCGGCAGCAGCCTATCAAAATATGCGCCCTGGGGTCATGGGAGGTGTCTGTCGGACGACGGACAGGGCAACGTTGGATACCCTTCAGGAGAGCGTTTTTGACGCGCTGGAGTATGCCGAACTGGCCAAATCCCTCAAGATTCCCTTGATCAATCTCCATACCGGCGAGATGACAACAATCAAGACACCCGACGGGTTTGTCTTCAAGGAGATCAGCCTCCACCACACCCTGGCCGAGACCGACCTCCTCTGTTCTGTACCGATGATGAAAACCCATGGCCTAGCGACGGTGACGCTGGGGATGAAGAACCTCATTGGCGTCTACCCCGGCCAGGTCTACGGGACCGTTCGCTCTGCCGTTCACGCCGAGGCCGCAAAGGTCGAAAGTTCGGGAACGGCGTCGGCTGTAGTGGACATGGTCAGAGCCAATAAACTGGGTCTCGTCGTCATCGACGCTTCCATGGCCATGGAGGGGCAGGGTCCGTCGGCAAGCATGGGGGGACGTCTGGTGAAGATGGATCTCATTATTGCCGGGACGAACCCCTTGGCCACGGACATGGTCGGTGCCTCGGCTATGGGATTTGTGCCCGAGGAGATCTCGACCTTCGTCTGGGCCTGGAAGGCGGGTATGACACCAGGCAGCCTTGATGACATTGAAGTAAGAGGGGAGAGGCTCACCGACGTCCGCCGGAAGTTCATGAAGCCGAGGGTAATACCCTATTCGGAGATGAAATGGTATGGGCCTCCGTGCTAATGGTTTCGCCAACCCAACGGGCCGAAGACGCAACGAGAGAACAGGCGAAGCCTCACCCGCGGATGGCCGCCGAAACCCAATTGTCCGAACCTGTAATCTTCACACAATTCAATGGACAATGCATTAAGTTGCAATTATGTTATTTAGAAAAATAAGTTATCAACTCTATGCATGTTTGAACTAGTAATACTCAGTTTTGATAACAACTATCCACTAACACTTCGTAGGTGGAGTCAAGGCTCGATTCAGAAGTAAATTTTGTGGGTGCTATGCTCTATCATCCAGGGTGTCGGTCAGGGTTCTGCTTGTATTCATGAGTAGTTATCTGTTTTTGTCTATACCCTTCCGCCCATCAAAAGCCCTTTTGTTAGAAGACTCAGGATGCCTTGGCCTTTTTTGTACGGTTCTCCTTTCAGAAGAAGATTTTCAACCTTCAGGCCCAGAAGTTCATCCGGTTTCATCGTCAGCGGATTCCGGTTCAGGATCACCATATCGGCCATTTTCCCCGTCTCGAGACTGCCCCGCTCCTTTTCATCGAAGGTCGTCCAGGCCGCATTGCAGGTGAACAGTTTCAGGGCCTCCGGAATGGTGAGGGACTGCTCGTGAATATAATGATTGCAGGCGGCGTAGATACCGGCGATCGGATCCGGCAGTGTGCAGGGGGCGTCGGAGCCGCCGCTCAGTACGATGCCCATATCCGTCATCCTTCTTAGGGGAGAGATTCTCTCCGCCCGATCCCCCAGGATACGGTACAAAAACTCAAGGGGTTCAAGCTCCCAAGTCAGAAAGGCGGGTTGCAGGGGGATCTGGATTCCGAGCTCGGCGCACTTTTGAAGCCCCTCCTCGGAGGGCAGACAGACATGGATGATGCCGTGCCGGTGATCCTCCCGGGGAAAATCCTTCAGGGCCGCCTCTATGGCCATGACGGCCTGGTCAAAGGCCGCATCGCCGATGGCATGCATCTCGATCTGAAGCCCCTCGCGATTGGCCCGTTTCGTAAATTCCATGACCTCTTCATCGCGGTGGAAGAGGATTCCCCGATTCCGGGGATTGTTGGCATACGGCTGCCCCAGCGCCGCATCCTCGCTGCCGAAGCAGCCGTCCAGGGCCGTTGCAAAGCATCCCCCCACGCGGGGGAGCTTTCTCTTCTTCACCTTGTCCAGATTCATGGTCTGGAAGAAGACCCGGGTCTGAAAACCGGTATCGAGTCCCTTCCCCAGGATCATCTCCATGGCGACATCCAGATCCAGGGGGAAACCCACGCCGGATACGGTATGCATCATTCCGAACCCCTTTTTCGCCATGTCATCGACGGCCCGGAGCATGTTCCGGACGGTCTGTGGGAGAGAGACCTTTTTGGTGATAAAATCGGTGGTTGCAAAAAAGGCCTCCTGGTTCATCTCCCCCGTCTCTTCATGCCAGCCCCGCAGGGTTTTCACCCTGTCCGGCAGCATGGCGATCATTTTGGTGTTCAAGATACAGGCGTGGCCGTCATATTTGACGATAAATATCGCCCTGTCCGGACAGACCTGATCCAGCTCGTCTTTGGATATCAGCCTCTTCTCCGCAACGCAGTGGGTGGACGCCCCGAATCCCATGATGATCTTGTCGTTGTTCTCCCGTGTGAATTTTTTGATCTGCTCACACAGCTCAGGCAGGCTCCGCGCGGATCTCACATCGAGACCGGCGTTGAAGAGGGCATAGGACATAAAGTGCAGGTGGGTATCCCCGAAGCAGGGAAGCAGAGCCCTTTCACCCAGAACCTCCCGGGGCGCGCCTTGATACGCCGCGGGAAGATCATCTCCCGCATAACGAATCCGCCCCTTGTCTTCTACAAGGTATCGGTAAACATGGTTTTTCCGATCACAGGATATGATTGTGCCTTCATAGGTTTTCATCATGTTTTCCCTCCTTTCAGCAGTCGATGTACATCTCCAAAGGCGGACAGTCATGGCCTCTCTTTCCTTCTGTTCGGGGCTGCCCGTCACAGCCATTTTTTTCTTCTGAAGTAGATCAGCATGAAGACCGTGATGAGAATCATGATCCCCCAGAGGGCGAAGTATCCCCACGGCCACTCCAGCTCCGGCATGTATTTGAAGTTCATGCCGTAAACCCCGGCGAGAAAGGTCAGCGGCATGAAGATGGTGGCGATGACGGTCAGGACCTTCATGACCTCGTTCATCCGGTTGCTGATGGTGGAAAGGTAGATGTCGAGCATCCCCGAGAGCATGTCCCGGTAGGTCTCGATCGTGTCGATGACCTGGACCGTATGGTCCGAGATGTCGCGGAAGTAAATGGCGGACGGCTCCCGGATGAGAGGGGAGTCGGACCGGCTGAGGTTGCCCACCACCTCCCGGAGGGGCCAGACCGCTTTCCGCAGGAGGATCATCTCCCGCTTGAGGATCTGGATCGCCCGGAGGGTCTCCGGCGAGGGACCGCCCATCAGCGTTTCCTCGAGGGTTTCGATCTCCTCGCCGAAATGGTCCAGGATCGAGAAGTAGCCGTCCACGATCCCGTCGAGGAGTGCATGGGCGAGATAGTCCGCCCCGCCCTTGCGAAGACGTCCCCGATCGTTTCGGAGCCGCTCCCGGACGGGGTCGAGGAGCTTTCCCTCCTTTTCCTGAAGAGAGATCAAATAGTTGGCTCCGAGGACGATGCTCACCTGCTCGGGGACAAGACGGCCGCCCTCGTCCTTATGGAAGCGTTTGAGAACGACGTAGAGGTAATCGCAGTGGTCCTCCAACTTCGGCCGCTGGTCGGTGTTGAGGATGTCTTCGAGGATCAGGGGGTGGAGGCCGAAGACGACCCCCATCTGTTCGAGCAGGCGGACGTCCTGGAGGCCGTCGATGTGGATCCAGGTGACGGCCTTGCGGTCCGGGGGCGGCATCAGCCCCTCCAGGGTATGGATCTCTTTTTCCTTGAAATGGGATTCGTCGTATTCGCAGAGGATGATCTTCGCCTTCTCCGCATGTTTCTCCCCGATGTGGATCAGGGCGCCGGGTGGAAGGCCGGTCTTGGCGGATCTTTTCTTTGTGGCTCCAGACATGTCCCTTGTCCTCCGGGATCGAACGGAACTTCCGAGATGGGGACGAACGGGTGCAAAAGCGACGCTAATGTAGCCCATCGTTTCCGGAAAAACAATGAAAAAGTCGGCCGCAGAAGACGGCGGCGGATGCGATTTTCTCTTGACAAAAGTTTCGGAATTGCGGACGTAAACGCCAGATCCTTCGATATCGATTTTTCAGACGGTGCCGCGGTGAGCGATGTTATGGCCAGGGGTGTCATGGTGAGCTTGTCGAACCACAGGATAGCGGCCGTTGTGTCATCACCCTTAGACCCTTCGACAAGCTCAAGGCAGGCTGAATTCAGTACAGGCTGAGCTCAGGGCGATATTCATTCCGGAGGTTTCATGAGATACATCCTTGCAGCAACCGAAGACCGGGCTGCGACGGAGGTGATCCGCACCGCATTCCGCCGGCCCTTCCAGGTGGATGCGGCGGCCACCGTCCAGGATTGCCGCGAATTCCTGCGGAAGCGGCGGTATGAATTCACCTTCATCGATCTCGATCTCCTCGGCGGACTCGGGGTGGCCCGGGGCGATTCCGGCGAAGCCCTCCGGGGGGTAAGGCAGGCCTTCCCCTCGATTGATATCATCGTCATGACCCCGCCGGAGAGGGCGGGTGAGGCGGTCGAAGCGGTGAAGGCG
>Ga0209777_10006859_pt1 | contig 12758 bp, 21 predicted proteins | sample FrelakmetHBP12HB_FD_187147 | JGI IMG/M metagenome (GOLD analysis project Ga0209777, IMG submission 187147) | Freshwater lake sediment microbial communities from the University of Notre Dame, USA, for methane emissions studies -HBP12 HB (SPAdes)... | ecosystem: Environmental > Aquatic >...
AAGCACCGACTTAAGCCAATCTTATGAAGCTCGTCATCGGTCATCTCCTCTGTCGGCTTGGTCGATACTGGCGGAACCTTCTGCGGTGGCGCTCTCGTAGTGGCTGGCGGCGCTATGTCGCTGACTGGCGTTCCGACCTCTTGCTTGATGTTCTGCTGGCTTGCGTTCCCGTCCTCGACCTCGGTCTTTGGCTTCCCCTTGAAGTGGAACTTCACAGGGCTGTACTGGTTGATTTGCTCCAGGAACACTTCGACCTCGGAATCGGTCAGCGTCACGCCGTCCTCACGAGCCTGGTCCTTGACCGCCTTGAAGAAGCGCTTAATCCAAGCTGCCCCTTCAACGCTCTCGACCATCGTGAACACGATGTCCCTGTCTGGTATCTCAGGGGAGTTCTTCCAGGGCTTCGCCAACCTCATCAGGTTGTCATAGCCGAACTGCGCCAGGAACAGCACACCCTTCTGGTACTCCTCACTCAGAGCCTTGAAGAAGGCCGTGGCCTTGCGCTCGGGGTCGTGCTTCTGCTGGATGAACACCGCGAGGTTGTGCAGGTAGCCTAGCTTGCTCTTAATCTCCTCGGGAATCTCTGGCGTAGGCTTGTCAAAGACCTCTGCCTGGTCGGTCGGCTTAAGCGATGGCTTCGTCGGCGGGATGATGCCTGGTTTGAACACCAACGCGCAGTTGGGACAAACTTTCCAGCTCCTATCGACCTGTATCCCGCACCGCGAGCAGACGAATCGCTCGGCTGGTACGTCTGGTTTCTTTAGCGCTGAGCTTCCCGTCACTTGGACCACCGTATCCGATACCTTATCCATGCTGTCCTTGACGACCCCGCCAATCTCTCGGGCCATCGCCACGCCTGTATCCTCGCCCCCTCCGAACAGTTCCTTGCTCTTGGTCAGGAGGCCCATGAACTTCATCATCTCGTCCATCGAGTCACCCTTCCTGTTGCCTCCGTCGAACATAGACTTGAGCATGGCGGCCTGTTGCGTCATCAGATACTCCATGAGCTTGTCCGTCGCCGTGGACTCCCTCTTGCCAGTGGCAATCTCGCGGAGCGCGGAGATGACGTTGTTCAAGCCCTCCATGTTGCCCTGCTCAGCGAAGATGTCGGCAAGGTCCGAGAGCTTGTCCACTGCCGCTGTCTGACCTGCGTTGAGCGCCATCTGGAGCTTCTCGATGGTGTTCCCCCTCTGCTTGAGCGGTTGCGCTGGTGGCGCTTCTTGAGGCGCGACCTGCGCTTGTGGCTGAGGCTGAACCACTGGAGCGGTCGGCTGAGGTTGAGCGGTCGCTGCGGACTCCTCCACCAGGTTGCCTACCTCATCCTCGACCAGCTCGCCTGGAAAGACGTACTTCTCCACTAGCTTCTTGCTGTACATATCGACCACCAGGTACTTGCCGCCGCCATGAAGCGGGACGTAGAGGGTCTTGATGTCGTCCTCCGTCGGCGGCGTTCCCTCGAATGTATCCAGGTTCGTCATCTTGGCGATGGTGCTGACCCTGCCGGTCTTGGTCGTTATCTTCTTCCTGACCAATTTGCGGAGAGCGAACTTTGGGGGGCGGTCGTCCTTGCTCGCCGTAGCTTCCTTCGTCGGCTTCGCCTCCTTCTCCTCCTCGGTCTGCTCATCCTGTTGTTCCTGCTCCTGCTCTTGGTCCTCTGTTTCCGTTTCGTCGGTCGGGTTATCGTTAGGTTCCTCTTGCATCGGTGCTTCCTCCTGCTTAACTTCCTGTTCGGTCGGTCCTTCCTGCTTAATCTCGTTTAACACGGGCATTGGCGCTTCCTCCTGCTTAAGCTCGGGTTGAGGGGTTTCTTCTACCGGAGGTTGTTCCTGCGCGGGCTTGACCTCCTGCGGCGCGATTATCCCCCTAAGTCGGTCACGAAGGCTCGGCATGATGTGTTTCCTCCTCTAATGCGAACTTGCCGAGAGATTCTTGTGTTTTCGGTCGCTCGACCGGCTCTTGTGACATTTTCAATGTTCGGGTCGCGCTTTTCGGTATTACGATATTCTCGACCGGCTTTTGTGAGGATTCCTCACTAATCGCCTTGAGAACCTTCTCGGGAGCGGTTCGGTGCTCCTTTATCCCCGTTACGAGCGCAGGAAGGTCTTTCTCCCAATCCGTATGCAAAATAATCGCATCAAGGAGCTGATTTAGGCGGAGTTCCGCGTCGATTGCTCGGTGCGCGAGTACTTTGTACGCTTCGGTAGATAGTCTAATTGTACCTTGTGCGGGCAAATCCCTTCCTCCTTGCATACCTAAAGGTAAATTGTACCTAAATACCTTTCTCCCTTGTGTCACCGATGTCACCGACGGCTCTCGCAGCAACTTTCCGTGAGTGTTCCAAGGTTGGTAACTTGCACTTGGGACCATTTTCGGACCTCGGGGCGGATGTGAATTGCGTTTCCGACCTTGGTAACTTTGACTAGGAGCATTTAAGAACATCAGAGAGTGATTAAGCATTGATGCCGATTGTCAATAGTACGCTCGACCGTGAGAAGATTCCGACCCGTTCTTCCTACATGATTTCCGAGGACTTCCTTGACCTCTATCATAAGACCTTCCCGCACCCCGACCTGGTGAATATCTACAACAGCAGTATCGGGAGGGGTACAAAGGTCGCAGCCTTCGTGGAGATTGGCGGTGCGGTGGTGGGCGAGCGCTGCAAAATCGAGGCTTTCGCGTACCTCTGCCCAGGAGTGACGCTGGAGAACGGAGTATTCATCGGGCCTCACGTCACGTTCACTAACGATGACGACCCGCGCAAGTCAATGACGGACGAGGATTTCGTTCCGATTCCAACCTTGGTGAGAGAGGGGGCGGTCATCGGCGCTGGTGCGGTCATCCTTCCTGGGGTGACTATCGGAGCTTATGCAATCGTTGGAGCGGGGGCGGTGGTCACTGCTGATGTTGCTACCTTTACTACGGTGCTAGGGAACCCTGCGAGGTTGCACCTTTGAGATGCAAGCTCTCTGTTCCTGCGATGACCGATGAGATGCTGAAGAAGGCTGTTGACAGCGTGAGCGATGGAATGTTCGTTGGAGGGGAATCAGTCGCCAAGTTTGAAGAAGAATTTGCTCACTATGTCGGCACGGACCATGCTGTTGCGGTTTCATCAGGTCACATGGGGCTGTTCCTCGTGTGGACGGCGCTGCCTGTTGAGAATAAGTCAGTGATTACGACCCCTTTCACATTCATCTCGACGGTAAGCTCTATTGTTGAAGGAGGCGCAGTACCTAGTTTCGTGGATGTCGATTCCAGAGATTTCAACCTATGCGAGGAGCGACTGGAGGCGGCGGTGGAGAAAAGGACCGTTGGCATCTCGCCCGTACATCTGTTCGGCTATCCCTGCGACATGGGGGCGGTCATGGAAGTTGCGGACAGGCACGAGCTGGTGGTCGTTGAGGATTGCTGTCAAGCGCACGGTGCGAGTTTCCAAGGTCGGAAAGTCGGTTCATTTGGGTTCGCTGGTGTTTTCTCCTTCTATCCGACCAAGAATATGACCGTCGGAGGGGATGGAGGTATGGTCACGACCAATGATGAAGCGCTAGTGACCACCCTGCGCTCGCTGAGAGATAACGGCAGGGACGATGCGTACTCCACTTTGTTCACCAACCTCGGTTACACGGCACGACTGGACACCTTCAAGGCCGCAATTGGCAGGGAGCAACTTAAGCACCTTGAGGAGTGGAACGACATGAGGCGCAGAATCGCTGAAGTGTATCACCGTAAGCTTAGAGGATGCGATGAAATCATCACGCCGAGCGCGACCGAGCGCGACCGACGGGCGGTATTCAACCAATATGTCATATTGATAGAGGACCGCGATGCGCTGATGGCCCATTTGACCAAGGAGGGAGTGGAGAGCAGGGCGATGTATCCGTTGCCGATTCATCTGCAACCATTACTGTCCAACCTTGGATATGAGGTAGGGAGGTTCCAGACCGCTGAATGGCTCTCGACGCAAGCGCTCGCTTTGCCGATGTGCCCTTCACTGACCCCTGAGATGGCCGAGGACATCGCTGAAATCGTGCTTCAAGGCATAGATTGAGGAAGAAGTCCGCGCTTAAAGTTTATAGGCAAAGGAGGTCGTTTGATACTCCGATGACGACAGAGCGGACGCTAAAGGATTGGATTATTCTAGGGGGGATTGGAGGAGCGCTCGGCTTTGCGACAGGTTGGTTCCTCAAAGGACCTGTTACTGATTGGAAAGAGAGCGCCGGCTTCGACCCGAAGCATCATCTTCACCACGCGACGATAGGAAGCGGCATCGCCATGCTAGGCGGGCTGACCTCATCGTTCCACTTCTCACCTGCCATCACGGGCTTTGGAATCGGACTAGCGGCAGAGGACTACGCGCATCACATGGGTCTGCTACCTGAGAAGAAGATTTCGGAGGTCGTCGGAGAGGATGATGAGAATGTGCTTGACATGACGGGCATGTTCTATGACGGTCCTTCGCTGGAGGAGCAGTTCGACGGGGCCGAGGTCGATGTGATGGCCGTGCCTAGCGATGAGGGCAAGAAGCAGTGGTTCACCATCCCGAATTGGCCTCCTGCTCTGAGGACGAAGATGATGACCGACATGCTCAGGAAAATCATTTATGAGGACGCGCACCACCCTGCGGTGCGGAGATACGCCGAGGAAATCGTCAGAAGCTCCGCCAGCGACGGCAGGGATGAAGCCTCGATACTACCTGCGATGCAGTCTTGGATGCAGGGAAACGTGATGTACGTCCACGATGAGGCGAAAGCGCCGGACGGGTCGTTGGGCGTGGACCGCTTCAGCCATGCCTATGTCACCTTGCCGCCGTCGAAGCTCAACCCGATGGGGACGGGGATGGGCGATTGCGATGATATGGTCATCACCTTCTGCGCGATGTGCCAATCTATCGGTCTGGAGGATGTCTGCATGGTGCTCGTTGACCAAGGACGGGGCTATTCGCATATCGCCCCAGGGAGAATCATCAGTCGGGGCAAGCCAAAGAGCATCAATGATGTAGAGTTCATCGAGCTGACCGAGCCGAAACCTTATGGATGGAGGCCACCGGCCAAGAAGTACGGGTTCGTGATACTATGAGGGACTTCCAAGAGGACGGAAAGACGGCATTCGACAGGGAATACAACCCGCACCGCTGGTCGCATTACGTTACCATCGGCGGGGCGATGGCGATTATGTTCGTTCTCATCTGGGCGATGAGCAAGATAAGCTTGTGATTGCCGTGAGCGAGCCGAAACTCCCTGCCTGGTTGATTGTCCTGGGGCATCTTTACCGCCACCGCGACCGTGAGAAGAACCCTGTCTGGAGTCAAACCGCCTACGGGATGGCGGATGTACTCGACATGCCCTATTCCACGGTCTGCAAGTGCTTAATCCGACTGGTCAGAGAGGGTTATGCCACAAGAGATGGGCGGTTCATAGTCGGGAAGCAGAGGACATCCAGCGGAAGGACTCGTCAAGGAGTCCCTTTTTTCATCACTGATAAGGGCAAGGAGCGATTCGAGGTTCCATATAATCGTTGACTATGACCTCCCCCCGAGGGCGGGGTTGAACTCCGCCCTCTATTTTTGTTGCCTAGTTGTGGAGCTGTCGCTCATGGTTTCGACAAATGTAGAAAATGACGGAGCGGGGTAGAATGAAGCCCCAGGAATGAAAGACCCCCGCTCCTAAAGGGTTTAGAGGTCTGGGTCAGTGGCGACTATGGAGGCGCTTTTTCTTCTTTAGGTGGCGGGTCGGCAGTAGCATCTCCCTTGCTAGGTTGGTTGGGTGCTCGACTGGCGCAGATGGGTAGGAACTCGATGCAGATGGGACTGGTACTGGTACAATCGGGCGCTTAAGCACGATGTACACCGTCTTTCCAATCCATTCCTTCGGAGTATAGATGACCCCGACCGTTCCCCTGGCTCCTCTGGTGGGAATCTTCGCTCGCACATCCTCGATTTCAGCGACTATGGTTGTGGTTGCCATTGTTATCGCTTAGATAACTACGTTTTACTACATATATGTGATGAGTAGAAGTGGGGGCGGGGTCTGAGCCGAGAGAATGGTTGGAACTTCCGGTTCGGAGGTTTATGGCAAACGCCAAACGGTGTTCCCCGCCCTCAGTTGCTTAAGGCGATGAGGCTACTTAAAGTGTGCTCTGAGTGCCAGTCGAGGATACATTGGCCGATGTATTCCGCGACCGTCGGGACGACGGCGTTTCCGAGGCATCTAAGGCGGTCCACCCGAGAGGGAACGCCATGAGCCACTCGACCCACGGCGGGTTCAGTTGCCCACCACCACCTGCTTGCATCGCGGAACGCTCCGATTCTGTTATCAAGCCTTGCTCTTTCAAATGGACCAACATCTGGCGCGACCCTTCGCCCCCGCACATGCCCACCCCGCCTTCCGAGCCTCGCGGGGTCGGATAAATCGCAATCTCGTCCTGAAGCCGGCGCTTCGGATTGCCCCGCGCCACGTTGTTCCTGTCCACTCCATGAGCGCACGATGCTTGCGGGGTCGGCAACAGCTCCCACTCCACGTCCTTCGATAGCGTTCCCGTCGTTTTCCTGCGCGAGGAGCTGAGGTCCCCGCGATGCAACTGCCTCTCCCGTGCCTCTGGTGAAATCCTTGAGGTATCTATCTGCCCGTCCATCGCTTGCGGGGTCGGGAACATCGCCAATTCCGTCGGTGTCGGTGTCCTGCCCTTCTTGAAGCGCGGACTCCGCTTGGTGTTCCCACGCGCATCCAACTGCGTCGGGGTCGTAACCAAAGATGAACAGCCTGTCCCGCCGGTGATTCGCCCCGACGCTGGCCGCGCTGATGCTATCCCACTCCGCATCGTACCCGCAAAGGGCCATTTCCCCGAGTACGGTATCGAGTCCTCGGATGGTGAGCGCGGCGACGTTCTCCAGGAGGACGTACTTCGGTCGAAGTGCGCGAACAACCCTGATGGCCTGGAAGAACAGCGAGCTTCTTTTACCTTCGATGATTCCCGCTTTCTTCCCCGCTCCGGAGATGTCTTGGCAGGGGAAGCCTCCGCAGATGAGGTCAACTGGTTCGGGGTGCTCGGTGACGCAGAGGGACTTGACATCTCCATAGCAGGGGATTTTAGGCCAATGCTTGCGGAGGACGGCGCGGGGGTAAGGCTCGATTTCGCAGAGCCATCTGGTTTCAAAGCCTCCTGTCCGCTCGAACCCGAGTTCGATTCCTCCGACCAAATGCCTGAAAAGAGGCTTCCAACTGTCAGCTTCTTCACAGGCATTTTTACATCACCCCCTTCCTGACAAAGCACCCTCGTGCGTCCCTTCTATGACTTGCTTCGTCGTATCGTGCATGACAGGATTTGCACATACGCTTGTAGTCATCAACATCATCGAGCCTTCCAGTTAGATTGGCCCACTCAAATCGCTTCGCTTCTCTTGTGCCACATACCTCGCAGTAGTCTGGTTCCCCCTTTAACCGAGATAAGCGATAATGGAAGGCAGCGTATGAAGCTCTATCCCCCTTCCATTGATGATTCCTTTCTTGCCATTGGTCCCTTTTCGCTGCGACCCTTGCTTGGATGCCATTTCGTTTCATAAACTTCCAGACCACTTTTTGCGTGGTGTTCAGTTCATGCGCGATTTCTTCTTGGGTGTGTCCAGCTTCGTACAGCTCACTGACCTTTTGAAAAGGCAACTTTGTGGAGTACGCCTCAGACTTCGCTCTCCTCCATTCGGGAGTGCATCGCTTGATGGCCGAGATAGACATTCGCCTTCTGGTTTCCTCGCTTTTCTCTGCCATCGTTTCTGCTTAAGGTAGTCTGAATACTTAAAATGGCCGGAAAAGGTGAGGTTACCTACCTTGGAAACTTTATTAGGATTGACCGCCTATGCTTAATCCGTGGTAGCTCCCGTCGTCGGTCGGATGATTAACATCGACATAACGAGGCCAGACGGGACGCACGACCTGTACGCTCGCCCGACCGATGCGGAGGGGAAGATAGACCCCGTACAGATTGTCGCTTCTCAGAGGGGGGAGTATCTGATTAACGCCTCCTTCGTTGGAGATGTGGAGTACCTGGGGTCAACGGATTCGGCTGACTTCATCGCAGAAACCGTGCCATCGGCCCCTCTGAACCTGACCGCCGTGGCAGGGGACGGCGAAGTGACCTTGACCTGGGAACCACCACTGGACGATGGCGGTTCTCCGATTCTCTATTACAACCTATACCGCACGGACGAATTGGGGAACACGGTGCTGGTGGCAACGGTCAACGGGACGGTCGTGACGCTGGCGGACGGAACGGTGATGGGAAAATGATAACCAGGATAGACGGGAACGATGTGGAGCTGAAGTCGATTGATGTTTCATTGATGGCCGAGGACATTGACGCTTTGATAGATGGCAAGGCGCTGGAATTTACCGACCCAACGAGCGATGTGAAGATTACCGTTCATAGGGTCGGGTCATATTTTAGGGTCGGGTCGTTCCTCCGTCCGACGAGGTGATTGGATGAAATACAACGAAGCGAAGGGGATTGCGAAGAAGGTATTGATGAGCTATGAAACGAAGATTGCCAAGCTAGAGGTTCGGCTAGACTTGGAGAGGGAGGAAACCGAAAGGCTCAGGGCGCAGATTGGAAAGAGCGACGATGATAGAGTCAAGTTGCTCGAACAGCAATTGAGAACCCTGAGAGAGGACCATAAGATTGTCCATTTGAGAATGGTAGAGCTGGAAGCTGAAAAAGCGCTGAAAGAACTGAAGTAGTGAACGTACCGACCTTGGAAAATGGATTTTTGTCGGGAGGGGCATGGCGGTCCCTCCCGACGGCGGTCGAGCGCTTATGGCGCTGGTATGATGACTGAGGATGATACACTACATGCCAACGAGCCGATGCTGAAGCCCGCAGAACAAGACCAGCGTATCCATCGCCCGACCGCCAATTCGTGCATCCCCTTTCCCCCCTAGTCCAGGCTTGCCAGCATTTCGCTGACCCCCACTGAGGTTTTCCTCCTCATATCCTCTATGTCGTCATAGTCAACGGCGACCCTTTCGCCCATCTTGAAGTCGGTGATGCCCCCGTCCTTGTAAATCCGGCCGATTACTTTGTGCCTTGCTGGTTGCACTTCGGAAACGCGCACCCAGATAAGCTCGGAGAAGTCGGGAGCGTCCTGGACCTTGAACCTTGCCTTGATGTAAGCGGCCTGTTTAAGCTCGCGGTCGTCGTACTTGCCCATCATTGCTCCCCTCCCTTGATTTGCTTTTTGAGCATTTCGACCAGGGTGGGTTCCTCGATGCACTCCAGTTTGGTGATTTGCGACCCGTATTCGGTGACGGCCACCTTGAATTGGCGTAGTGCACGAAGCTCCTCGGCCATCATCCCGATGTCGCGGAACACACAGGCGATGCAGTCCATCTGACTCCTGTCCCTGGCGGCCTTGATGGGGCAATCCCCTACGGAATCGCAGACCAGTCGCATCTTCCTGATGAGGTTCTTGACCTCTTTCTCAGCGATGGCCTTCATTTAGCCAGCGCTCTGAGGTCTGGTAGCGCCCCTTTCAGTTCAGCGACCAGCACGAGGAAATCCTCTAACGGGACAGCAATGGTCACGTTGTCAATGACCAAGTTGACCGTTTTCTCTCCATCGGTCCAGGTAGTCACCGATACCGATGCGGTCATTCCTCCAGGACCATCGAAGTCGGGTATGATTTCGTCGTATGTCCCTTCCTCGGCATCGTCCTCGGCATCGTCCTGCTCCTCGACCTCGGTCTGCTCCTCTTTCGGGGGGAGCATCACGGTCTTGCGTACCCTGACTGGCTCTGGAGCTTCCTCCTCGGCCTCGAAGCTACTCTCATCTTCTGTTTCGTTGACCTTCTTTGGTTCCGGCATTGAACATCCTCCATCAAGTTATGACTTAAGCGATACTTAAGTTAATGGCAGCTCGTCCTCTGGCATCGCGCAAGCCTTCTTGCCCGTGAGCTTCTTCTTGTCCGTGGCCTTGGAGAGTTTGCGTTCCTCCTCGACCGCCACCTGGCGCAGTCCAGTGAGTATCTGCGTCGCAATCATGTTCAGGATACCGTCTGGGACCATGTTGAGCGCCCATCCTGCTTCACCTTGACTGCCAACGCGCTTGATTGCCCTGATTATCAGCTCGGCATCGAGGCGTGAAGCATCACGCAGATATGCTTCCGCCGTTAGGTCGGTGATGTACGGTATCGTGCCACCTGGCTCAAGCTCCTTCCCGACCTGCCTGAACAGTGTGATTGGGTGCTCGTGGGTATTCTTTAGCCCTTCCCCGAAGTCGATGAGGTCATCCGACACCCATCGCTTTTCGTTTCTACAATAAGCTCGTATGTTGGCCTTGGTCATGCTTTAACCTCCGTCTTGCATTGATTTCGTCTTTGTGTTCAGCTCTATATGCTCGTGCTTTAGCGATGTTTTTGTCCCTGTTGGCAGCATACCGTTCGCGGGCCTTCGCAGTGAGCGCGTCTTTATTCTTTTTGTAGTATGCTTCCTGCGTGACTTTGATTTTATCCTTGTGGGAGTCCCTATATCCCTTTGCGTAGTCCAGTATGGCGCTCCAGCCATTCCGATAGCAGTCTTGATGAGCACAGCGTTCGGAACAATATTTAGCTTGAGGAGCTACCGAGTGGAATGGCGCACCGCAGAAGGCGCATGTTCTTTGGAATGGGTTGTTCTTCTGAGCGTTCCGATGGAGATGGGCGTGTTTACCGTGCGGTAGGCAGCGCAGGTTCTCGATGTGCCAGTTCAAGGTATTGCCATCAATGTGATGGATGTCGTGTCCTTCTGGGATTGGTCCATTGGCGCTCTCCCAAATATCGCGGTGGAGATAATGAGTGCCATCTCTATGACTATGATAATAGTAGTAGTAGCCGCCTCCAGACCGCCCCCAATGGTACGTTCGTCCCTCGAACTCGACCTTCGCTCCCATCTTACCTTTCCTTCTTCATCTTAAGCAACGGCAGTCCGAGTTCTTTTCTCTGTTGGTTGATGCGCTCCAACGCCCCGCTCCGTATCGAGAACATGGTGTTCAGGTCCGCCAGCTCGGTGATGTGGATGATATAGCCCTTGTCGAGGCACTTAGGGCAGACGAATCGCCTGACATCGTTCGGCGCGGTGGCGATGATGCCAGTCATGGCGGCATCGCGCCAGGTCCCTTTGCCATCGCAGACCAGGCATGCCCATTCGGGCGCTTCGTTGATTACGTCTAACTTCACTTGGACTTCTGGCATTTCCTCGCTCCTCCAGATACCTCGTATTGAATTGGATTCCCGTCGTTGTCATAGGCATTGGGCTTGAACTTCAACTGAGCCTCAAGCTCCTTGCACTTGTTGAACCAATGCTGAGAGAGCTTACACTCATCCTCCAGCTCCTTGATGTGCTTCCTCAGCTTTTCGTTCTTGCCGCGCTCGCTCTGGAGCTGGTTGTTCAGCTCCATGACCTCGGTTCGGACCGCTTTCTCGTCCCGTTTCGCTTGGATGTACGGCCAGTTGTTCATTTCTCCTCCGGTCGATGGTAATCCTCGTAGAGAAGCTTGGCGAAGGTCATCCCGAGCAAGCAATCACGGCAGTCCTTTCCAGAACATGATAGCATAGAGTAGTCATCATCCGGACCTGCGCTCCAGAACACCGACTCCTCGACCCCGCTCCCTTGCACGTTCATAAGTATCAGGCATTTGTATAAGCCGTCCTCAGTCCGTTCCCTGAAGATGTCACCTAGATTGTCAATCTTCTTGTTCTCTGCGTATTGCTTCTGTTCCATCACGACATCCCCCTCTCAGCGATGAGCCTAGCGGTTTCCTTCTTTGCGTCAACGGTCGGGGTGTGGTCCTGCATATCCAGGTCCGCCGATGTAGGCTCGGGTTCCTTCTCGATTGGCGCAATCGACATGATGCAGTAGCCAGCGGGCATATCAAAGCCGTTGTAGAGGATGTAGGTCACCTTGACGACCAGCTCCCGCCCCGTGTACGTCAGATAATCTGGAAGCCACTCCCGCAAGATGAGGGTGTCCCCCACCTGGTAATTGCGGTCGTTCTTCCTGAACTCGAACCTCTTTCTCCCTGTCACCGTTTCGCTGAACGGTTCAGGCCACGTCTTAAGTGTGTGTTCCATTGAATCACCCTATATAGCAATCGGCGCACCTGTTGTTGAATAAGCGCTCGGCGGTCCTTCCGCAGCATTCGCACACTAGGACCGTGCATACCAGCCCTGCCTTGCGCCTCCGCTCCTTCTCGATGGTCGCCTGTATCCATGCCTGTCGTTTCCTGACGTTAGCTTTCATCTCGGATGCGTTCATTTGAATCCCTCCTTTCCAGACCAATGACAGTTAGGGCATTCCTCGTCCCGTCGCATCGACTTCTTGCAGTGGGGGCAGAAGCGGTACTTGTGCCTAATCGAGTCCAGCGTGGAATTGCGCGTGTACCGCCGTCCATCCGCCCTGAGCGTGTCCACCCTATTGCTAAATGAGGTCCCGCTCATCGCTTCTTCCTCCCCTTTTTCTTCTTAATCATCTTTACCATGTTGTGCATCGCCACCCCGAGGTTCCTGGCGCGGGTGGGGCTTAAGGCTTGCGCCATTATCAGCTCGCCTCGGTTGTCAGTCAGCATGATGACAATCTTGTTGAGCTTGCAAGCGTAGCGAATCATCACCAGGCCGTCAACGACTGGTAGGAAGTGTTCTTCCGCACCGCAGTAGGTACAGAGGCGGACGATGCACTCGTCTTTGGGGTTGAGCGCGTTCCGAGAGTGATGCTCCCAGAGGCTCGTCGCACCGCAGACGTTAC
>Ga0209777_10006860_pt1 | contig 12757 bp, 7 predicted proteins | sample FrelakmetHBP12HB_FD_187147 | JGI IMG/M metagenome (GOLD analysis project Ga0209777, IMG submission 187147) | Freshwater lake sediment microbial communities from the University of Notre Dame, USA, for methane emissions studies -HBP12 HB (SPAdes)... | ecosystem: Environmental > Aquatic >...
GAGCGTGATTGCTTTCTTGGTGGGGGGGGCCATTTTCCCTCACGAGTCCGGCTTGGCCGGCCTTATCCACATACACGATCGGATTATCGCCGCGACGAATTCCCCGGAGGCTGACACTTGTCATCGTGCCGGTCCTTGAGCTTGTCCTCGGCATCATCAAGCTCGCCGCTCTGCTGGTCGCCAAGGTCGCGCTGGAAGGCCCGGATGTTGTCGCGCAAGGCTTCCGCCGTTGAGTACCCCATGTTGTTCAGGCGCTTGCGGGCCGCGTCCTCATCCATGAACACCGGCTCGTCTTCGATTTCCGGGAGCCTCACGTGAACCTCACGTTCGAACTCGAATTCCGGCAATTCCGGCGGGCCAATGCTGATCTTCTTCTCGGACCCGTCACGATCGATGAAATCCGTGTCCCCTGAACCGGTGTCGAAATCCGCCGTTTTCTCGCGCATCGACTCTGGCCGGCTCCATCTGACTGTGCAGACGCCGGGCGACGCGTCTCTCAGCGCGATATCGCCGTTGTCGTCAGCGGTCAGGCGTTGCGCCGGCTTGCCGGCCAGGGTTATCTCACAAGGCGCGCCGGGCAGAGCGTTGCCCAACCAGTCGAACAGCCGAATCCTGAATTCCTCCACACGCTCTTCGCAATGGCACTCTTTTGCGATGCTGTCGTAGAAGGCGCATGTGTGCAAGGGGTTGGAACGTGGTCCCGGCTTCTTGATTTCCGTCTTGCACGGCCCGATGTCGTGCAGCTTGCAGGGAATCGTGCGCGGAGGGCGTCGGAATAGATAGAAGATCACGCGGCGGTTTGCCTCATTGCCGCCCCGGCGATTTCGGCGTTCGTCTTCGTTCGGGTCAACCAGCGGGTTGAACTCGCCGCAGCCCATAAACTGCGGGGCGAAGAAGCGGCTCTTATCCACCGGGTTTGGGTAGAGGAAGGTCATATAGTCCTGGAAGAGTGACCTGCGCGTATCATGCCCGGCGTCCCCATCGACCCTGAGTCCGCGTTTGCCCTGGTAGGCCTTGATCGCCGCGGTCGTCTTGTCGCCCTGGATTCCATCGGCCGTCCCCGGATCGAAGGATGGTTCGTCCGGGTCCGACAGGACCTTGAGCATCGTCTGGATCGCTTTGATGCCCCATTTTTCGTGCTCGTTTTTGTAAAGTGTCTCCCACCGATCCGGCTGACGGGTGACGAGGGCGAAGGCGCTCTCGGCCCGACGGTCGCTCAAATCCTTGTTGTATTGCTCGCTGCCGACCAGGTCGGTGTGCCCGAAGACGATCATCGCGGGATGTTGGCCCTTGTTCTTCTTCTTGAAATCCTCGATCGACGACTCCAGCTTCTTCAATTCCTTCTTGATTGAAGCGGACTCTGCGGTAGCGGGGCGGATAAACGACTTGTCGAACTCGAAATTGATGCCCGAGAAGCAGATGCACTCGTGAAAGTTCTTTTCGCGCTCGATCTCGAGAACGCGGAAAACGTGCACTTTGTCAGTCGCCAGACCCCGGCGTTCGAATTTCTTAGGTATCAAGATAATGCCGGGATCGTCGTTGTCGTCGAAGATGAAGTTGCCGCTTGTGTCCTGGCGCGTGCAGCCGACATCGTTGTGCAGGTGCTCGTTAATCTGCGCGGGGTTGTCGGTCTCGAAGTTAAACTTGGCCAGCTCGGAGACGGTCAGGCCCTTAGCCGCGGCCAGGCTCTTCAGAGTCTCCCCTGTCTTGACCTTGTGCTCTTCGACGTCAGCTATGGTGTCGGGCTTGGCCATGGCGCCTATTGCTCTTGCCTTTCGTTTTCGTCAGGGGGACTGATGCGAGTTTCACCCATGCCGACAAAATCGACTGTTTTCGGCAGCGTATATTCCTTCTTGTCACAAGTCACGCGGCACTCCCCGGCTTTGTCGAGATCGTCGATTTCCACCTTCCCGTTGGAATCGGTTGTGTAATGTTCTTCGGTACCATCGGGGAGGGTGATCTTCAGGGCCACTCCCGGGATAGGCTGGTCCGTCTTATCGTCCACCACGCGGAACGCCACCATGTGTTTGGCATGTTGGGCGGCCTCGCGCATCCGCGCGCACGCCGGACAGATTTCGATTAGCGGCGTACCCGCCCTGGCCCCGGACACCAGCGACGCGGCCGTGGATTGGGCCTGCGCATTCTGGACCGCCTCCGCGACGGCGGCCGCAACGCTTGCGGGGTCGGCCTGCGGCGGACCCCCGCCGTCGTCGCCGATCAGCACCGTCGGGCAGCCCATGGCGATGGGGTCTTCGCCGCCCGCGGCCTCAAAGACCTTGTCCCCCTGCCGACACGCGGGCAGCTTGTTGATGAAGACGCTCTTGCTGCCCTTGGTGACCATCCCCGGCCCGTGCGGCGGGATCGGCACCGGCAAAGGGCAAATGTGCATGTCGGCAACACCGGCCATGCCGCTCATGGCCGCGGAGACGGCCGTGGCGGCCGCGGCCTTGATGCCCTCGGTGTACACCGTGCGTGCCGCGGGCTCGCCGCCGGGGACCGCGGCCGCGGTCGTGTAGGTGGCGGTCAACGCCACGTTGGCGCTGATGAGCGTCGTTTGCGCCGTCGCCGCCCCCCCCGGAGCCCCCGGAGCGCCCTTGCCGGCGGCGGAGCCGGTGTCCTGGGAGAGGGCGGTGAAAATCTCCGTCAACTTGAGCGGCGTGCTGACCGGGTCGAGCGAGGCCGCGGTCATAAAATCGTTCATGGCGTTGGAGGCCGACTCGATCCCCGCCCCCATGCCCGCCGGCAACGCTCGCCATGCAGGCATGTAGCCGATCTTCACGTCAGGGCTCCCCGGCCCCGGTGCCAACGGCGTCGCCGCGTGAGTTGTCGGATCACTTGTTCTTGCAGCCGGAGGCATCGCACAGTTCTCTCAGATCGACGAATCCGTCTTGGGAAGATTGAGCCAAATCCGTTGTTTCTTCCAACCATCGTCCTTGATGGCGTCCTCGTTAGCCGTCACTCGAATCACAACCCATTTCTGGTTCTTCTTCGCCGGGTATGTGCCATTCTTGACGAAGGAGTCCTTGGTAACGCCTAGTTTGTCCAGTATTTCCCACATGGTCTTCCATGTGTCTTTTTTCTCGACGAATCCCCATTCCGTTTGTTTATCAGCAAATCCTGGACTCTGGCACCCCAGAAACCAGCTTGGGTGATTGCCCGGATGAATAAAGATCGACGTTGTCAGAATCGTGGAGCTTGGATTCTTAACCCGCCACCCATGAACTCCCTTAAGCCACTTGCCACCAGCCGCCTCCGCGCCATCCGTCGCAGAGGAATCGTCAGTCGAACTAGACTCTTCCCATTCATATCCTACCCAAATGGCCGGGTAATCCAGCATGTCCTCCTTAGAGGCCGAATGATTGCCCATAGGTTTGGGATACCCGGCATAAGTCCCGGGCGGAAGGACGGCCATCCCACTGGTAAAGCGGTCTGATTTCCATCGCTCCCAGACGCACACGTTTTTGTATGCCCCATCCTTCTTGCGAGCTCTGCAGGGGTCGAGAGTCAGGTCCATCGTTCCACGAATACCCCATTGATTCGCCGGAGGACTATTCTTGAGAATCGCGGGCGCTTGCCATTTTGCTTTTGGATCGGCGCCACGAGCATGCGCCGGCAATGTCCCTGCAACCGGCAGCCAGATTTGGTCCGGGCCGTCGGCGTGCCGCTCGGCATTCCCCAGGACAAGGGTCACGTTGCTGGCCCCGACTTTGACTTTCTGCCTGTTGGACTGATCGACGTGCACAAAACGGTCGCCGGCGTCCAGCCACCCGCTTGGGGCGGCGCCGACAGCATTCGTAAGGTCCTCCTTCGACAGCGGCTCCGTGGGTGTGTTCGTCCAGTACGGAGTCGCGGTTTTGACCTCATAAAACCGCGAAAATCGGAACTGAGTTTCATAATGAATCCGCAGTTCCGCGACCGGGGCCGTGCCCTTGTCCAAGGTGCTCCCCTTGTCCGACTCGGAGTGTGCACGCTCCACGGCCTCGGGCGTTGGCGGGCATTCAGGGATCAGAAAAGGCGGCTCGGCCACAGTGGTGCTCCGGTCACTTATTCCTCAACGGACTCTGGGGGCGACGCCTCCTCTTCAGGCGGAAAGTCCCGAGCCATCGGGTCGGGCTCGTCCCGATCGGGCTCCGCCGTGGCCGCGGCGGCGCTGCCGCGCATGGCGTCGTGCTCATCCTCAAGGGCCTTGCGAGTCGCATCGTCGATCTTACCGGAAACGGGCAGTTCCATTCTTCGTTGAAAGGCCTTCAATGCGCCGCGGGTCTTGGGACCAAGAATTCCGTCCACGGGGCCGCAGTTGAACCCCAGGTTGTTCAATCGAGTCTGCACGCCTTTGATTTCGGTGATCGGATCAACGGAGCCAAGCTTCAAGCGATACTCCTCCTTGCCGATCCGCAGGATGGCCGTTCGCGCATTGCCGGGGATAGCTTCGTTGAGCCGGCCTCGGACGTCCGTGGTGCCGGTTCGCTCTTTCCCATCGATGATCAGAGCGTAGTCTTGGTTGGCTCGCGGCTCACCGCATTCCGTCAACCGCAGGCGAAGCCAGGAAGGCTCGCCGCGGCGGCAGAATCGGTGTCGCATTTCGGTCTGCCCGGTCTCTTGCTTCTGTTCTTTGTCGGGCAAAGTCAGGCGGTCGTGAGCAAGCAACACGTTTGGATTCTTGCGGACTTCCTTGAGCTCCGCGTTGGCGGGGTCGTTCCAGATGGTTTCCCAGAAGTGCCCGGTGTCTTTTGCGATCGACGAAATGCAATCGCCCTGTTTGACGACGTAGTCGCCCTGGCCGATGGGGCCGGTGCCCTGGTATTCAGAGTCAGGGGTCTGGGGTCCGGAGTCGGGGTTCGCTGATGACCCCGGCGGCGATGCAGCCGGCGGCTGCTGACGCGCCGCTTTCATTTGCGTCCGCAACTCCGCCGCCCGCCGCTGGCGGAGTCCGTCCCCTGGATTCCCCGGAATTTTGCTCATTGTCCGCCAGATATCCCTCAAGTCGGTGAGGCGCACTCGAAATCGCGCCCGCTAGAGTCGGTGCCGGACGGCTGGGCCCCATCCGCATGCTCACCTGACTCAACACTACTAGATTACCGTTGTATCCAGACGTCTTAGCTCGAATCGATTCGCTCCGGTGAGGATGCCCCTCGCGCTCTGCGCGGGGTTGCTGATCCTGACCTTCTTCGCGGAACCCGCTGACTCGATGTATCGAATCATGGCATCGGTTGCCGTCCGGCCGGTCACTTCGTAGACCAGGCGGACGTGGTCATCGCGGTCCAGCAGATCGCCGGGTTGAATGTCAATCGCAGCGCCATCCGTGATGGCGATCGTGTTTCCTGGAATAGGGCGATAACCCGTGCCTGTACTCCGCCGCCATGGGGACCAGGCAATTCCCGCAAGCGCCGCAGCCGAACTTGGCAGGCCGGTGCAATCCGTTCCGTAGCCCTCGTAACCGTTTTGCCCACCGACATAGGTGGAACTGTTCTTTCCGCCAAACCAGTGGCCGCCCCATTCGTAGGGAACTCCCAGCAGGGCCGTACACCAGCGAAGCAGTTCGGTCAGATCGGTAGTCCGCGCCGCGGGAACATTGGCCTCACGGACAAGGAGATGCATGGCCAATCCACGGTTTGCCGAACGAGGCGGACAGGAACTCATCTGCTGTTGGCGGCTGGGCGACCGAGCGCGGCCACGTCTGTCGGTTAGGCGTTGGGGTCCAAGCGTCACAGTAACGCAAAAACGCCATGTTCCGGGTTCAAAAGTCTGAGTCAGCGTCCACCCGCTCTCGTCGGCCTCCAGCGTGTTGCGGGCGTAAGTGTACTTACGGTTGTGGGTGGCCGCGCCGTCTGAGTCCGACGCCGAGTAATCCAGCTCCTCCCACAGAAACTCCAACGGCGGCCAGTCACCCGGCCAGGCGTTCACCTCTGGGCATTTCTCAGGATCCAGTTTCTGATCCTCCCAGTCGTCCAGCGACGGCTGAGCCCCAGGCCGCTGGAAGTCGGGGCGCGCGCTGCCCAGGCAATAATACCGGCCATCATTCGTGAACTGCCGATCGGCGTATGGCTTCCATTGACTGCCCGAGGATGTGGTCTTTGCCCACACCACCGCCTGCAACTTCACCTCGTCCGTCGAATAGGGACAAATATCTCGAGGCCAGGCATCCGTGGATTCGTTGTGGTGATACAGACGGACCTTTTGCAGGCGAATCGTCGTCTGGTTGACCGTGTTGCAGTCCGCATCTTCTGGGTGAGCCCGGCAGAAGCTGGCAAGTCTGATGGTCATGAGCCATGTACCTCCCGCAGCTTGCCCCGAGTCTGGTCATCGGGCTCGCCGCTGATGGGCAGACCGTACTTAGCCTGGAATTGACGGATGGCCGCGCGTGTTCGCGGACCCATGATGCCGTCGATCCCCCCCGGATCGAATCCCAGATTGCTCAGGCGGTGCTGCAGCCCGGTGAGTTCGACGACGGGGTCGAGTTCCCCCAGGAGGAACTCGTATTCCCGTTGATCCTCGTCAGTGCCCACCAAGAGCCGCCCCCGACGCGCGTTGCCGGGGATTGGACACGCCAACTTCCCTTCGGCGTCAGTCGTACCGGTAACGCTTCCGCCCTCGGTTTCCAGCGTGTAGGGCTGGTTCGACAGTGGCTGAGCGTTGTCGAGGACGCGAATGCGCAGAACGAGCGGCTCGCCCTTCCGCACGAAGCGGTGCCGCATCTCGGTTTCCCCGGGTTCTTTTTTGGGATTCAGGTCTGGGATTGTCACATGGTCATCGGGACGTAACACATTTGGGTCCTGGCGCGAGCCTTTCAACTCGGCGTTAGCCGGGTCATTCCAGATCGTTTCCCAGAAGTGCCCTGTATCTTTGGCGATGGACGAAATGCAGTCGCCTTGCTTGACGACGTAGTCGCCCTGTCCGACGGGGCCGGTGCCCTGGTACTCTTCGGAGGGAGATGGCGGGGTTTCGGAGTCAGGGTCTGCTGATGACTCCGGCGCTGATCCAGCCGGCGGCTGTTGGCGCGCCGCTTCCATTTCGGCGCGCAACTCCGCCGCCCGCCGCTGGCGGAGTCCGTCGCCGGGATTACTGGGGACAGAAGGCATTACCCAACGCTCCCAACTTCGACGAATGCAGTGTCCCGCCGCGCCCGGAACGCGTAACTAATGGTGGCCACGCCCCAACACACAACTAATCGCAAGATTGCCATATCACCAAATCACCAGATTACCAAATTACCAGATCGCCCAATCACCCTATCCGCTTCCATGCCGCCGCGTCCAGCTTCGGGAACGTTATCTGACACGTCCCCGGCTCACGAACCGCTACATGCGCCTGACCATTCTTATCCAGGTTCCCCTTGCGGATCGTCGTCCCGTCCGGGGCCGTTATCTCGTAGGCCTCGTTGGGCACCGGTTGTCCGATCTCATCTACCAGTTCGATCTCTATCCACGACGTCTTCTTCTCCTCCTCTGCCGCGCCCGCGTAACCCCCTATATCCGGGCTGACGACTCCCGCGGCCAGCGCCCCGCCTCCCGAATAGGTAATGTCTCTGCCGGGCTGCACACTGTCCGCGTCGATGGTCTGCTCAGGCGCCTTCAAGGCCACCGGCGACCCCGACCCCGCCGACCCGCCGCTGTTAATCAGCACCTGAGTCCCGAGAATGGTCACGCCGCTTGCGTCGACCTTCACAAAGTTCCCGCCGACTTTAAGGGTAATTCCGACGCCCGACTCGATGACAATATCCTGCCCGGCCTTCACATATAGCTTGCTCGCGACCTTCTCACTGTGATTGCCCTTGAAATCCTCCCCGACATCGCCCGCCACCTCCAGCGACATCTTCCCGCCGATCTTCTCTGAAAAATCGAGCTTCACCTCGGCATGTTTGTTCTGCTTGACCAGCTCGAACCTGTTCTCCTTCACTGTGAGGTGACTGTTATGGTCCACGTTCTCCACACAGTCATTGTTCACACGAATGTGCAGGTCTTTTTGTGCATAAAACAGGATTTGTTCTTTACCCTTGAGATCCTCAAAGCGGATTTCATTAGTGCCGCCCCCCCCCTTGGTGCTTTGTGTCTTGATGACGCTCTTGGTCTTCTCATCCGGCAGTGTATATGGCGGCATCAGGTCGGCATTGAACACCCGCCCCGTGACGATCGGCTGGTCCGGATCGCCCTCCAGAAAATCCACAATGACTTCCTGCCCTATCCGCGGTAGAAACATTATCCCATATTGGCCCCCGGCAATCCCCTGGCTCACCCTAATCCAGCAGGACGAGTTCTCGTCGAATTTACCCTCGCGGTCCCAGTTGAATTGCACTTTCACCCGGCCGTATTTATCTGTGTGAATCTCTTCGCCTGCCGGTCCCACGACGCGGGCCGTCTGACTCCCGCGCATCACCGGCCACGGCGTAACCCGCGGCGGGCGATAGGTTACATCCGCCGGAATGCACTCGAATCGGCACAGATACACCGGCGTGTCCACGTCGATCACCGTCCCCGCGCCCGGATCGTCCAGCAGGTTGGGACAGGCCAGCGCATCCAGCGGACTTTGCCCGGAGGCCGATGCCGCACTAGTGACATCCCGTGACACTTGCCCGCCGTGGTACAGCCATTGGGTCAGCAGTCGCCGCGCCGTCGCGTCCCCCACGCGCAACCGCGAGGCGATTTGCAGGACCCCCTCCGCGACGTCTTTCACAAGCTCGTCCTTGCCCCGGTCGCGCTGCGCACGCAGCAACGCCTGATGGACGCGCGCCTCCAGAACGCTTCCCCGGCCATTGCTGTCCGTGCTTGTTCGTGCCGTGGATTCCTTGCCTTCGTGCGTGACCGTGGTAATCAGATACTCGCCGTTCATGGCCGCGATGGAGTGTTCCTTCAATTCGAACTTGCAGCCCGGAGTCAACCGCGGCGAGTCACTCTGCCCGACGGCCACAGTCCGGCTGCAATCGAACTCCTCCGTGCGCATGCGTGCGATCCGTGCCCCCGCGCCTTGCTCGCGGTATTCGCCCGGATAGTCGCTGAACTCCAGACCCGCGTTCCGCCCGCTGGCCTCCTTGCACTCCAGGTTCACTTGCGGTTTCTCAAAGTTGAAGTCGCGGAGCACGACCGCCCCAGGCCGCACCGCACTACCCTTGCGAAAGCGGAACACATGCTCCGCCGAAACGGTCATCGAGGCCGGCGGGACGTATGGGAGTGCCGGGTCGCCCTCGATCGGCGGTGAGGCCGGCGAATCCGCGAGTACTAGCAAATGTGCATCCTGCGTCTGGCGGAAATACCAGCGAATCCCCTCCTCCTCCATCAGACGGCAGATGAAATTGTAATCCGTCTCGCGGTACTGCACGCAGTATTCCCTGGGGGCATAGCTCCCCTGAAGCTGGGACATATCGAATCTGTCCGATGCCAGCCCGCCGTCGGTCAACACCGTCGAGATGATTTCCTTGATTGTCTTCTGCTGGAAAATGCGCGAGTTGCAACGGTGCGTCAGCATCCACAACGCGGGCACCAGCTCCGCCCGGTAGTAAACCTGATCGACCGTCTCCCCTTTCATCTCAAAGCGGCTGACGATGCCGTGGAATGATCGCGGGCCCCAGGCGGTGTTGATTGACAGCACCGCGGACTTGCCTACCATGTCCTCCAAGACCACCTCTTCCGGTGCCGCGGCGAGTTCAATCTCAAACCGGTAGAGTTGGCAAAGCCCCTCTGCCCCGCGGTACCGAATAACCAGGAACCGGTCGACTGCACCGCCCTCAATTTGGAAGGCAAGCTGTGCGCGACTCAAATCACGGATCAGAGCCATATCCCGGGCCCCTTCCTCTCAGAACGTGTGTGAGAACTCCCTCTCCCCCAAAGGGGAGAGGGCTTTACACACATGCTCTCAGGTCCATTCGACCCCGCACCGCGCCAACCCGCGGTCGTAATGCCGCTCGAACACGCCGTGCAGTGATAGTTGCGCTTACGGTACAACATCAACGGCCTTGTCCAACGCTCGTCGCCTCGTATCACGAGCCGGCCTCCGAAAACGTGAACTGGAAATCCCCGTTCGCCCCCATGCCCATCGTGACCTGCCCGGACAACGTCCCATCGGCGATCCGTTCGAGGATTCCCCGCGAAAGCAACGGCAGGATCTTCTGGTCCAGGAGGTGGTCGATCTGTCGCGCGCCCGCATCTACCTGGTCGCAGTGCTTGGCGATCTCCTCGTATACATTCTCCTCGACGTTCAGACACATCTGCTGCGCCTCAGTGAGACGCTCGCCAACCTTGGCCAGCTTCATCCGAGCTATGGACTTCAACACCTCTTTGCCCAACGTCAGGAACGGAACGACCGTCATTCGCGCCACCAGCGCCGGCTTGAAATGTGCTCGCAAATGCGGATAAACCGCTTCACGAAGGTCATTCCAAACAACGGGCTCCCCGGACTCACACGTCGCCTGAATCACGTCTGAGCCGAGATTGGTGGTCATGAAGATCACTGTGTTCTTGAAATCGACGACCCGGCCTTCGCCGTCAGCCAGCACTCCCTTGTCGAACACCTGGTAAAAGAGATTCATCACGTCCGCGTGCGCCTTCTCGACCTCGTCCAGAAGGATGACCGAGTAGGGATGCTGCCGAACCGCCTCGGTCAACACCCCCCCCTCCCCATAGCCGACGTATCCCGGCGGCGAACCCTTGAGCTGAGAGACGGTGTGCGCTTCCATGAACTCCGACATGTTGATCGTAGTCAGGAAGCGGTCGCCGCCGAACAACAGGTCGGCCACCGCCAGGGCGAGCTCCGTCTTGCCCACGCCACTGGGCCCGGCGCACATGAACGCTCCCAGGGGTTGGGCGGGATTCCGCAGTCCGGCCTTGCCGATACGCAGCTTCTCCGCAATCACCCCGATCGCCTGATCCTGTCCCACCACGCGACCTTGCAGCCGTTCCTCCATCCGCAGCGTGCCCCCGATCTCGTCCCGGACCATCTTGCCCACCGGTATCCCCGTCCAGTCCGCAACTACGGACGCAACTGCCGATGTATCAACTTGGGCATGAAGAAGCGGCGTGTCTCCCTGAATGGCGCTCAGGTCCGCCATCGCCTTTTCCAACTCCGCACGCGCCGCAGGTTCGCGATCGGCGGCGGCGGACGCCTTCTCCTCGGTCGGGGCCTTTTGTGCCCCGGATGCGGACGCGTCCGCCGAACCTCCTGCGGCGCCGCACGTCTTACCATCGCCGGAGCGTAGCGCTTGGAGCTCGCCTCTGAGTTCCACGATCCGCTTTACCGCATCGCGCTCCTTTTGCCACCTGCCGTCGAGTAACGCGCGCTCTTCTATAAGGGCCTTCTTCGCCGACTCCATCTCCGCCACTGCCGCCGGATCAGTCGGAAAACCGTTGAGTTGATCGCGCTGCACGGCCTCGATCGCCACCTGCAAATGGGCAAGCCGTCGGTCCGCGTCCTCCAGTGCCGCGGGAGGCGTGCTCAATCCGACGGCCACTCGCGCCGCCGCGGTATCCAACAGATCGACCGCCTTGTCCGGCAAAAACCGTCCGCTGATGTAGCGGCTGGAAAGCTTCACGGCCGCGATCACGGCCTCATCCAGAATCACCACCTTGTGATGCTTCTCATACTTGTCTTTCAGGCCGCGGAGCATCACCGTCGCCGCCTCCGTGCTTGGTTCGTCGCAGCGCACAAGTTGAAAACGGCGTTCCAATGCCGCGTCCTTCTCAAAATACTTCTTGTATTCCGCCCAGGTCGTGGCGGCCACTGTACGCAGCTCCCCGCGGGCCAGAGCCGGCTTGAGCAGGTTCGCCGCATCGCTTCCCCCTGCGGGTCCGCCGGCCCCGATCAACGTGTGCGCTTCATCAATGAAGGTCACCACCAGCTCTTTGCTCTCTTTGATCTCGCGAATCACGTTCTTGAGCCGGTTCTCGAACTCGCCCTTCACGCTCGCCCCCGCCTGCAACAAACCGATGTCAAGGGCCAGCAACTTGACGCCCTGTAGGGAAGGCGGAATATCGCCCTCGGTGATACGAAGCGCGAGTCCCTCGACGATGGCCGTCTTGCCCGTGCCCGGTTCCCCGACCAGGATGGGGTTGTTCTTGCGCCGCCGTGCGAAAATGTTGATCGCCTGCCGTATCTCTTGATCGCGGCCGAACACCGGGTCGATCTCCCCCGCGCGGGCTTTGGCCGTAAGGTCTACGGTGAACTGCGCCAAAGCGCTTCCTTCGCCGGGCACTCCAGGCGCCCCAGGTTGCGCCGCGCCGGCGGATGCCGACTCTGCGGGGCCTTGAACGATTTCCTGAAAATGGTCCTGTAGTTGGTCCGCGTCGATCCGCTCGAGTTCCGGAGTGAACTCGCTGACCCGCGTGTGCGCAGGGTTGAGTGCGAAGGCCGCCAGTAGGACGCCGGGGCGGATTGCGGTCAATTCGAAACGATCCGCCAGCCCCGCGGCAGCCTGAAACAGATCGACCACCTTGGGAGACAGCGCCGGCTTGCCGTGGTGCCCCACTGGAAGCTCCTCCAGTATCCGCATCAAGGCCCGGCGGATTTGCCCGCGGTCGACTTTGAACGTCTCCAATATCCGCGTGACGTCGCCGTAAGGCTCGTCCAGCATCCGCAGAAGAAGGTGTTCCGGGATCACCTCAAAGTGCGTGCGCGACTGGCACAGGCTGGTGGCGCCCTGAAACGACCTCAGACACGCGGGGTCGAACCGCGCGATCAGCCTGCGAAAATCCTCACTCCTGCTCGTCGTTGCCATTGGCATGGTTCCCGAACTCACTCCTTCCCAAAGGTCGCCTATCCCCCCCCCGCCCCG
>Ga0209777_10006861_pt1 | contig 12757 bp, 6 predicted proteins | sample FrelakmetHBP12HB_FD_187147 | JGI IMG/M metagenome (GOLD analysis project Ga0209777, IMG submission 187147) | Freshwater lake sediment microbial communities from the University of Notre Dame, USA, for methane emissions studies -HBP12 HB (SPAdes)... | ecosystem: Environmental > Aquatic >...
CTTAAAGAGGCCGTTTTAACTGTTTTAGCTTCGACAGAAGCTTCTTTTTCTTTATCTTCTTTAGTGTCCTTTGAGTCTTTACCCTCATCAGAAGCACCTTTAAAATCTTTTGTAAATGAAGCTACTTTAACGAATTCATTATCTTCTTTATTAGCTAGAACATCAAAAGCTTCAGCAATTACAATCTTTTGTGAATCCTCATATGCAGTAACAAAAGCATTATGTACAATTGCTTGAGCAGCAACTTTATCTACACCATAGTCTGCAAATCTACTAACTAATTCTTCTTTCAAAGGATTAACAAGTAAACCTTTAAGTTGTTGAATAGCAGATACTTCCATTGCTACTCTAGTTTTTGCTACAGCTTGTGCTACAGCTTTACGAGCAAGACTATTAGCAGCAGAAGCTACTTTGTTAAAATCATCAACAGAAGCTTTCTTCATATCTGCTGGTTCACTAACAGGCATTCCTGGATCTTTTTTACCACCTTCGCCTGTAACGCCTAAAGATTCATCAGGAACCTGAAAACCACCATTCATATCTTTATTAATTTCAGAACTTTGAGCTTTAGCAGTGTCTTCATTAATACCACTTTGTTCTTGTTTATTAAGGTCATTAAACGGATATGCTGCTTCTTTATTCATAGCACTCTCTCTTACTGCTTTTAATTGAGCAAGTTTTTCTTTGATATCCTTTAGATAAGATTCTTTTCCAACGGTTACTTTCATAGCTTCTTCACTAGAACCGATTTCTTTTCCTCCTGTTTGCTCCCAACCACCACCTTCAGGTATAGTTACTGCTTTGCTACCTGTAGGAATAGAAGCAAATTTATCTTCCGTCTTACTTTCATTAACTTCACTTTCTTCTTTTTTAGCAAAAGGATTTCCTTCTTTCTTCTCATTTTTCTCTTTTTTATCTTTTGATTTTTCATCGAAAGAATCAATGACTGCTAAGTCAGAATCTGCTCCATCAATCTCATCTTTAGCTTTACCTACTAAAGAATCACCTTTGAGCATATCATCTGAACCAAGTGAATCAGAAGTTAATCCAAATTCTTCAACTTTCTCAGTCAAATTTTTGAGTGCTTCTTCTACACTAGAAATCAAACCTTTCAAATCTTTATCACCACTACCTAGACCTTTACCAAAAGCTTCTACATCCACATCCAAGCTTTTATCAGGATTTAGATCAATGTCTCCATCTTTATCAGGATCTAAAGAAAATTCTGATATTGCATCAGGTCCTTCAGCAATTTCTTTAAAAGCTTCAAAACCAACTTTTGTCAAAAATGCTTTCTTCAAATTTTTTCTCGCAATTCGCACTTGCCCAATAGAATAGCTAATTTCATCTAACAAAACTCCGCTATTTACTGAAGCTGCTTTAAGCGATCCATTATCCATAATAAGATCTGCGCCTTTACCCATAAGGTTATTACTCCCTTGATTATTATTAAACATATCTAATGTATTGTTTTCTTGTTGATCTACATCAACTTTTTCTGAAGTATTTGAGTTTAAAACTTTAGTAAAATACTTCTTAATAGCTTTTTCGTCTCTAGACGGTAACAGTTCTTTTAGGCGATCAACATGCCATCCTTTTTGATTGATAAGTCTATCTATAACGTAATCAAAATCTACGTCGTTGATATCATAATTAATTTCTGCTTTTTTAGCACCTGCAGCTTTTTTATTAGGTGCTACTGAGTCATTATCCTGAAAATACTGCAAATATACATCTTGCAAATCTTTACTTAACCTATTATTTGATCTATCCACAAGTAAATCCTCTGGTGATTTAACTTCAGGCAAAGCACCAGCAGCACTACCACCTGAACCACCGCCTATATCTCCACCTAGTAAACCGCCACCACCTGCAGGTGCGCCAGGAAGTCCTTTAGGTTTACCTACGTTATTAACACCCGTTGCATTAGCTCCACCACCTAAGGGTGTGTGCATTGCAGGAAGTGCAGCAGGTGTTTTAGATCCAGGTCCCTCTAGCGGAACAGCTTGTACATCATCTGCCATTCATTACTCCTCTTCAACTAAAATAATAATAGAAAACTAGTATGTATATTTAAGTACAACATTTAAAAATTTAACGAAATCTTGTTACTAGCATTTTATTTAATTTTAAAGATAATATATAATACATATATTAAATATATTAATAACAAGGAGATTTATATGAATGAGATAATGAACGTAGCAAGTGAAGATGATATGCTGTTAGAATCAGTCGCACATACATCCCCACAAAAAAATCAAAAAATGTATGAGAATGTAGTTGAAGAACAAGAAATTCCAGATCTGAGAAGAGTAGCAGAATCTTTACATGTATGGTTTACCTCAGCTCATACAAATAAATTTATTGTACTCAACAATCAAGTGCATGGCGTGGAGGAAAATTGGCAAGAAATTATTAACAAGGCAATACAAGATACAGATACTTATTTTTTTACTATAAAACAAACATCCACAGATAAAATTGAAGTAACATACATCACAGCAGCAACTAGATCATATAGATCATTACAAATATCACTAACAGATTTTATACAATATATAAAACCTGTACTACATGAAATATTTGTAGATAATAAAAATAGTATAGAATTATTAAATTCCTTATACTTCTATATACTGCGAAGAGATACAAATAGCGCACAGAATATCGTTATAGACTATCTTACACAGAACTACAAATACACACAAGTAGATTCACCCTTCTATATTTAAATGTTTAATTCATCAAATAAAGATGGTTCTTCCTCTAGCGTAGAAATAGCAGGTGTACTTAAAGGTTCACCTGCATTTTCTGCAAAAGGTTCCTCGCCTAATAGATCTTGATTTGGATTAGTTTCCAAAGAAACATCCCCTAGTGTACCCGAAGTATTAGCAGTTTCCAGAGCATTACCAATATTGGATTCATGGAATTCCTGGGGTTGTCCTGCATCCTCTTCTACAGTTACATCACTTCCACCAGAAGCACTCTCATTAATAATAATGTTTACTGCATGCTTAACTTTTCCAACTAATCCTGCTTGTACATTTCCTAAGTATGTTGATTTTAATTCTGTTCTAGTAGAATCTACTAATTTTTTAAGTTCTGCATAGAATACAGCATTATCTTTGGAAATAAATGTACTAATTAATGACCCAAAATATTTATAGAGTTCATCTGTTAATTTCAAAGCAATACCATTTATTTGTGGATTTGCTTGAGTACTACTAGCACTGTATCTATCTAATATAGGTTTTAATGCTCCTAATATGTGTTGACCTAAAAGTGTGTAGTTAAAAAGTCCCCACACTTTGTTAAATGCTGGGGTGAAAGATGCGACATCTTGGGTGCTTTTACTCCATTCCGTTGCAAAATTTGCTTTAACTGCGTCAGTAGTCATAAATTTAGCTACTTCCAATATAGCTTGTAAATACCTATCTTCTGGAATGGATTTTATGATACTATTAACTTTTTCTTGCTCATCTTTTATAGGACTAATTGCTTCCACTGCATTAACTTGCGGTGAAGCACCTGAAAGATTTGCAGAATAAATGTCGTTGAGTATCATTTGTAATGTAGTAGAACGTTGATCTAAAGATAATTCTCCCATTCCAAGACGAACAAAATAATTAACAATGTATTTCTCACTAGCTTGTTTATAGAAAAAATCAATAGGTAATTCTCCATTATTTTGTAGTTGATGAATCGCTGTATCAATAAATGAAGCTTTTCGCATATTAACAACATATGTTTCTAACGCATTATAGTGTTTAGTTGATGCCCATTTAGTAAAGGCTTGTGTAAATGACCTCACACCTTTTTGTTTTTTAGCTTGAGAATGAAATTTGCTAAGTTCTCCACCTGCAAATTTATATAAACCTTCTGCATAATTTGCTTGATAATTTAACACGTTATTAACTGCTTCTGTCTGATTAGAAGGATCTTTTTTCTGCTTAATTTCATTCACTAAATCAGTATTATTAGGAGTATTACTAATAGCATCATATATGGCCATAGGATCACCATTTAATGTATTAATCTTATCTACTAAATTTGATGCTTCAGGAGATAATGAATTGTTATCTGCAGATTCACTTTTAGAATTAAAATCACCAGATCCTGTATTGTTACTGGCAGCTGGAGAGGCATTTGTACCTAAAGGTTTTAATGGGGCATTTTGCTGCACGGTATTACCTAATACGTCTGTTTGAATAGGACCACTTATCAAAGCACCAGAAGTTTTAACAATAGTTGTCATACTTGATTTTTTAAATAGTAAATCCGCATTAGGAATTCCTGAATTCTTATATTTATTCGCTAGAATACTAATTATCTGTTTTCTTTCTGTCTCATCATAATTCGCTGAATTTAATATGTTTTTAACCGTAGCTACAAATTTCTGTAATTCATTAAATACATCATCTCTTGGACCATTCTCCATGGATGTTAAATAAGAATCTATTCTTTCAGATATTTGCTGTGCAGTAGCTTCAGGGGTATCTTTTTGTGCAGTAGTATCTTCTGCTGCACCTTCACCATTATTAGAAGTGTCAGCTGTTTCACCATTAAAATCAAACAACTGATTAGCTTTCTTAAAGAATTTAATAGGTACTGCAGGATCTTGTACAGCAGATAATAAATTATTAATATGTGAAGCTTGTTTGTATAATCTATCGTCTATATTCATTGTAGACTCCTTAACTTGTATATCATGCTTTGTTCTAAATTTAGAACTTTCCACATCATCTATTCTATAAGAAACAAATAGATGAGATTCCTCTTCAAACGCCCTATCTGTTACATACTTCTCTTTTTGCTGGTCAATAACTTTTCTTACATCCTTTTTAGTAGGTACAGTTATCTCACTTACAAGTTGACCATAATCATATACTTGTATGGAATAACCTTGTCCATGACTTGCACCAGAATCAAGTTTTTTAATATAAATATCTGTACCTTGTTCTTCATAGGAGCTATGTGTACCTAATTTAATTCGCATAAATTAAAAACCTAAAGATTTTTCTAAATCATAAATAAGTTGATCTAACTTACTACTTAATCTTAATTTATCTTGCGGACTATTCGACTGTTTAATCATATCATAAACAGAAGCCATAACTTGTAGCTGATTATAACTAACTCCGCCTTCTCCACTTGCAATTTTTAACAATCTTCCAGGTACAATTGCTCGTAATACATCAATTACATACGCGGTCACTGCAGCAGGCACGTTGACGAAAGATAATTCAAAAAAGGAAGGTTCTCGTAGAAATTCCGCAACTCGCTTCCCATTCTTTCTTCCTCCTCGATTATATGCGAGACAACTACAAATATCTTTTTCATTCCTAATATCTTTTCCACAAGAAGTGCATGTAGCATATTTGATATTACATCCCATGGATACAGCAACACGCTCAGCGTACTTATCTAAATCTCTAGCAATTTGTGGAGCTTTATGTTTGTCCACTCCAAACAAAGTAGTTACATGCATATCCTTTGCTACTTTATCAACTAAAGCTGCATCAAAGACTAAACCAATAGCATTTTCTACTCTATCAGATTCATGATTTTTATACATTCCTGCAGTACGAAAAGTCAAATATCTTGGTAAATTAATATTTGAATCTATAGATGTGAGTTCCGTCACATCAAAATAATCATCATTTCTATTAACAGCATGTTCCCATAAACCACCTTGTTTTTGTGTGTTATGAAAATCACCATAATCTAAAGCACGTGTAGTACCATATATGTAGTCTTCTACTACTCTAGATAATATCATATCCTCGTTACGTGCTTCTATAGAAGCAGCAATAATTTCTTTATCATGATAAGTTAATTCTTTAAATTCGGAATGTACTACAGGCTTCTTATCTTTTGATCTATTAAAATTCACATCAATACCTCTTCTGTTTTATCTACTATTAATAATAGAAGATAGCCTACTTTTTTAAGTTGTTACACACCAGAGGAATCTAATAAATAGTTTATGCGTGTCTCTGCAATATTAAACTTATGCATAATATCAGAAATAAGATTGAATTTATCCAAATATTCCATATGATGTAAACGAATCCAAACAATAATTTCTTTTTCAAAAACATTAAGGGAAGCAAAAGTTTGTTGCAACATAGTATTATTAATCCTTTTCCTAACAGAAGATAACTCCGCAGTATGTGTTATCTCCCTTACTAATTCCTGTGTATAATCATTTACAGTATACCAACCCCTGTTAGAGGATATGTATTTAATCGATACATTCGCAAAGTTTCGTCTTTTATCTATTAATTCTAAGGCAGGTGCATCGGATTTTAATGGATTTGGTTGTTGTTTAACTACAGTATCTCCGCTTAAATCATGAGAAACATCTAAATTTTCATCCTTATACATAAATTGTTGTACACTACCATCTAAGTTAGATGCTAATGGAAATTGAGTAGGATCCTCAGTTTGTGTAATTTCTCCGAATTTAGCCACTTATTTTACCAAATAATAATTTTACTTCTATTGGTAATAGATAAGGATAATTAACATAGTTGTTAATGTTCGACTTAAAAAGAGCTAATGGTGTATGCGCACGAGAATCCAGAAGTTTACCATTACTATCCCATATACCATTCTTAACAAGTTTAGGATTTATAGCAGATACCGATTTTAATTCACTGTTTACTTTATATCCTATCACCTCTTTAATGTCACTATATACAGGAATTAAATAACTATACAAAGTACATACGTCAATCTCCTCTTTAGATAAGTCAGAAGAATAAGCTAACTTACTATTTATCATATTACTATTTGCTACATTTAAAATTTTGTACTCAGCAAAAAATTGGTCTGTTAATGATTTTTTATTTCGTATTATACGATTAGCAATAAACAACTTGTTCTTAATTTTTATAAAATTTAATAATCCGCGGGAAACGGATCTGCTATTGTTTAATTGTGCGGAAATAAACACATTTTTAGTTATACTATCCATATCCTTCATAGATGTGTCAGATTTAATCTTCTGCACTTCTTGTTCAGCCCATTCGGGTTCATTGGTAACTTCATCTGTGTAAGTAATACAATCAATCGCATCATTTTTTAATAACTTGTAAATCTTATTAAATAGCAAATCAGATTCTTCAATCATCTCAATCGGACATTTTTCTACTTCTATATCTTGCACATAAAAAGTTTTATAAGGTTTAACCTGAGTATCGGGGGTATTTGCATTAAAAGCCTTCAATTCTAATTCTTCTTCTAATATTCCCGTAAGTAATGGTTGAAATAAAGGTATATCAAATTCTGGGGATAAAAATAAAGCTATATTAACACCATTTTTCAATAAATCCCCAGATTTAAAAAGATAACCCTCTTTGCAAGGTACGTTGCTTACTCGTACATTAAAAATACCTTGTTCCTCAAATCCTGTAATTTGACCATGAGCAAAAATAGATATAATCATGCTTCTAAGACTATTGAGATCCAATGTATTCTTTTTAGCACTATTATCTAACCAATCTGCAAACTTGTTGCAATTTAGGTAATCAGAATAATCAGAAAATTCATTATCACTAGTTAATCCAGCAACTTTAAAATTAGTATATGGTACAAAATTCGTCTTTGCATATGCACAAAATTTACCTTGAGTATAAATTCTCGCAAATATATCATTTAAATCTTCCGGAGAGGATTGAAAACTACTCTCTGCTCTTTTACATAGTATACCTAAATTTTCAGGTAAACGAGGAGAACTCAACTTAATTTCCCAATCCACATCTACATCGTAAGAGCGTACATAATTAAAGGTATCATACTCTGCTTTCTTTTCATTTTCAATTTGCAGACCTTTAGGTACATACTTAGGTGCATCTCCTTCACCTACGAATGTGTTATCCTCAGGAAGAATTGTTTCATCTACTTCTGATTTCTTACCTGTTTTTGCCCAGTTCTTTAATTTTGCACCAATACTTGGCATGCTAGAGCTAGTTGGTGCAGGGGGTTGTATGTAAACACCTACACGTTCTTCTAACTCTGCGGATAGTTTTTTTCTTGTTAACTCATCTTCAATTTCTAAACCTATCGCTTGCAACATAGTAATCGTAGAAATAGGCCCTTTACCTTGAGCATATACATTATTGAGAAATGTTAAAAAAGCTTGATCATCCCGCATCATTAACTTCTTATGCCAAACGAGTTTTGGTATAATTAATCTTTCCTTCAATTCCTCTGCAGAACGAGTTACACGATACTGCCCAACCAATTCTTTTTTATCTCTTTTATACCATCCATTTCTTTCTGCCATTACTCTGAGTAATTTACTACGTATCCACTCAATTTCAAACATATCTCGTTTAGCTTTATATTTTGCAAGTTGTGTTTGCAAACCTACATTAGCAGAAGCGTAAGAAGTGTCACCTGTTAAAAACTGCTGACTAACACCTAAGGCAATAGCTTTTTTATTGTTTATTTCTGTCCATTCATTATCTAGTTTCATCACTTTATCTGCAACAGTAACATAATCTACCTGTAAACCATAATGATAAATCAAAGCAAAATTGGGGTCTAGTGTAGATTGCTGAAGCATTTCTGCTAAAGCAGATTGATGCTCAGAATTAGGTATCCAACCTCGTTGAGGATCACCTAATTTAAATATTTTCAATGGATAAATAAAATTATCCGCAATCGTGATCTGCGCTTCTCTCAATTTATCTTCGTACATCAACGTGTTGCTCGTTACAAAGCAACCTTGACCTAACCACCAATGGTTGGTATCGACAGTTATGTCATGCACTTTACCAACATATTTAATCTTATTTATTTTTTTAACAGGTACATAAAAATAGTTATCATCATACTCTATAGCATCTCTAGAAAAAGAATTACAATTAAAACAATTACCTTTTTGTCTTATTGTGTCTTTAATTGTATCTTCTCTGTAAGTACCGCCTTTAGGTCCCTTTATTCCTAATTTTTCAAGTTCCTGCGCGATAGCAGTATTACCTAATCCAGCACTTTTCAGTTGCATAATTATTTCGTAAGTGGATGTATCTTGTGGATACACCTCTTTTGATACACCCCAACAATTGCGAATAAAAGATTTAGAAAATTCACCGGTTATAATTACATTATACAACTCTTTAGCAATACACTGTTTACCAAGTATTAAAGTGCTATGCTCAGGAGTTGACATTATATTACAATAAATAGTATTTCTAAAAAGCATCCATTGTGCTTGTTCTGCTAATTTCACAGAAGTAGTAGTTAAACGAACCTCTTCTAAAGTTTTAGAAAACCAACCATCTCCTCTAAAATAACCAAATAAAAATTCTTGTTGTAGTTCTTTTGGATAATACATAAAATCTTGGGTAAGCTCCTTGTCATGTGAAAAACTACCCTGTAAGTAAGTTCTTAAAAATGTATGTAATTTAGCATAATCTTGTTTTCTCCCTATTCTAATACATAGTGACTTACTTAAAGTTTTAGAATTACCTATAGAATTATCATATACATAAGGAGTGATGTTAAATTCATCTTCTAGTATGTTTACTATATCTTGAACCCAAGTGTCCCTTTCGTGTAAACCAAAAGTTATATCTATATAAGGAAAATCATATGTGTGTTCTCCAACAAAACATCCTTCCGCAGCGTAATAACCTAGAAAACGTGCTTGATTATTCGTTAATACAGAAGGTATATTCTCTTTACTTATTGGAACAAGTAACTTATCACCTTCTACAATATTTTCTGCAGCTATTTTCTCAATTTTGTATGTGGAAGAGCTATTTCCACCCTTACTAGGTAAGTTTGTATTATGATGATTTATAAATTTAGTTTTTGCTTTAATCTGCTTGTATGTAAGTAAAGTATTACAACCACAGGTACAATAATGTCTTTTTACAAGATATTCATGCCCTAAAGTAGAGTCAAGTGTACCTCTAAATTTTTCAGGTTGCAACTGACTAATATAATCATTTATGGAGTATGATACGCAAGCTTTAACCTCTCTGCATTCCCCATCTTTTGAAAACACAATATCCCCTACTATAACATCTTCTATATTTTTTGAAGTACCATTACTCATCCTAACTTTAGTTCCAGGTATGTAACATCTAAAAATACGATCAATAATAGATGTCCCTCTTAAATCATAAGGATTACTTTTTCTTGCTAAGTGAGTTACTTCATCAGGATCTAAAATTAAATTTCTACCTGAGTTTACTCTTCTGATTACGTCTACTGGCAATCTTCTTTTCAACTGCTGGTCTTGAGGTCTGGTAGAATTTACAATAGCTTTCAACTGATCGTCTGGTATAAGTTCAACAACATAGTTATCATCAACAAAAGGACTAGCCGATACTTCTACAAAATCAGGATTGTGCGGAATGATATGCGACCACATACCTCTTTTATCATCCCAAGGAGTATGAATAAATATCTCACCTATTTTCATATATTCTAAATCAAGTTTAGGCAACATTGAAAATAATTTTATATTATCAAAACATTCTTCCGTGTCATTTTTAATCATTTTATCGTCACACATTACTTCTGCTCTACTATGTGGAAGTTCTGCGTGTAATTCTAATACAGCACCAATGAATTCATCATGATCAAAAAACCATCGTCTCCATCTATTTTTTTGTTTAAGAGTACGAGGTAAATAGATTGCTGTTGTTGATACTTCTGGATCATAGAAACGACGTGCAGGATTTCTATAAATATTTCCACCTGACATAGAGGACAATGCTGCAATATCTCCCATACCTGCAGTAGGTGCTGCCGTTTTAGAAAGACGAGATGAACCATTTATCGACCTTGGTAAATTTGATTGAAAATTACTTTTATTCTCTTTACTACTTGTCCTTTCATTACTAAAAGATCCATACGAACGTTTCGCCATCTTCATATACCTTTTGCCTTAGTCTTACTTATACATAATATAAGGAGCACATCCTATTATCTCTATCATAAGTGGATTCAATAAATCTTTTTTTTATCTTATACAACTCTGCTAACTTGCAAATATAGTTTATGTCTGATGCCAATGCTTCAGAAGCTATCTTTACTCGCAAAACCTTACAACTAGTAAGTTTAGGTTTACTTTTAACCATATCAATTTTATCTACTGTTTCATCAGTATCTGAAGGCATGTTATTTTCTAAACCAAATGCTAAATTTCCTTGAAGATAAAAATCATCTTGATTGTTATTAGAATTAGCTGTATGTATATTATTATCTGGAGTATCTATATTACTTGCAGATAAATAATCAAACATAGATTGTGTAGCTGCTTCTTCAACTTGATCTGGAACATGCCCATACATATTTAACAATCTAGCAACTTTATGAAATTGCACTTGCAAATTTTTATTAGGAGATTTATCTTCATTGAAGCCAATGAAATCAATATATAGTTCATAAAATGCTTCACAATCCATGATAAACTGCTCGAAAGTATATTCTTGTTCTGCTCCCGAATTTTTATTAAGTTCCGCAATTTTTTCTTTAACTATATCTAATGTATCTGTAAAATGCAAAGAGTTTAATGCTTCTTTCCACATATTTGGTGTTGTTTTACTTCCCATATACTTACATCCTTTTAATTCACTATTTATTTTCACTGCATAAAACAATTTCTAACTTATCTAGTAAATCTTGGTACACACAGATAAATTCTAACTCTTCTTCGGTGGATTCTTCTTTAGGTCTAGAAAGTATGTCAGAAGCAGTGCTGAAAAGCTTTTGCAAACTGTCCAAAAATTCTTCATTTTCTAAAAAAGAATCTTCTTTCACAGCGGATGTTCTTTTTTGCAGAGGAGAAGATGTGTCATTACTTGTTGGTTGTTCTTCCTCTATATCACCATCTCCTTCGGACATAGTTTGTTGAGTAGGATTGTAAATACTACGACCTTCATCATAAGAAGCTAATTTATGAAGTTCACGAGTGAGTATATTTTGATACACATCCATGTTATCCACACTACTACTTTTAGCAATAGTCATCATTACTTCCTGTTCCGCATTACTATCTTCTCTTGCAGAGTATTCCTCAAACAAAGATTGAATGATATCTAACAATATATTTTCTTCTTCTACTACGGTAGTATTCTGCATAGTATCTAAGGCATCATCCATAATAACAAGAACTTCTGTTGCGCAATCATCTTCATCAAATGAAGCAATCCTAATGTAATTGTTTAATAAGTCAACTTCCATTTCTTCAATTAATGAATTCAACCAATATGCTTTTCTGAGTGATTTTATTTTTTCACATTTTTGCTGTGCGTTACTGAAAACACTATGTTTATTTTTTCTCGCATTCTCTCTTTGTAATTCATGTTGTTCTCTTATCTTAGCAGATTCCTCTGGTGTCATTGGTTCAACAAATTTATAAGGATTTGTTTTATCTTGTGTTTGCAGATTCCTCCTGCTATTAATTTGTTCTTGCTTAGATATATCATCCATATTAGAAAATGGTTTAGATGAAGAAACATTTTCTTCTAGAGTATTTCCTTTTTCTTTAGGCATTGCAGCTAATTCTTTCTTTGCTAATAATAATTTATCCTTTCTCTGCGCTAATTCTTCTTTGAGTTTTTGAAGTTTAACACGAGGAAAACTCGCATCCTGTTGTAAATCTTTGTATATATTTACATCTTTATTATACTTTTCAACATCCTTTTTAAATTTAATCTTAGGATTTGTTGCGGAAGTAGTAGCAGTGCCTGATCGAAGTGCATCAATATTTTTTTGTTGTACATCAATCATA
>Ga0209777_10006863_pt1 | contig 12754 bp, 6 predicted proteins | sample FrelakmetHBP12HB_FD_187147 | JGI IMG/M metagenome (GOLD analysis project Ga0209777, IMG submission 187147) | Freshwater lake sediment microbial communities from the University of Notre Dame, USA, for methane emissions studies -HBP12 HB (SPAdes)... | ecosystem: Environmental > Aquatic >...
TAGACCTCCTCTATTGGATCAGCTTTCCATGCAGCTAACAGACCACTATCTGACAAGTGAAGGGTTGGCAGAGGCTTCTAAGCAAGTGAAGGAGATAAAAGCTGGATTACGCAATGAATTGGAATTGACAGCAAAATACTGTAACCTCCCTACTTCACGAAGTAAGCCTGACAAAGTGGTGATTCAAGTTAAGGTGCGAAAAACATTTGAGGAGGTTGGGACTTCATCTGGTGATAATAGGATAATGGGCATGTTAAGAAGAATGATAAGCTCAATAAAAGGCATAAGAAAAAGCCGTGGTGCTCTGAATATTGACGGATTGCCCACGCTCATCGGTCATTCCGTGTGTGAATGTCGTAAATGTGGTGTCTATAATGTCGACAAGACAGATATACCCTGCTCACAACGGAAGTGTCCCCATTGTGGTGAGCCTATGCGTGATGCTAAATCCCACGGACTTTAGCATTTCATCCGCATTGATTTCTGAGCGTAGGTCAGTAGCTATCATAACCGCCTCGCAAAGATGACGTCAATAGGCAAACAGACAGGAAACTGATAATGAATTGTAGAGACCTAGTCTGGATGACATGTTGAATGATGGTCCGTTCGTCTGCGCTTTTGGCGATGTGCATGGCCATTTGCAGCTTGCGTTATGCATTGCCGCTCGATGGCAGGAGCAGCTCAATATTAAGTTTGATGCTGTCTTGTTGTCCGGTGACGTGGGCACATTCAATGAAGAATCACAATTGGACAGTGCAACGAGGAGACATGCTAAAGCCGATCCAGCAGGACTCGAATTCATGTACCAGTGGTCAGTAGCCCCCCAACCTGAATGGCTACAGAGAATATTCGTGCCAATCAATGAGAATGGCCTCGGCCTCCAATGTCCAGTAGTCATGGTTCATGGCAACCACGAGGGATTTGCCTACCTCGAGACTTTAGTGAAAAGGGTAATCCCTGCGCATCCTGTGTACATAGATGAGTTGCCCAGCGTTGACACCAATCAACATATCCACTATTTGCCAAGTGGCTGGAAACTCCTGACATCGTCTGGTCTTGTTGTGGCTGGCGTGGGTGGAATCGAAAAGGGTCAACGTCACGCCAAATATCACGATCTAGCGTATTTGAACGATGATGCAATTTTTAGTCTACTAGAAGGCGGCAAGGTTGACATACTACTTACCCATCAAGGGCCCAGTGCTTTGCAGGGGGAGCACGGCTCACAATTGCTTCAATTATTATTGGACGAGGGGATCGCAAGAGTCTGGTTTCATGGTCATTCCACACGCAACATCGAGATAAACAAAGGTGGTCCACAGGGACATACTACAATCGTTCCTCTTGGGAACATAACCTCCAAGGATGAAGGTCATCAAGCCAAGGATATCGGTGAGTATGGGTGTTGTTGGGCATGTTTAGGGAACGAACTGATCATAAAGCGCGAAAAGCCCAGCTTCTGGCGGGAGTTCAGCAGGCACAAGTGGTTAACACTCCCGAATGGTCAGTTGATTAGTCCATCGCTGGCAAGGTTTGAGAACAGGAGGCAGCCTAAGACCGATAAGCACCGCTAACCAGCCAGGCACTGATTGAGCCAACGTCGACATTGACTGTCACAGGAGACATAATGAATGTGCCTAACAACCTAGATGAGTGTTTCGCAGAACTGGAGAGGCAATTTGGTGAGGAGATGGTCAGAGTGTTCAGAGAGGAGAAGGAAGAAGACCTGCCCAAGTATCATTTTGGGACAGGAATGGGGATTAGGAACGGTTGGGGGTTATGGGCCGGGTCACAGATCGCCAAGTATTTTGAGGAGATGGGAATATTCCATCCCGATGATATGTCTGCCATCATTCTCACATCATATCATCGTCATTTGAATAACAAAGATGTCAAACTTGATGAACAGAGGGAATATTTTGCCAGATATTGGATAAACATGGGGAAGAACGGGGGTGATGTATCGGATTGGGATAGGAAATATTTTACAATCAGCCAGCGGCAGTGGGGCAAAATACAGCCCAAGAGCAATGACGGACAAAATCAAAAACACGAGAGCCGTAAGTCGCGATTAACGGTATATTTGCGCTCCGCTTTAAGTAAGCTGTGGAAATAGAACCACAGCGACTTACACAAAGGATGAGCAGAGAGTTTCAGACAACCATTGGCAATACTGGGACACTCTACCCTTCAGGCTTATTGACAAGTGTGGGATGAGGGAAACATCCCCAGGGTTGCTCGAAAATTGTTATCCCTACAGTGTCCTGCTTTGGATTCAAACCGAGTTCTGAAACCAGTTGCCTATATTTTTTCGAGACTTTTGTGTGTGTTATACTACCGAAAGCACAAACATACTAGCGTGTCCAGCCCATAATTCTAGGAATTAAGGCAGGCAGTGGGAATGTACGCTTATGGCCCAACCGTGGCGCACCGTTAGAGTGTTCATCAGCAGCACCTTCCGTGACATGCATGCGGAGCGTGACCACCTGGTGCGCATGGTGTTCCCCGAACTCAAGGAACGGTGCAGGCAAAGACACGTCCAGCTTATCGACGTCGACCTGCGCTGGGGTGTTACTCAAGAGCAGGCAGAGGGCGGCGGCGCCCTCGACATCTGCCTTGATGAGATCGACACCTGTCGGCCCTACTTCATAGGCCTTCTCGGACATCGCTACGGCTCTGTGCCTCCAGGCCACGAGCACTCCATCACCGCTCAGGAGATATACCACGGTGTCCTCCACAACTACCTCCCCAAACAGGTGATCGATCTGCGCCCTATTGTCGAGGGAATCCTCGAAGGGCGCACCTTGCTCAAGGAGCAGGTAAACTGTCTGGTGCGCTGCTATCAGTGGGACCAAGACAAAAGGAAATATCTCCTTCAAGACAATATCACACCTGAGGATGAGGAAATGCTGCGCTCTATATTCAGGGAGTACTCGATCTACCAGCGGGACCGCAGCTTCTTCTTCTTCCGCTCAGAATCCCTCACCACGAAGCTGGCAGGACCTAATATTCAGGAGTTCTTTGAAGCGGGCCAAAAGACCAGGGACGGGCTGACTTCACTCAAGCAGGATATTGTCAAGGCTGGGCTGTCCCACTACGAATACGATGACCTTGAAGCCTTTGGCCGGATGGTGCTGGACACCCTGTGGGCCCGCATCGATGCCGAGTTCCCTGCTGGCCGTGTTGAGGAGCGGGACTGGCTAGAGCAGGAAGCCGAGTTTCACGACCTCTTCATGGCAGATCGCACCAGGAGGTTTGTGGGGCGAGATGATCTACTTTCCAGAATGCACTCGTTCGTCGAAGGAGACTCGGAGTCGAAAATCCTGGTAATCACTGGCGAGCCGGGCTGCGGCAAGTCTGCACTGATGGCAAGATTCGCCGAGCAGGCTATTCACAAACACCCCGACTGGCTGGTCATCCCCCATTTTATTGGCGCCTCTCCTTCATCGACGAGCCTTCGCCTTACGCTGAGGAGGCTGTGCACACACCTGAGCCGTGCCATTGCTGCGGATAAAGAGATCCCTGAGAACTATAGAGCGCTGGAACAGCTATTCCCGGAGCTTGTGCGAAAGGCATCTGAGAAGAGAACAATACTATTGATCATGGATGCTTTAAACCAGCTCGAGCGAACCGACAATGCCCACAGCATGCGCTGGCTGCCCGTAAAGCTTCCTGAGAATATAAGGGTCGTACTGAGCACCTTGCCCGGGGAGGCTTTGGATGCTCTAAAGGCAAGGTACATTCGGCCTGAGTTCGCAGAGGCAAAAGGGCTTACGGGAAGGGAAATCAAAGAACTGGTCACCGCATACCTGAAAGAGATACGCAAGGAATTCCCCACAGCAAAGGAAAGCAAAGCCTTCTATGAGAAGATAAAGGATGGCAATCCGCTATATATCATCGTGTCGCTCGAAGAGCTCAGGGTATTCCCGGTTTATGAAGAGCTTAGTCACAGAATCGCTAATCTGCCTGACAGTGTTCCCGCGCTCTTCGACCAGGTACTGGAACGTATAGAAGGTGATTTCAACAAGCCATTGGTGCGCGACTTCATGTCCTTCGTAGCTTGCGGACGGCAGGGGATGACTGCGGAGGAGCTGCAGACTCTGCTCAGAGAGCATGCTCCGGTTGTCGGTCCCGAAAATCCACCTAATAAGTTCCCTGACATGCTCTTCGCTCGACTGCGCCGGGCATTTAGTGCTTACCTGTTCGAGCGCTCCGGCGTTATCGATTTTTTCCACAGCCAGCTCAAGGAGGCGGTTGGCCGGAGGTACCTGTTTGAAGAATCCGGCCGCGACGAGACACACCGCGTCATTGCTGAGTACTTTGAGCAACGCTGGCGTGAGCCGTATGTACGCGCACTGGACGAATTGGCACACCAGTTGACCAAAGCAGAGGACTGGCAGGGTCTTGAGCGTGTTCTCTGTGACCTCTTCTTCATCGAAGCCAAGTGCGCCGCTGGGATGACATATGACCTGGTCACGGACTATAACACAGCGCTGGATTCGCTGCCCGAGGCGCAGGAAGAGAGACAGAAGGAGCTTGAGCGCGAGAGGCGGATTGCGCAATATACCCGGGATGTCATCACCTACGCGAAAGGAGAGATTGACCATCTGGACATCATCCCCTCAGTTCGCCCTTGGACCGACAAAGAGATAGAAGCAGAATCGGAACGCATTGTAAATAGCCCCAGTCGCCTGGACAAAATACATGCCTTCTCTCAATTTGTGAACTCGGAAGGCGACGCCCTGCTGAGGTTCGCATCCCATCCAGGATTCACTATTCAGCACGCTGCGAACTCTGCGAGCTTGGGCCCTGTAGCAGCAGCTGCAGAGTCTGGTATCAGCTCTGGGACGGATGACGTTCTGCTTTTGATACACCCCCCTCACCGGCCCGACTATAATCCCCATCCAGCCTTGCTCAGGACTCTCCAGGGGCACACGGAGCGGGTTACGAGTGTGGCTCTCACCCCGGATGGCAGGAGGGCTGTGTCGGGAAGCTGGGATGAGACCCTGATGGCGTGGGATCTGGAGACTGGGCGCTGCCTCGGGACGCTCGAGGGGCACACGGATGCGGTCAATAGCGTAGCCATGACCCCGGACGGCAGGAGGGCTGTGTCGGGAGGCAGGGATAGAACGGTGAAGGTGTGGGACCTGGTGACCAGCCGCTGCTTAAGGACGCTCGAGGGGCATATGGATGTGGTTAATAGCGTAGCCCTGACCTCGGACGGCAGGAGGGCTGTGTCGGGAAGCGATGATAAGACCCTGAGGATGTGGGACCTGGAGACCGGCCGCTGTCTCAGAACACTCGAGGGGCATACGGAGCGGGTTAAGAGTGTGGCTCTCACCCCGGATGGCAGGAGGGCTGTGTCGGGAAGCGATGATGAGACCCTGAGGATGTGGGACCTTGAGATCGGCCAGTGCATCGGGACACACGAGGTGTATTATGCAGTCTGGAGTGTGGCTCTCACCCCGGATGGCAGGAGGGCTGTGTCGGGAAGCGATGATTATACCCTGGCGGTGTGGGACCTGCAGATCGGCCAATGTCTCAGGATCCTTAAGGGGTCCTGGATCCTCAATATAGCCATAACCCCGGACGGCAGGATGGCCGTGTCGGGAAGCGAAAACGATACTCTTAGTCAATGGGATCTGGAGGCCGGTCGCTGCCTCAGAACCCTCCCGAGGCGGACAAATTTCTGCATAAGCACCCTCCAGGGGCACAAGAATAAGGTCACGAGTATAGCAATCAGCGCGGACGGCAGGAAGGCTGTGTCGGGAAGCGATGATTATACCCTGGCGGTGTGGGATCTGGAGACGGGCCGCTGCCTCAGCAACCTCCTGTGGCACACAGATTCGGTGAGGAGTGTGGCCCTCACCCCGGACAGCAGGAAGGCCGTGTCAGGAAGCGATGATTATACCCTGGCGGTGTGGGACCTGAAGACGGGCCGATATCCCAGGGGGGTGTGGGACCCGGAGAACCCGTGGCGGGGCCAATATCCCAGAACACTCCAGGGGCACATGGATTCGGTCTTCAGTCTGGCCGTTACAGCGGACGGTAGCAGGGCCGTCTCCGGAAGCATGGATAACACCCTGCGAGTGTGGGACCTGGAGAGCGGCCAATGTCTTAGCACCCTCCGGGGACACACGACTGGGGTCACAAGTGTGGCCATCGCCCCGGACGGCAGGAGAGCAGTTTCCGGAAGTTTGGGGGATACCCTTAAGGTGTGGGATCTGGAGACTGGGCGCTGCCTCAGGACACTCCGGGGGAACACGACTGGGGGAGTTGCGAGTGTGGCCATCACCCCGGACGGAAGGAGGGCTGTGTCAGGCGGAGGCTGGGGTAAGACCCTTAAGGTGTGGGATCTGAAGACTGGGCGCTGCCTGAGGACACTCCTGGGGCACACGTGGGGGGTTACGAGTGTGGCCATCACCCCGGACGGAAGGAGGGCTGTGTCAGGAAGCGGTGACACTACCCTGAAGTTATGGGATATGGAGACCGGCCAATGCCTCAGCACCTTCCACGGGCACAATTCTTCGATTACGAGTGTAGCTATCACCCCAGACGGAAGGAGGACCGCTTCTGCAAGCTGGGGTAAGACACTTAGGTTGTGGGATTTGGAGACAGGTAGCTGCCTGGCCATATGCCATTTAAGGGAGATAGTCATGGACGTGGCGCTGAACGCGAAGGGGCTTGTTGTGTGCGGAACACAGGCTGGCGAGATTCTGTTTTACAACTGTCGTAATCTGGACATGCAACCTACTGTAGCCACCCCTGTCCTCATGTGGCTGCCTGGACTGGCTTCCAGCTTGGAAACAAAATGCACGCGACGAAGCCCAGTAACCACGCCCATCCTGCGGTGGCTGCCTAGGAATAGGCAGGACTTGCAACGCAAATTGATCCCATGGCATACATTAGTTCGTGGTAGCTGGGACGACGCCGTCAAGGCCGTATGCCCCTGGTGCGGCGGGCGCTTCCCCGTCGCGGATGAAATCCTTGACGTCATACGAGCCATCAACCGCAACGCTCATCTATCTCCTGACCAGTCCCCCTGCCTTGACCTCCCCGCCGGGGCCTGGGACGAACCGCGCCTCCTCTCTGAGTGCCCACTTTGCCACAAGCCGCTCAAGTTCAACCCGTTCATTGTGGATAATAGAGGGCAATATTGACCAGATTTTCAAAAGAAATTCTCCACGACTGATAACTGGAGCACACTTCTTGTTTAGGATAGTTGCTAACCTACGTACGATCCCGTAGGGCTAACTCAATTAGTCTAGCGCCGTTTGAATTGCAACGCTGCGATGACTTTCTGCCAGTCATCAGGAAACTCGTACAGCAGGGACTGTAAGAGTGAAAACAGGGTTGTGCCTACAGCTGGACCGAGGCCACGACGACCGACCACATCACGATACCGCTTGGAAATCCAATCTGTCACTCCTTCGATTGTGAAAGGAATTGCGACAAGACCCCTGGTTTCCCAACTGTCGAGAGGGACCTGCGATTCCAGCTGTTTAGATGTGATGTCCAATCGAACTTCCCCGAACAGAAACGGAAAACGATACTTGAAAGTACGAGCCAAGCCAAAGAATGTGATCTGTGCCAAGTCGGGTACTAAGGGCGACGTCGCTTCTTCAGTCGTTTCCCGTTGGGCTGTTCGAAAAGGGTTGTACGTGCCGTTCTCCATGTCAAGCGTGGGGTTCCCTGTGCCACTGACAGCGGGCGCGAAGCCGCCGGGATTCCAGCCTACACGCAAACCGCGTTGCGTGATGTAGATTTTACGATCCGATGTTACTAACGAGAGATTGGTCGCAAGTGGATTCGCGAGCTGCGAATTTCCCAAGTCATCCAATGGCGCAGCATATTTTTGCTCAATGCTCGAACCATCTGGCAATTTCTCGGAAATGCTAACGTTGGTGGCACGCATGGTGAAGTAGTCGGTCAAACCAACATCGAGCTGTAGCGGCCAACTTTGGTCATCACCCTCTCGTAGACCCCAGCTACACTGATTCAGTCTAACCATTGGCCGATTTTCGAAGACGGCGCCGCGTCGCCGAGCTTCCTCAAGTTGTTTTTCGACCAACGTATCTTTGACTTGCGCGATGTCAGGCGGCAAGCGAAAGATAGCCAAAGGGGCATTGCACACAATGCCGTCTGGATATTCATAACGAACTTTGCCATTCCCGCCAACAATCCGATACACCGGAACAAAAACATCCCCGACACGGACCTGTGGGAGCGTATAGCGTTCTATCTGCCAAGTGGCTAGCAACCTGCTCTTGGCTTCTTCTGCATCAATCGTGAAATCGAAGAGTTGAAACTCAAAAAGCCGAGGGTGAAGCCTCCGCCATTCACACGGACGGACCAGCACCGGGATAATACGACCATTGTCGTACAATCGTTTTTCAGCCATTGCCAGTTCCACTTCTTTGGCCACCCATTCTGAGTCTACAGCAGCTGGTGACAGCACCACTAGAAACCAGTCACAGGTCTTGAGAGCACCATAGATCTCCGGCTCCCAACGACCTGCTAAAATATCGCGCTTAGCGTACCAAGTATCGAGATAATGTACCCGAAGCAGTTCGACCAGATCGTCCACGAATTCACCATCTTTCCCTGAATGGCTGATGAAGATACGCGTCATAGGGCTATCCTATATGTATATGCGGTGAACATGGTCCGATTCCTTCTAATCCGCCGTATATGCTAACCTTCGAATCCAAGCGACAATCACCGCTATAGATAGCAATCGATCCGAACCAATTGCTTTCAATAGAATCTTGATTGATAAGTAAATTCTGAAGTCTTTCGCACCTGCCGTGACATGAGACATTATGGTCAACCGCAAGGCCTCCGTCAAACTTGCTCAAACAGGAGCGAGACACCAAACGCATGATGGATTATAATACCGTCGTACTGTAGCAGCTCCCAACCCAAGTATATTTAGCCACGCAGAAGCGATTAGCTTCTTCTTCTCCAGGGCTAGCAAAGGGATGTTAGGATGCCTCAGAACCCGCGAGCCGTTCGAGTCTTCATCTCCTCTACTTTCTCGGACAGGTATGAGGAAAGAGGGGAGCTTGTTCAGACGTGCTTGCATGTTCAAGCGTTGACCGATTCGGCCCTCGAACCACGAACATTGCTAGAGACATAACCGTCGGTATATAATCGTTTCATCGAAGATAGTAGATACCCACGGGCAAAGCCCGTGGCACTCGAATTTTCAAGCTTTCGCTTGACGCCCTTCGGGCGAATACGCATTCCCCCACGGGCAGAGCCCGTGGAACCCTGCCCTTCGGGTTATTGGAAGTGAAAACACGGAATGGCTGTTAGGTGGATGTGATTTCAAATGGACTCGGACGTACACAGTCTCGGCGAGAGATACCGCATTATTGATAGTATAGTTAAGGGTAGCACCTCGATCATACTTCGTGCGCAGGATATGCTATTGGATCGTCTGGTGGCGCTAAAGATGCCACGTGAAAACCTTCTATCTGAGAATCCAGAATACGCAAGGATGTTCATCAAGGAGGCCAAGTATCTAGCTTCATTCGATCACCCCAATATCTTGCCTCTATATGATTGTTATGAATCCTCTCAAGGTCCAGTGCTGGTAATGAGATATGCTGAGGGCAGCCTCCGTACTTACATAAGTAATCACAATCTCACTATTGAATCGGCTGTGCGCACGGCGCGCCAAGTTGCTGACGCCCTCGATTATTGTACTGGGCGCGGCGTGGCACACAGGGATGTCAAGCCTGAAAACGTGCTTCTCGGCAATATCAGCTACTCATACCTGGGCGACTTTGGGCTGGCGGCACACCTAGACGATGACGACAAGTGGAATCATGTAATGGGCACACCGCCGTATGTATGTCCGGAAATCCTTTTCGAGAGTAGGATCTCTTCTACTGTATACAACCGCGCCAAATCGGACCAGTTCTCGTTTGGGGTGATGTTGTACGAAATGATCACGGGACACCTCCCCTTCGAATTGCCCTCGCCACGAAGTTGTCCCCCTGGATGGGAATATTGCACCGCGCTCAGACTCTGGAAAGGCGAGAGGCCACTTTCATGTTGCGAACTTGACCCTCGACTACCACACGGACTAGATGAAGTCATAATGAGAATGTTGAGTTTGGACCATGAGGAACGGTATCCATCCAACAAAGCAGCGGTTGAAAGCTTTGCCGAAACCCTCGAAGGAAGAACCGCTTCAGGTCTTCGTGTGTTTATCAGCTTTTCACACGAAGACATTCATATTGCCCGCGCTCTCGTACCCCTTCTGGAGGAGCAAGGATTCTCAGTCTGGTGGGATACCAAGATCAGCCATGCTGGTGATTGGGACGACCAGATTGAGGCAGCGATGTTATCGTCCCAAGTCATGATATTGCTACTTTCTGGCCACTCGGTGAAATCGAGTGAATCTAAGCGAGAGTGGAAATACTGGCTAGACTTTGTTAAGAAACCGATAATACCAATACTCCTCGAGAATTGTATGCCATCATACCGGTTGTCACCACTTCAGCACATTTCTGCAGTGGGAATGTTGCCACCTGCTATTGCTAGCGAAATCTGCCAAGCCATACGCAAGACTATTGGTCAAGCGCAAGACATAACTAGTGAGGGTACAGTCCCAGTAGGCAGAGTTCGGGAAGAATCACTTCTGTCCAATATGGAGAGTATGGTGCTCAAAACATTGGATTTAAGGTCTCACGAGCTCTCAACCACCATCTCAACACAAGTGCCTGCGAAGTACAAAATCAGTAGGGACGACATTGAACGCTGTTTGGAAACGCAGCATTAGAACGAAACAAGATCGCCATTCATGGAAATCCCCAGATACCAAACATCTCAGAACACTATCGGCTACATCACGTACTCATCACAGCCATATCACAGAAATTGCAGAAAAAACCACCGCTGGTTATAATGTGCTTGGTCGAAAGCCTGAGTGGTGACAACTTAACTTGGCGGAAGGGCTGGGGAAGCCGCGACAACTTAACTCGTCACAAATCAAGGAGATCCTGCTCCGGAATCCCCTCTATTCGAAGCTGGAGCGGGAGACGGGACTCGAACCCGCGACAACCTGCTTGGAAGGCAGGAACTCTACCACCTGAGTTACTCCCGCAAGTGTGAGACTATTCTAGCCTAAGAGTTGCGTCGTGTCAAAAGAATAAGAGGTTTCTTGGTAAGAAACCTGAGGGATTTCCTCAACAGGTAGTCAGTGGTGTTGTGACCGTTTACCTGGATGCCACTGGAAGGCTCTTACTTGCCAGCCTCGGAATAATGATGGACGGTATCGGCTAGGCCTTGGTCGAAGGGGATAGTGGGTTTCCACCCCAGTTCTCGTCGCAGCTTTGCACTATCTATAGCGTAGCGTCTGTCATGACCCGGGCGGTCCTTGACAGACGTGAGTAGTGATTCGGGCTTGCCCAGGAGCTTGAGGATTCTCTTGGCGAGGTCTATATTAGCCAATTCGTTATCAGCGCCGACATTGTATATCTCTCCCGATTTGCCTTTGTGCATGATGAGGTCTATAGATTGGCAATGGTCTAGTACATGAATCCAGTCTCGCACATATAAGCCGTCGCCGTAGATGGGAACAGGTTTATCGTGCAAAGCGTTCAGTATAACTGTAGGTATGAACTTCTCAGGGTGCTGCTTTGGGCCATAGTTGTTGCTGCAGCGTGAAATGACTACGGATATATTGTAGGTATGATGATAGGCTTGAACTAGCAGATCAGCGGAGGTCTTGCTAGCGGAATATGGTGAATTGGGCCTGAGCGGCGAGTTCTCAGCGAATCTCTCCTTTGTGCTGAGCCTGAGAGCACCGTACACCTCATCTGTGGAAATCTGGTAGAACAGTTTCACTTTGTGGCGAAGCGCTGCATCCAACAACACCTGGGTCCCCAGTACATTGGTGGTGATGAACACCTGGGGCTCGAGTATGCTCCTATCCACGTGGGACTCGGCGGCGAAGTTTATCACTACGTCGATGCCTCCCATCAGTTTATCTACCAGCTTGCCGTCCTCGATTTTACCCTGGACGAACTTGTGTCTGCGGTTGTTTTTTACCTCCTTGAGGTTTTCGAGGCTTCCGGCGTAGGTGAGAGCGTCGATGTTCACCACTTTGTAGTCAGGATGCTTCTCCAGAATGTACTGAACGAAGTTGGAGCCGATGAAGCCAGCGCCACCGGTTACAAGCAACCTCATAGTTTTGCCCTTTCCTCCCTCTGGGATAAATATTTTTTGAGCGCCTCTTTCCATGAAGGCATTTCTTTTCCTAGGACCTCTTTGAGAGGGAAGGGGTTGAGAACGCTGTTTTTGGGTCTCCTTGCTGGACGAGGGAATTGCTCTGAGGTCACAGGTAGGACTTCTGTGCCTATATCGTAGAGGCGGAATATCTCTTTCGTGAAGTCGAACCAGGTGGTAGGCTCCGAATTGGTTACGTGGTAAAGCCCGTAACGTCCTGTCTTGACAAGAGCGACAGTCGTTTCTGCAAGGTCGCGAGTCCAGGTAGGGCATCCCCTCTGATCGGTTACCACCGATACCTGTTTCTGTTTTTGCCCGATTTCAAGCATGGTCTCGATGAAGTTCCTGCCGTGGAGTCCAAAAAGCCAACTTGTGCGAATGAGATAGAATTTGCTGAGAAGCCATAGAATATATTTTTCGCCCAGCAGTTTAGAGCGTCCATAGGAATTTATGGGGTTGGTTCTGTCGTATATGGTGTAAGGGCTTGCTTTAGTGCCGTCGAAGACGTAATCAGTGC
>Ga0209777_10006864_pt1 | contig 12752 bp, 19 predicted proteins | sample FrelakmetHBP12HB_FD_187147 | JGI IMG/M metagenome (GOLD analysis project Ga0209777, IMG submission 187147) | Freshwater lake sediment microbial communities from the University of Notre Dame, USA, for methane emissions studies -HBP12 HB (SPAdes)... | ecosystem: Environmental > Aquatic >...
CTATGCAAGGATTTGGAAAGGAGGATCCGGAGTAGCCTTCAAGAAATTTCCGCAAGAAAAGAAAAAGTGATGTTCGATGAAATTCTTGAAGTCAGGGATTCGTTGGAATCAATCAAGGAGTCATATCAACAACTGGGAGATTGTATTAGGGCTTCGATTGCTCGCTTGGAACAAAAGTATAGTGGTGTTTTTCTTTTGGAAACCATTGATATGAAAAAAATGGACGAATGTGTTTTGGGACCACCGTGGCTTTTTAAATACAGGGTAATTGGAGAAATGATCATTATGAAAAATGGGGACACACGATTTGCGAAGGCCGCAATCTGCAAAATGGTTGACCTGATTTTAAGTGATTCAACAACTTATCGTCCACACTATTCAGATTCAATTTAAATTTATGACTATAAAAGAAATTTGCCAAAAACGGGTTAAAGAAAAAGACGGAGATAAAAAGCTTGCGGCGATTTCGCTGAATGTTCCTCTGCCGACATTTTACGGACTGCTTTCCGGTAAGGTGACGATGGAAGGGTTGCGTTTGGAGATTTTAGCCGGAGAAAAAATATGCGAAAAAAAATATGAAACTCCTCAACCCACTCCCGCCATTGGAGAGACTGTTTCTCCTGTGTCTGTTTCCATTGTTTCTCCTATTCAAACCGCTGATCCGAAGCCTACAGAGGAGAAATCTAAAGAGCAGATGATCATTGAGTACAAGGACGGCATTATGAATTGCTCGTACTGCCCTGCGGAATGGCCGCAGAAAAAGGCCGCTTGGGAAGGGCGCGATGTGTGCCTCTGCCTGCCTACCTACGGCCAAGTGCCGGAAGAACATCATTTCAACATGATGTGCTTGATTGCGCGTTACCGGATGGCTCTACGGGTCGAGCATCGCGGGAATGATTCGATGATTGCCCGAAGCCGGAACCAGCTCGCTAAAAGATTTCTGCGTACCGGCGCAACCTGGTCGGTGTGGCTGGACTCGGACATGGTGTTCCCAATGGGGCACGCCGGGGCTTTTATGACGCAGACCAACATGAGAAATCTGCCTGAAAAATATCTTGCTATGCAGACGATCGAACGCCTGATCTCCCATGGGAAAACGATGGTGGGCGGCTGTTACTGGGACCGGATGGGGACCGGCAAACTGATCGCCGGCGGGAACCAGCCTATTATTTCGCCGATACCATCCGATAATCTGGCGGCGGTTGATTTTGTGGGGACCGGGTGCCTCGCAATCCATAAGGATGTGTTTGCGGCGGTGGCGGCCAAGTTCCCGGAAACATTGAGCGATGAGGCTTTTGGGAATGAGACCGGGTTCTTCACCCCCATCCAGAATAAAAACCGGATGCTGGGAGAGGATGAAAGTTTTGCGTGGAGAGCCAAGGAAGCCGGACACCCGTCCTATCTTGACTTGGGGATTATCAACGGCCATGTGGGGCGGGTGATCCATGGCATGCCGGCAACCGGATCGAAAATATGACGGAAATAGATACGATTGCAGAGGGAATTTATTTTCAATACCGGGAGAAAATGGTGAAGGAGCAACACGTTGAGTGGAAACATCTTGAAGAAAAAGAAAAGGATGCATGGCGAGCCGTGGCTGAGGAAGCCAAGCGGCTTATCGTGCTTTCAGTTTTTGGAGAGGATACAATTTTATGACCTGTGAACAATGCGCGTACATGATACAGAACAAAGAGGAAGTCTTTTGCAGACGCCGCGCCCCGCAAATCGTGGTGATGCCGATCAAAAGCAAGTTGAGCGGTCAGATGGGAGCCCAGATCGTGGGCACTTATCCGCCGGTCAATCCCACCATGCCGGCCTGCGGGGATTTCTCCATGCGGATAATGCCTCCTCCCACAACCCAGAATTGAATTATGACAACCGAAAATAAAGAGTGGGATAAAATTTTAAGCGATGCTGTGCAAGCTATTAAAAAAGCCGAAGAAAGCGCCGGGTTCGAGATAAATCCAAGCCATGAGGAGCTTGATCTCCAGCTTTTTACCAAGACTTGCCGGAAAGATTTGGAGTGGTTCAAGCTTTGTGTGCGATCCATTTTCAGCAATCTGCGGTACACTTCCTTGGAATGGGTGATTGTCTGTGACCAGGGCGAAAAGGATGAAATCAACAAGCTGATGGTCGGGGAAAGCATCCAGTTTATCGGGCATGAGAAAATCCGTGTGATCGAAATTCAGGAATTATGGGGCGATTGCATGCATATCCAGAATGGATATTTTCGCCAGCAATGGGTGAAGATGAACGCTCACCGCGCTTTTCCTAAGGGATATATTCTCAACTGGGATTCGGACACGATTGCGCTCAAACAATTTTCGGCGACTGATTTCAAGCATCTGGGTAAACCCATCCTGTATTTTACGCCATTCAATGATCTGATGACCGGGAGAGACAGGACGGTACATGAAGGAAGGCGAAGGTTTGTATGCCGGATTTTCGAGATGAAGGAAGTTGCTTTTGAGTGGATGCGGAACATGCCCATTTGGAGCAATGCGGAGATTCTGCGGGTGGGCGCCGAGCGGCCGGAATGGGGGCGGTTCCGGTACGCTCTTGAAACCAACGCGGAGGGGATCTCGGAATTCAATATCATCGGGGAATTGACCCACCAGTTTTTCCCGGATGCGTATGAATTCCGAAACACGCAGTCCGGTAACTGGCAATTCTGGACCGGCCCTCTGGATTCCTCCGCCATAACCCATCAGGCATGGAGCGGCGGCGGGATCAGTAATGAATTCCGGGACAAGGCGCAGGCATGAACATCGCCAAACCCCCTCTTATGAACATCACCAAACCGCCCATTAAACCGTTCCTCGTCGTGCTGGCCTACTGGGAAGGGGATCATGCAGATTGCTATGATGTGGCGAATCTGATGGTGGAGTTGCAGGAGAAACATGCCGGGAAAGCTGTCAAAATATGGTTGTTGCGCCGGCAGGATTGCCCGCGCGATGACGGGATGCTGAAGGTTCTCCGGTCAAAATTCGATGTGGATGATGTTCGCGCCAGCTCGCCTCTGCGCGGGTATCCTGGAGGCGCCAATGGGATGTTCGGCACTACGGCAATCCATATCTCGAACAACAACCAGCAATATGATGGATGGCTCTGGATGGAGGCGGATTGTGTTCCCATGCGGCCGAGCTGGTGGAAAGATCTGCAAGATGAATGGCTGGTGCGACCCAATGGAATCCATGTAGTGGGATGGAAAGGGGATTGCAACGGGGATGGGACCGGCTGGCATATCACCGGGTGCGCGATTTATGACCAGCAGATTGCAAGGATGATCCCCTGCGTCTCCATGTGCGACAGCGTTCCGTGGGATTACCAATGCAGAGGCAAGATTTTGGAAGTCGGCAAGGAAACTCCGTTGATTCACCTATGCTGGAGGGCGCGAGACGCGAAACCGGATATCCTGAAAAAGAAATGGGCGCTGTGTCATGGGTATAAGGATGGATCGCTACGAAAATTGGTAAGGGAAAAGGTTGTCTCAAAAAAATAATTTGACAAGATGCCCGTCTTGGTATTAGGTTGATACGGTTTTAAGTTGCTCAGTTGACCGCGAGCCCTTTGGCTTTGTAGCTCCGTGGCCGGGAGAAAAGTCCCATCTTTGGGACGTAACAGCTACAAAATAAACCAAAGGAAAAATATGGATTGTATATCCCTTCTCCAAGCGAACGATTTCTTGTCTAAAGATAGCAACAGAATCAGCGGCAAGATCGCCCGCTCACTTGCGATCAACTCACCATGGATGAACGTACTGGAAACCTCGACCTTCCAAAGCGGAGTGTCGGACATCCAGCGTTCCATCCGTCAAGAGGCAATCGCCCCTGTTCTCTCTCAGGCGACTCCCAACTGGGCTCAGTTCGCCTGCACCAAGACGCCGACCGATGTGATCACTGGCTCGACCGAGTTTCAGTACCATCCTCTGTCGCATCTGGAGCGTGGTCCGAAGATTTGCGTGATGCAAGCCTTCGCCTCGTTCAAAAACAGCATCCGGATGGCTGAAATGGCGATCACGGACCATGTTCAAACCCTGTGGAATAGCTGGATCCGGTATCAGCTTTACCTAAACAGCGCGACGAAGTGCCTGGTAAACAGCAATTTGTCTCTGAACCAGATGATTGCGACTGGCTACCAGACCAACTTCATCACCGGGTACGCCCCGAATGCGCCTCTTTCCTTCCGGTTCCTGAAGGCATTGGCGAACTACATGACCCATGTTCTGCTAGCGGGTGATGAGTTCAAGTTCGGTTCGGGCGCCCTGAAACATTTCCGATTCATTTCGGATGCGGACACGGTTGACGCTCTGCGGCGGCAAGCGGATGTGGTGGCGGCGCAATACGCTATTTCCAGTTCTGGAGACAGCGATGCGAAGGCGGCTTTGCGGAACTTCTTCTGGGAAGGTCCGTACCAAGGTATTGCTTTTGCCATTGACCAGAGCATCACCCGCATTTCCGGAATCAACAAAACTACGGGTGTGCCGACCTTCATCGAGCCGTTCACGGCGATTGCGGCCACAAAAGGCACCCAACGCGCGTTCAACCAGACCTGGCTCAATGCGCCATATCAGATCTCGTATCTGGTTGCCAAGTCCAGTTTCATCCGGGAGATCCCGGAAGAGTTCCTGGGCGAAGGGATGACCCGGTTCGACAAACAGTACTGGGGCGGCAAGGTTGTCTGGCACAACGTGCGTGACAACGATTGTAATATCAAGGGGGACACCGGGTTCCACTACTATGACCTGGCGGCGGCGATGAGGCCGGAACGCCCGGAGTTTGTGGTTCCGATCATCCACACCCGTTGCACCGAGAACCTGTGCCTGACTCCTTGCACACCGCAGGGGTACTACAGCAACTCGATCTGATCAATCCTTAACCGCAAAAAGCCGGGAGAGGATAGCCCTCTCCCGGCCTTTGCTTAAAAAATTATGTCACAAGTTTGCCGCGAATACGTGATTGTGGACAGGGAACGCCAGATTGAAGAAAAGGTTGTGATTTGCGAGGAAGTTCCTGAAAACTCCTGTGCTGAAGTTCCGTGTGATTCCATTCCCTGCTCGGAAATCACCTGCGATGAGATCCTTTGCTGGGAAATTCCATGTGGAGATGCGGCAGAGGGGGAGGAAAGTCTGTTTGTTTCGAGTTTGGGAATGCCCGGCCTGGCGCTTTTTGGCAATTTTTAACCCGGTGACACCCCCGGAATATGGGGGCGTCGCCTCAACCCACCCCGAAAGGGGGAGGAGGATTTATGGCAGTTTGTCCTTTTGATCCGAGTGATAGTAAATGGGATCTTCTGAAGAAGATTTTACTCAACCAACAAGATGCGGCGGCTTCTTCTGTCAGTTTGTCAAGCCAGCTTCAACAAATTTTCGACCGGATGTTTCAGTTCATGCAACAGATGGGACCGGTCAACACGCTCCAAACCCTTGCCGACGTGACGGTGATCGCCGGTACGGCGGTTCAATGCCCCGCGGCAGTCACAAAAAAGGGGGTTTTGGTATCGGCTCATCAAGGAAACACCGGATTCATATATGTGGGCGGATCCACGGTATCAAATACCGGCGGAACTACTTCCGGCATTGAAGTTTTGATGGCCGGTCAATCCACCTGGTTGCCGGTGGCGAACGCCAATATGGTATTCATCAATGGCGATACCAACAGCGATAAAGCCGGCGTAACAGCGATATAATCCCATGAAAAAACTACTTCTGTCTCTCATCCTTGCGATGGGGATGGCGCTTGGCGCTCATGCCCAGAATCCCACCTTGGTTTATGGAACCAACGGGGTAATCATCATCCCGCCGAATCAACACGCCGGTAAAGTGACGGTAGGATTCACTAACAGTCCGTCTTTCAACAATCTGTCGGTTACTGGGATCTTGTACGTCGGGACGATCTACACAGCCAATGCGTACATCACGAACCAGACTTGGTTTGCAACGGTCAATGCAAATAACCAGACTATCGCGAATTTGGCCGCCGCAACGACGCCATTGGGCGCGGTAAACCTGACGCAGATGAATGCCAGCAACGCGGCTCTGCCGTATGTTAAGAGAGATGGAAGCACGACGCTGACCGCAGGTTGGAATGTCGCTAACCAGATCACGAATGTGACCTACATGGCGAATCTCACCAACGCCTTCAGCTACCTGAAAATGATGGTCAACGATGGGATATGGTTGGATGATGACACCGGCGGAGTGCCTATTTCGCGGGTGGTTAATTACGACAATTTCCTTGGCGATGCGACGGCAAGACATTCGATCTACTGGCAGACCGGACATGATTTCGCTAAAGGATTGACTATCTGCACGAACAAGGCGTGGATCAAAGGTGATGGAACCTCATTTTTAGGCGGCCTTGTCACGCTTGGTGACGGGATTATTTTGACCAATGCAGCGAGTGGAATCGCCAGAGGAACGAATGACACGACTTTGGCCATGCTGTATTTGAATGGGCTCGGTGGAGTGAGCACCAATAAAGCCGCGATCACGATCAACAGAACTTCGTTGGCGACCGGAAATGCCTTGGAATATATCTGGAATGGCACAACCAACCTGTGCGTGTCCAGCAATGGGTACGTGAGTTTTGGTTATAACAAACCCTCGAACCTGATAACGATACCGACCAATGCAGATGGAACGACCAGCATCCGGATGTACAACACCTTGAGCCAGGTGTCTCCGACCATGTATGGAGAAATTGGATGGACAAACGGACTTTTTCAAATTTGCACTTTCACCAATGGGAATGTTGGGTTTGGTAACACAGTTGGAGGATTTAGATTTGCGGTCAAAAACGGGACAGCTGGTTTTGATGTTACTGGAGCTGGTGATTTTCAGCCTATTGTGGACGATTCACTATATTTAGGAGTCTACTGGAAACGGATGAGCACGGCTTATTTTTCATCCGCGATATACCTCGGGACTGGCGCAACGCCTGAAACGAAGATAATGCCAGCGACTAACTATTTTGGCAACATCGCCGGTGGCTGTGTGGCCGTGGGGACGAACTTGGCTACGGCAAAATTGTCTGTGGTGGATCGGGCCGACATCATCACCAACCAGCCGTTGTTCCAGATCATCGGCAATGCTTTACGCAATACGAACTATTTGGAGTTTGTTTCCGGGACTTCCATCTTTGGATATGTTGATAAAAACCAAGGATTCAACTGGGGCAACCTGCTGATTCAAACCAACGGGGTGTTGACCAACACGGTGAGTGGAAACCTTTACGCCTCCAGTATTGCTTCGGCTGATGCGTCTGTTACGGTGACAAAAAATAACCTCGGAGCGTACGACCTGTCCGTGCCAAACCTCCCAGCGATCCGCGTCTCTGGCGGGTTGATCGAGTCCACGGTTGGCGCATTGAACGTCAAGGGATCGAACATTAACTTCTACGCCCTCGGTGGTGCGCTGACCAACAAGGTTACAGCGACGATGCGGACACCTTCTGGCGGGATGACGATTGGCACGAATGGAACTCCATTCCTCGCCATCATCACGACCAATTTCCCGGCTATCACACCGGCGCAGGTTCCTGACTTTGGATCGTGGATCACGAACATCGCGTGGCCAGCGGCATCGACGAATGGCACGTTCTGCCGTGTAAACAGTTCCTCAATGACGAGCAACGTTTTTCTTCGTGCTGGATGTACCAACAATGGGACGGTGACGGTTGCATTCGGCAACACCGGCTCCGCTCCAGTCACGCCTCCTGTTCAAAAAATCTACCTGACGGAAATTCTGTTCGAATAATGAAACAGTTTCTCACATTTCTCCTGCTCTTGGCTTTCTGCTGGCGAGCAGAGGCGCAAACGATGTATTGGACGAACTCCGCAGGTGGTGATTATTATACCGCTGGGAATTGGACGAATGACACCGCTTCGGCAATCCAGTTTGGAGCCAGCAATTCGGTGAGTTTTAGTCCGATTCTTAACAATACCTATCAGGTGGATTTTTCCGCTTCGGCCACGAATAATTTCTTCAACTTTGTTCCCCTCGCCGCATCGGTCAATACCCTGAAATTGAATATCGGTGCCGGCAATACCTTCATGGTTTCAAATGGGTTTCCCATGAATCAGATATATGCTTATGCGACCAATCGGCTCCACGTGAGCGGTGGAATTATGCTGGCGGTGACAAATGTGGAATCGATTTGGTGCTACAATCAATCCCTGACGGAGTTTGTTTTAACCAATGGTTGTACCCATCTCGGCGGTAATAGTCCGTTAAGTTTGACCTCTATTTCCGGCGGCAAGGGTACTTGTGTAATGTCAATTTACGACTCCACGAATATTGCTCAACGAGCTGCGTTGGCAACTGTCACCAGCAGTCCGAATTACTCAACCAACATCCTTAATTTATTTTCAGGTCTTTTTCAGATCACGAACGCGCCGGGGGCAAACTCAAGTATCCTTCTTCTCGGAGGCGCGGCAGGAAGTTGGAATTTTCTAAATGTATACGGCGGAACCTGTGTTGCATCAAATGCCGTTTCTGGAATCACCAACTGTCAGAACTATATTTATCAGACAGGAGGAACCATTGGTTTTTCTTTCCTCAATAGCGGCGGAGCGGGAACCAACACGCAAAACAACATCGCCATATCCGGTGGGACTTGCTACGCGACCAATTCGTTTTTCAGCACCAATGCTACCACAACCTCGACCATCACTTTGTCGAACGGGACTTTTTACACTGAAAATTTGGTTGCTGGGGGAGACACTACTTCCCTTTGCATCTTGAACATCTTGGATGGCGCTACATTCACCTGTACCAACTCCACGGGAACCGGAACGTTCAACTGGGGTTCGGCTGGAACAGCAACAGGAACGGTCAGTTGCGCGAACTTCAACGTGGACAATGCCTACGTTACTAACAGCGCATCCAACCTGATCATCAAACGGAACATGAACTGCAAAACTTTGAGGTTATGAAAACCGACACCATTCTCCAAGCAGGCATAATACTTCTCATCATCGGGTTAATCCTTGGCGGGTGCCACATGGCGAAGGCGGATGCGCTCGATAATCTCAGGCCGAAGAAGCTCGGGATACGAACCGACAAGGGGTATGCGGTCATCACGCTTGCGACCGGCGAAGTGAAATGGGGAACAATGGTTCCATCGAAAGCCGTTCAAGAAGTTTTGGATCAGGTGGTATTGACCTCGGCGGACGCAAAAGCCGATCCGGTTGCGGCGAAGGCGGCTGGGTACAGCAAAGACAAGGCGGTTGCCGATTGGAACCGTGTCATTGCGGCCATTCAAAAGGGTGAAAAGCCAGCCGGTGGGACGGATGAAGAGATTGCGCTCCTTTGGTGGAAATCAGCAAAATTCCTTTTTACCGGGCCACCCAAATGAGTGATGATAAAAAAAGCACAAGGGACATCGTTCTCGACATGAGGGGGGAGCTTCGGGAGTACATCCGCAACGCAACTGAGCGCAGGGAAATTTGTGGGCGGCGCATGGATGGAATTGAGGAAACCTCCAAAGATGCCAATCGAAAAGTGTATTGGCTGAGCGGGCTGGCGGCATGTGGGGGAGCCTTTCTCAGCAAACTCAAGCTTTAATGCAAAATGGACGCAGACACTCGATTGAAAATAAAAAGCGCATCCGCCAGATTTTGAGTGATCTGGTGCGGGATGGGTGCATCCGTGTCTTTAGAAAACAAAATAAACTGAAGGAGAAAATATGCCCGACCTCAAACCAATCATCGAATGGCTCACGCAATTCGTAAGCTGGCTTGCGAATCCTTACTTTTTAATCTTCCTTTCCTGTCTGACCATCGGGGGGGTTCTCAAGACGATCAAGCAAATCCCGGACTGGATCATACCCATCATCCTCGGCCTTGTGGGGGCGTTTGCGGGGGCATGGCTCCTCGGAATCGGGATCGTCAAGGGCGCGTTGACAGGCTTGACTTTGGGATGGGCACCTGTTGGACTTCACCAGACCGTGAACCAATTCCAAAATAGAAACGGAGACAATTCAAAATGAAATTTCAAACATCAAGGATTTCGCTTCTGGCGATTACGTTATTATCGGCAGTTTTCTTTTTCGTCGGGTGTCAAACCGCACAACAAAAGCCATTCGACCCGGTGGCGGCGGCGAAGTATATCCGGGGGCGATCTCCTTTAATCCAGACGGCAGTCCGGGCGACATTCCTTCTGGTGACGCAGTTTGTGGAGAAAGACCCATTGAGACGGGACGAGCTACGCTCCCAAATCCAGACGGTTGCGACCAATCTCAATGCCCTGGTGAACGCCGGAACGGTTGATCCGAGCGCTGTGACAGGCGCCCTGAAGGTGAAGGAGCCCTACATCAACGACATTCTCTCCGGGGTGGCGGTTATTTACAAGGCGGAATATGATATTCTCCAGCAAAACGGCTGGTGCGACCTTGCTATTGAAATTTTGAAATGCGTTTCAGCGGGACTCAAATGATCGGATCAATTTTATCGGTAGTAGGCGGATTTTTCACCATTATCGGTGAATGGATGAAGGCTCGTGCCAATCCGCAGAACGTGAAGGCGCGGGAACAGGCGAACAATGTGAAAAATGAGGACGGATTCAAAGACACTCTCAAAAATGAAGATATTGACAAAACTCGCATTGGTCTCGGCAATTAGCCTGGGCTCAATTTATGTGGCTGGTTGCGGGTCCATGGACACGCCTTATGCAACCTATTCCCAAAAACCGGGCTTTGACGGAAACGAGCAAAATTCCGGCATTGTGCAATTTCTGTCTGATGGGTCGCTTGAAATCACTCCGTGTGCGTGGACAAGATACAATTTTTTCATTGAAAAATACGGGGATCGTCTGGTGCCGCCTTCAAAAAAAAATGCTGGATGTACCCAGTTGCCTTCTGGAAACTGGAAGATGACCAAAGAAGCGGCGTTCAACTGGTTCAAGATGATCGAAATGGCAAAAATGGACGAAATAAATGGAGGAAACTCAAAGTGATTGGTAAATGTTCTGAATTTGGAGGTTCCAATGATCAAGTTATGCGAGACGATACCGGATTGGCTCTTTATGAAAGCTGGGAAGCTGATCGTCGGCCTGACATCTTTTTCCCAGAAGATCCGACTTGGCTGGAAAATCATCCGGATTGGGTTAAAAAGAATCCGGGCCAGCGTCAGCCGACCTGGGCGCGACTCCGGCCTGATTTTTACTACATTGCCCTCCGGTATGATAACCGTTTTCCCAGAAAGATACTCCAGAATGTTCCGTTTAAAGTCCGAAATCCCAAGACAAATGAATGGGCGATTGCTTTTCTCGTTGACCGTGGGCCGGGAGTGTCCAGCCGCCTTGTGGATTGTTCTCCGGGACTCCTCAAGAGACTCGGTGTGGCAACGGAGGATGAGCTTGATGTCATGCAAATTAACCCATTTCTGGCAACAGAAGATCCCAAAGTTTAACCTGCAAGGAAACCAATATGATTGAACCACAAAACGATATGACCGTAGCCGATGAGACAACTCCTCCGCCAACTGACCAGGAAACCAATGCCGAAGGCGCTCCCGCTCCCGAAAACATGGTGCCGGTGCCGGATGAAATGGCCGGGACGCTGAATGAAGGGGATACCGTGACCGGGACGGTGGTGAAACAGGGGGATGCGCTCTTCATCCAGATTGAACCGCCCACCGAAAAACCCGGATATACCGGCCTGGAGCCGGAGGATAAGGAACTCAACAGCGCTGAAGCCATGGACAAATACCTGGCCGGCTCCAAGGAATCACCGGCAACGCAATAATAGGAGAATCCAATGTCCTGTCAAACCTGCCAAACCTGCAACTGCAACCCCTGCGTCTGCCAAACGCCGTGTGAAGATGTTCCACCGCCGCCATTCGGTTTTGATCTGGAAAGGCTTTGCGAGTGCTACAAGCCGGGGGCGACCGGGGCAACGGGACCGCAGGGACCGCAGGGGACACCCGGAACGAATGGCGCGAACGGACTGGCCGGTCCGCAGGGACCGCCTGGCATACCCGGACCGCAAGGACCGGCTGGGCAGAGGGGTTCCGATGGGATTCAGGGACCAGAAGGACCGGCTGGCGTAATGGGGATAATGGGCGCAACCGGAGCGCAGGGCATACAAGGACCGCCGGGAACACCTGGGGCAAACGGGGTAAAAGGCGATAAGGGAGATAAAGGGGATAAGGGAGATGATGGAGCGGAGGGACCGGAAGGACCGGCGGGTCCGATGGGACCGCAGGGATTAAATGGAGCGAACGGGGCGATTGGTCCACAAGGCCCGGAAGGTCCGCAGGGTCCACAAGGACCGGAAGGATCATGTGATTGCGCCGATCAAATTCAAGACCTGCAAAATCAGATTAACAATCTGAAATACGATTTAGGATTGGCAGTTGCTAGAATTACCCTTTTGGAAGCTCGCGGAAATTTCTCAGCCGGTACAGCCGCTCCTTCTGGCGGTAAATCTGGAGATTATTATCTGAAATATCCTTCGGATCCATATAGCGGAACTGGTGAATTGTATAAAAACACAGGAACGTGGGTTAAATTGACGGATGTAAATGTGAGATCCGGACTTTACACTTCGGTTGGAACCGAAATCGAAGTGGTGACTGATGTTCAATATAATTCAGGAACCGGGGCGCTCGGAAAACTGTATAGTAAACTCACGCTCTTTGATGGGGTGATAACAGCGGCAGACGCGCAGACTCCCACTGTAATTACCACAGCCGTTAATTGCCCATGAGTCTTACTCTTCAAAAAACAGCGGGAGGAGATTTGCTTAAACTTA
>Ga0209777_10006865_pt1 | contig 12751 bp, 9 predicted proteins | sample FrelakmetHBP12HB_FD_187147 | JGI IMG/M metagenome (GOLD analysis project Ga0209777, IMG submission 187147) | Freshwater lake sediment microbial communities from the University of Notre Dame, USA, for methane emissions studies -HBP12 HB (SPAdes)... | ecosystem: Environmental > Aquatic >...
GCCGAGGACCTCGACCCGGGCCGCACGGTGCTGGCGGTTGCTGTCCTCGCGGCGACTGCGATCGGTGTCACTATCCTCGTTCGGCGCCGCCCCGCTCTCGCCTCGGCGTGGCTGGTGGGCTTCGGATCGCTCCTGGCCTTCAGCTACGTGAAGTTTCCTGGGGCGGTCCGGCATCACGGTTTTCTTCTCATCCTGTTGATCGCTGTCCTGTGGCTCGCGCGGGGAGCCGCGATCACGGGGCGAGCAGCAGCGATCGTCCTCAGTGCAGCGGTATTTTGCGGATGTGCGGCGTCCGCGGTCGCGGTGCGCTGGGATTGGCAGATGCCATTCTCCGGCCTGCAGCAGGCGGCGCTGGAGATCCGGACGCGCGACCTGGACCGGTTGCCCCTGGTCGGCGGTACTGACTACGCGACGTACGGCGTCGCCGCATTCCTTCCCGGGAAGCAACTCTTCTTCCCGTCGCGCCGCGAGTGGGGGACCTTTCAGAAATGGGACTTCGTGCGCCTGAGGCAGAACGAGATGACCCCGGAGGAGATCGTCGCCGGGGCGCTCTCGGTCGACAAGGGGCGTGGTGTCGTGCTTCTCGCCAACACCCCGCTTCCCGCGAGCGAGGCGTGTGCACTTCTGTTCTCGGTCGAGCCCACCATCGAGGCGGCCGAAGAAGTCTGGGCCTACCGCTGCGCCCGCAAGCGATGAGCACCGGGCGGCGGCCCGAATCTCGGGACCCGGAGCGCATGCACGGTTCGACGGCTTCCCAGAAGAGTGCGCTCTATGGCGCCGCGTTGTCCTCCGGGAAGAGCGCCGGCTGCGGGCACACGAGCGGTTCAAGGCGCTCCATCACGATGTCGCCCCAGTGCGGGCGTTCCTTGGGCGGGAGCCGCAAAGCGTGGAGCGCGCGGGCGTCGAGCTGCGCGTCGAGGAGTTCGTCAATGTCGCGTTGGAACGCGATGTCGGTGTCGCGCACGCCGTCCCAGCGCGGCTGCGTCCAGATCGGCACCTTGATCAGCACGTCGTAGGTAATCAACCAGGATGAGAGCTGCGATTCCCAGGTTGGCTGCGGCCCAGCCGCGTGCAGGAGGTAGCAGTAGTTATCGAGCACTGAGCGATCGCATAGCACCATCGGGTGCAGCGCCTCGGCTTCGAGCTCCCAAGCCATCTGGGTGTGCAGGATCCAGCCCTGGGCGGCGACGCTGGTCTCACGGTTAATCGGCATCGGGCAGCGACGCGCGACCTCGCGCACGAGCTCGACATCCACATCACGGCGCTTGAGGCGCGCGGCGAGCTCGAAGCAGAGCGTGGTCTTGCCGACGCCGTGCGTGCCGATGAGGGCGACCTTCATGTCCGCACCTCCTGGCTCAAGCCGTCGAGTGCGCCGATAAGCTCGTGGGAGTCTTGCGGTCTGCGGTTGGGGTCCTTGGCCATGCAGCGCAGGATCAACTCCGCGATGCGCGGGTCGAGATCGGACGCGAGGGCGCGGGGATCAGGCGGCAGTTGCTCGAGCTGGGCGCGCAGCACGTTCCCGCTTGGGAAGGGAAGTGTGCCCGTCGCCATCTGAAAGAACGTTACGCCGAGCGCGTAGATGTCGCTGCGCGTGTCGGGCTCTCCGCCGCGGATCTGCTCGGGCGCCATGTAGTGCGGCGTGCCAGTGGCGCTGGGCGAGCTCAGGTCGAGCTCGTCGAGCCGATGGGCGATGCCGAAATCGAGAATCTTCACTTGCCGCCTGTCGGCGACGAGCATGTTGGCCGGCTTGAGGTCGCGGTGCACGACGTTGTGGTCGTGCGCGTAGGCCACCGCCTCCACGATCTGCCGCATCAGCGGCACCAAGTTGTGTCGCACAAAATGCATCTCATCCCGGATCAGCCGAGCCAGATTGACCCCGGCGGCGAACTCCATCGCGATGAAGTACGACGAGAACCCGCGGTCAAAGTCGTAAATGTGGACGATGCCGGGATGAGATAGGGCGGCCGCCGCACGCGCCTCGCGCTCGAAACGGCGGATCGCTTCGGGGCTGTGCTGACCTGGGTTCAATACCTTGATCGCAACGACGCGCCCCAGGCGTGTGTCGCGGGCACGGTAGACGACACCCATGCCACCGCGGCCGAGTTCCTGCTCGAGCACGTATCGGGAAGTTGCGTCACCACCGAAGGCGCCTTCACCGTCCGGGACGGGCGCCTGCGGCTGGCCCATCGTCTGGCCGCGCTCTGCCGCGCTGCGCCGTGCCGCCACGGTTTGCAGGTGGGTGGCGGCGTCGCGATAGGCGTACTCGAAGTCCACGATCCTCTGCCACGCGCTCTCCGCGGCGCGCAGGTTGCCGTGGTCTTCGAGCAGGCTCGCCCACGAGTAGAACGCCGGCAACAGGGCCTGGCTCACCGGCATGCCCGCAATTGCCCGTTGCACAGCGCTGATGGCGCCCGCGGCGTCACCTTGTGCCTGCAGCCAGGCCGCCAGCCTGACGAGCGGCTCGGCGAGCCTAGGGAAGGTGCCGCCGTAATTCGAGAGCAGATCCCAGGCGCCGGCGCGGTCGCCGCGCCCGAACAGCACGTTGAAGCCGTCCTCGACGCGGCCACTGCGAGCAAGCAGGCGGGCGTGCTCGCCGAACAGACCGGCCGTACCAAGGACCTCCTCGGCGCTTGCCACATCACCTGCGTGCTCGAAGCAGCGGGCGGCTTCAAGCAGATCGCCCGCTCGCTCCCAGGCGATACCCGCCTCGGCCCAATCACCCGCCTCGGCATAGAGCGTCGCCGCGTCGCGCGGGTGCAGATGTTTGCGGGCGAGATCGGCCGCTTCGCGCACCATGCCGATGCGCCGGTAGCGCTCGACGGCCTCGGCGTGGCGGCCAAGCCGCTCGAGCGCGGCCGCCGCCTCGGCCGGCATGCCCGCGCTCTCGTACTCCTCAAGCGCGCGCTCGAGCTGGCCGATCGCGAACAGGTGCGCGGCGCGCAGCCGTGCTGCGTCCCGCGGTTTGCCGGCGAGACGGAGCGCCTCGGCCGCACGCATCGGGTCCCCATCCTGCTCGAAGGCCCGTGCTGCGTCGAGCGGCCTGTCCGCCGCGAGGTAGAGCTCGGCGGCCTCACGGAAACGCTTGAACCCGAAGGCAACGACGGCGGCAAGCTCCGGCTGTTTGGCCTCGCGGGCGGCGCGGATCGCGATCTCAGCCTGTGTGCTCGCCAGGCGCTGTTGATCGAGCGCCATCTCGACGGCCTTCGCGGCGCGGCGCGGGTCACCCGCCCGCAGGAAGGCTTCAATCGCCTGCTCGCTGCGCTGCGTCTCGATCAGGTACTGGCCGTGCTGCAGCATGAGCTGGCGCGCCTTCTCGGTCTTTCCGATACGGGCGGAGAGCTGGGCCGCGGCGACGATCGCATCGCCGCCCTGGCGTTGCAGTAACGCCACCGCTCTCGTATTTTGCCCGGCCGCGCGCGCAATCTCTCCGGCGCGTCCCCAGGCGCGGGCGCGCAGGAACGAGCGCATGGCGCGGCGGCGCTCGCCGGCCTGGAGCCAGAGTTCCCCGGCGGCGAGGAAGTCCTTGCGCCCGGCGGCACGCTGCGCGAGGTCTGCCTGACTGCCGTCGCGCGGCGAGAAGGCGCCGACCGCGGTCAAGACGAGCAGCAGCGCCGCGAGGTGGCCGGCAACCATGCCAAGACGGCCGTGCCCGTTGATGAAGGCGGACGGCAGCGTGGTGCTCAGTGTCGAGGCCCCGATCATGGACAACAGCCAGTGCAGGTCAAGCAGCGCGAGGAGAGCGGCCGCGGCGACACCCGCAAGGCTCCGAGCGCGAGCCCCGACAACAAGGGCAACCAGCGGCATCACGACCAGTCCATACGCCAGGGGCACGTGGGCATTCTAGCGCCTCGGCGCCGGCGCACCGGGTGGCTGGCGGCGGTGCTTGACTTGCCACATGGCGGGGGGTCGCGGGTATCCTGTGGTGGCCGCATTGACGGCGAGGTGGCGATGAAGGACCCATACGAAACGCTGGGGATCGCACGCACGGCGAGCCCGGACGAGATCAAGAAGGCCTACCGCAGGCTCGCGCGCCGCCATCATCCCGACGTCAACCGCAAGAACCCCGATGCGGGCAAGCGCTTTCGCGAGGTCCAGGAAGCGTACGCGGTTCTCTCCGACGTCAAGAAGCGTCAGCAGTACGACCAGTTCGGCACGGTTGACGAGGCTGAGATGGCGGCGCGCCACGCCGCGAGCCGGCGCGGCGGCACTCCGTTCGAGGGCTTCGAGGTGCGCGACCTGGGCGGGTTTGCAGACCTCGGCGATATCTTCGGCAGCATCTTCGGCGGCTTCGGGCGCAAGGCCGCGCCGTCCCCGGCGCCGATCGAGGCCGCGGTCGAGATCGGCTTCAGTGAGGCGGTGCGCGGCACCACCGTCGTGGTCCCGGTGCGCCGCGAGGTGCGCTGCACCGAGTGCAGCGGCAACGGCAACGTGGGCGGCCGCGTGTGCTCGCGTTGCAGCGGCAGCGGCATCCTGGTTCAGACCGACCGCATTCGCGTCAAGCTGCCTGCCGGCGTCGGCGACGGCGACCGTGTGCGGGCCACGCTCAAGGACAAGGCGGCGCCCGAGGTCGCGGTCGTGGCCCACGTGCGGCCGCACGCTTTTTTCGAACGCCGCGGCGACGACATCCACACGGTCGTGCCCGTGACGTTCGCGGAGGCGTACCTCGGCGCTGAGGTCGAGATCGGAACCATCCACGGTCCGGTGCGCGCCAAGATCCCGCCCGGGACGCAATCCGGCCAGCGCTTCCGGTTGCGCGGCAAGGGCGTGCGCAACGTGCGCACCGGCGCCAACGGCGATCACTACTACACCGTCCAGGTTGCGGTGCCGCGTGTGATCTCTCCGGCCGGCCGCGAGGCTGTGCGGCGGGCGGCCGAGCTCTACCCGGGCGATCCACGCGCCGGCCTGCCGCGCTCGCTCGACTGATACCAATTCTCGCGGGACCTCGAGATTGCTTCGCTTCGCTCGCAATGACCAAAGAAACAATGTCATTGCGAGGAGCGTAGCGACGAAGCAATCCGGTTCAGTACTCGGTGGCGCACCGCCCTCGTGCGCAACGGGATTGCTTCGCTTCGCTCGCAATGACAGGGATTCCGTGGCGCCAGAGCAAGGCCAAGTCTTGTGGGGCGGCTGAGGTCGCCTTCTCCCTATGCTTGCCTATCTTGATCGACTTAGGAGCGAGGCCTCCACGCCGGCAAGCCCTTGGCGTGGGCCCGCTGCTCTAGCCTGTCGTGGCCGACAGCAGCCATCGCCTTGTAGGCAGCGAAGGAGGATTGCAGCTCCGCTACCGGCCGCACGATCGGGCAGTGGCGACACAGATCGAACAGCACCTTGTTACGGGCGCTTGCGAAGGCCTCCGGAGTGAAGTCAAAGAGGGAACCAAAGTCGCTGTGGCCCTCAGCATCGAGGCAGCACGCAAGCAATCTTCCCTGTGCTGAAACGACACATTGGTTGAAGTGGTGGAACTCACAATCGATGACCCCGGGCTGGCAGTTGAAATTGCCTCGGTAGGGCAGGGCGACTTGGTCGGCCCAGCTGTGCTTACTCTCCAGCGTCTCGACAATCACCGGTAGGTCGGGGAAAGCACTAGTGACCTCGGCCGCCCTCCTCCTCGCGATATCGTTGTGAAACGAGATCTTCAGCCAGGCAAGTCCGTTCTCGACGAGCAGGGCGATCTTCTCCATGTGCCTGGGAACGTTGAGATTAGTTGAGAAACCAAAGGCGAGGCCACGGGCGAAGCAGGCGCGACACATTGCAACGATCTCAGGATGGAGGAGGGGCTCTCCGAAGTGGTGACCGATCACGACGTCAAACGAAAACGGGTAGTCGAGAGCCCGCTCGAACATCCGCAACGGCATGTCCTGCTTGGCCCGCCTCATGGTCGGTTGGGGGCAATACTCACACTTCAGCGAGCACCGGCTCGTGATTTCAATTTGGTAGATCTTCAGACGCACCGCCCTCCTTGCCTGTTTCGGCCGGGCAGCCCGTGATGGTACCCGGGTTGCGATGGCGGCACAATGCGACCTCCGAGACCAGCAAGGGCAGGCCAGAGCACAGAGCGGTGGCGGGTGCGGCGGTGCTCCGATCTCTCGTCCTGTGTCCCTCTTGTTGTGCCGCCTCTAGAACCTCGGTCCCTACGTCGAACTCAAGGACATTGCCTGTGACGATTTCTATTTTGGTTTCGCACGCTTCGGGTTCCGGCACGGGTCGCCACGAAAAACCAAGAGCTGAAGACTGGGCGGGGACGCTCACAGCGCGTGCGTCAGGTATGCACTGGACGGCCCTTGCGGCCAAATCTAGCGGGCGAGGTTCTCGATCAGCGGGATCGCCTGGTCGAGCGTGAGGTCGGGTTTCACGCTCAGCGTGCGGGTCGCGCTCCAACCGGCGTCGGTCGCCACCACGTACGCGAGCGTGCCGGGGCTGGCCAAGCGGTACGCGACCGGCTTCAGATCGGCGCCGACCACCATGCGCGCCCCATCCATCGCGAGCGAGTCAGGAACCGGGAACACCCCCTGCACGCCGAACACCGGCACGTTGCGTCGCCGCTGCGCGATCGCGGTGAAACCGCCGCCGGTGTCGGCCGTCGGCGGGCTGACCACGGTGAAGCTGATCTGGAGCAGGCTGAAGACGCACGTCCGGCTGGCGCCGAAGAACACCAGCGCCCGGTCGTGCTGGGCCTCGTCGGCGAACAGGGGATGCTCGAGAATCTCGGGTGGCACCGGCGCCGCGCACACCAGCCCCAGGAAGCCGAAGGAGTCGAGGTTGCGCCGCACCACCGCATCGCCATCGTCAGCACTGCTCGTGAGTCGGACGAGGGCGTACGAAGCCCCCTGCTGTGTCTCGTCGCCCTGCCACCACACCACGTGCAGGAAGGAGTCCTCGATCACGGTCGCGGACGAGACGCCGTCCTGCGGGTCGGAGACCGAGTTGCGCACGGTCGAGAGCTGGATCAGTGGGTTGCGTGGGTGGGCAGCAAGGTCATCGGTCAGGTGGATGATGCGATCCCAGGTGCCGTTACGCCACAGCGCGGCGATGATCTCCGACGCCGACCCCGACCAGGTGCGCTGCCACACCACCGCGACCATTCCGCTCAGCTCGTCGGCGGCGACCTGGATCTGCGAATCATAGCTGCCAGCGATCGCGAGCGGGAACGGCACCACGCTGGTCACCGTGATGGCGCCATCACGTTCGCCGGTGAGCACAAGGCCCTGCTGGCTCGCGCTCGCCTTCCACAGCATGCCCGAGCGGTCGAGGAAGTAGGGTGTCGCCGCGCCCGCAGCGGTCGCGAGCACGAGCACGAACAGGCAGAGCACCAAACGACGCATGGTTGACCTCATACCTTCAGGTTTATGACCTTGCGCACGTTGAACGACCGCAAGAACGTCTTCATGCCGCGGAAATCCGGGTAGTGGGCGGAAAGACGGCCGAGACACTCGTCCGCTGCGTCCTCATCGTCGGCATCCAGGGCCGCGTCGGCGAGCAGCATGAGCGTGTTGCGCTCCACGGTCTCGCTGCCGAACTCCGCCGCGAGCGCAAGCGCCCGCTCGCCGTGCTGCCTGGCCTCGGCGAGGTTGCCCTCCTCGAGGGCGCCATAGCACAGATCCTGGTACACCTCGGGCAGGAACTGACGCGAGCCGGTGGCCTCGAGCGCCGCCGCGGCGTCGCGGCACAGGGCAAAGCCTTCCGCCACCTTGCCCGTGCACATGAGGCAGTAGCCGAGGTTGTCGCGCATGATCGCGAGCCCAAGCGCGTCACCGCCGCCATCGCTCGCCATCTCGAGCGCGTGCGCGAAATGCTCGGCCGCCTCGCTGAACTGGGAATCCTTGAGCGCGAGCACGCCGTGCTGGTTGGCGGAGGCGGCCAGCGCCCGGTTCTCCCCCGAGGTTTGAGCGAGTTCGGTGGCCCGGCGCGCGTAGGCGAGGGCGCGCGCGACGTTGCCCTCGAACTCGTACATCTGTGCGGTGTAGTAGGCGGCCATCCACGACGTGAACGGGTCGCGCGAGCGGATCAGGACTTGCTTCAGTTCGCCGAGCGACGGTTCAGGGCGCTCGAGCTCGAGCAGCACCACGCAGCGGTTGCAAAAGGCGCGGTCGGAAAGCTCACGGTCGCCGAGGCGCTTGGCCTCCGCCTCGGCGGCGGAGAACAGCCGCAGGCTGCGCTCGAGCTGTGCGCGCGCGAACGCGCGCTGTCCCAGCCCGGTCAGGCGCAAGTACCGTTCAGAAGGGCCCATCTAGCCTCGCGGTTCCCGCTCCTTGCTGCGCTTGAACTCGACAAAGTCCAGCACGTCCTGCTGCGCTTCTGCCGCCAGCAGCCTGAATGAGTGTAGCAGCACCGCCTCGCCCGAGTTCAAGTGCTGCGCCGCCAGATCGCCGAAGAACTCGCCGAGCGACATCTCGAGCGTCTGCAGGATGCGAAAGAGCACGTCGAGGGAGACGCGGTACTCCCCCTTCTCCATGCGCGAGAGATCGGACTGCTGGATGCCAATTTGACGCGCGAGCTCGGTCTGTGTGAGGTTACGCTCCAGCCGGTGCTGGCGGATGCGCTGCCCTACGGCCGCGCCCGGAGGCCACGAGCGGGTCATCATTAGTGCCGTCGTGCTGGCCACCCGGCGCCCATCGTGCTACCGTGCGCCGGGCTCGTACCCTTATGCTAAGGCCTCATAGAAGGAGTGTCAAGGCAAGCGGATGATCGCGCTCGTACGCACCGTTTGGCGCTGGCGCCGCCTCGTGATCGAGCTGGCGCGGCGTGACGTTCGCACGCGCTACGCGGGTTCGAGCCTGGGCCTCGCCTGGGCGCTGCTCGAGCCCGCGATCCAGTTCGGTCTCTACTTCGTGGTGTTTGCCTATTTTATTGGCATGAGACTTGAAGGGTCCAGCGCCGTGGGATCGTTCGGGATGTATCTCGTCAGCGGGTTGCTGCCGTTCCTGGCGTTTCAGGAGTGTGTGGCCCGTGCCACCGGCCTCGCCCGGATGCAGGCGGCGCTGGTGCGCCACGTCAACGTCCCGCTCGAGGTGCTGCTGGTTGCCGCCTGCCTGTCCGTCTTTGTCCGCCACGGCATCGGTCTTGGCATCGTTTTCGTTGTCGGCGCCGCGAGCGGCTCGCTTGTGTGGGCTCATCTACCGCTGCTGGTCGCGGCGTTGCTCATCCTTGCGGTCGGCATCGTGGGCCTCGGGCTCGCGCTCGAGGTCGCGGGAGCGTTCGTCCCCGATGTTCACCAGGTGGTCGCCACCGGCACGATGGTGTTGTTCTACCTGACGCCTATCGTCTACCCCCTGGCGAGGCTGCCGGCGCGGCTGCGGACATGGCTGGTGTTCAACCCGCTCGTCGGCGTGACGCAAGCGGTGCAGTCCTTTTTCGTGCCTGTCGCAGTGGATTTCAAGGCGCTGGCGATCTCGCTCGCCAGCGCCGCGCTCGCGGTCGCGCTCGGCGTCTCGCTGTTCTCGCGCCGGGCGGCCGCCGTACGTGACTTGGTCTAAGAGATGCGGGGCGCCAGCCCCGCGCGGAGGACATCAATGGACGCAACGAAGAAGACCGTGTTCGTTTTCGTGCTGCTCGGGCTGTTCAGCGGGGCCGTGATGGCGCAAGTCCCGCCGGGCGCCCAGAAGAGGCTCCCGTTCCCGATGCCGGCGGGAGCGCCGGCGGCCGCAGTTACGCCCACACCTACGCCGGCGGTGACACCGCTGACGACGCAGCAGAGCTACGCGCAGTTCATGGAGGAGTACAACAAGCCCATCCTGATCCCGAAGGAGACCGCCATCCTCCTCGGCAACGGGCGTGTGCGCCCGCACCGGATTCTCAGCACCCAGTATCAGATCATCGGCGAAGAGGGCGACAACTACATCGTGCGCAACCTGCCGCCCGAGGACCCGGACTCGCCCATCTTCGCCGCGTGGGGAACGCAACAGGCAGACCAGATCCTCGGCCGCATGAGGCAGGAGTACTTCGCCGACAAGTACCTGGTTGTGAACGAGCCCGACGTGCCGACCCCGTTCGTCCGCAAGCTCTCGTTCGTGCGGCGGGACACCGGCCTGCCGCGGGCGGGACACTGGCAGGTCTCCTTGGATGTCGCGGACATGAACGGCGACGGCCTGCTCGACCTCGTGCTGCCGCCGCAGCGCACCGGTGATCCTCACCCGCTCATCTTCCTCCAGAGCAAGGATGGCAGTTGGAACTACGCGGCCAACGTACGCTGGCCGAGCACGGGCATCAAGCTCGACTACGGCACCGTGCGGGTGGCCGACTTCGACGGCGACGGCAACAAGGACATCGCGATCGCCTGCCACTTCTCCGACGTTTACGTGCTCTACGGCGACGGCAAGGGGGACTTCACCCGCTTCCAGAAGCTCCCGGTCGTCAACCCGAACGTAAGCGCGAAAGCGCTTGCCGTGGCCGACTTCAACCGCGACGGGCGCCCCGACCTCGCCATGATGGCGGAGGTCGATCTTGCGGTCGGCACCACGACCAAACAGAAGGCCGGCCTCGTCAACGTCATCCTCAACCTGCCCGGTGGCTGGAAGGCGACGAGCGACCAGTTTCCCGCCGAGATCATGGGCGACTCGCTCACGACGGCCGACCTGTTCCAGGACGGCTGGCCCGACCTGCTGCTCACGTCGCACGTGGAGAACCAAATGGACGTGTTCTTCCGCAACGTCGGCAAGGGGCAAAAGTTCGCCTCCGTGGCCAGCCTGCAAGCCCCGGTGAACGCATTCATCTTCGGCATGGCGACCGGGCACTTCGACCGTTTCCCGGCGCCCGACGCGGTGATGTGCTTCGAGCAGATCAACCCGTGGGTGGCCGAGCCGGCGACGCACGCGTGCGCGGTCTACCGTTTCCACGACAGCGCCGGAAAGCCGACGTTGAAGCCGACGGCGACCGTGTTCGTGCGGCAGAAGGTGGACTTTGACACCTTCAACGCGGTGGCGGTGGGCGACGTGGACGGCGACGGGCGGGATGACGTCGTCGTCGCCACCAACTCCGGTGCGCTGAGACTTTTCTTGCAGCAGCCCGACGGCCGCCTGTTCGAGCAGAAGTCGCCCGACCTCATCACCGACGGCTCCGAGCTCATGGACGTGAAGATCGTGGACCTGGACGGCGACGGGCGCGGCGAGATCATCGCCATGGGCGCGCCAAGCGACAAGGGCAAGGGCGGCGTGTGGGTGTTCAAGGCCATGCCGTTGGCGGCGGCCCCGGCCAAGACGGGCTCTTGACAGGGCCGTAACCGGGCTGCTAGCGTCGTTCCCGTGACGGGGAGGAAGCGCCTCCGGGGGGCTTGACAGACGTCCTTCGCGGGCGTACCTTGATGTCAATGCAGCATAGTGTTGGTTGCTCAGGCGTAGCGGTCAAAACTCGTGACGGGAGGTGATGGGATACGGTCGTGGCGATCAGGAAGATGTCGCGACAAGGTGAATCACCCAGTTGCAACAAACCGATTCAGGAAGAAGGAGGAATACAGGCCATGAAGAAACTCATCATCTTCGCGTTGGCTCTCGCTCTCACGGGCGGGGCGGCCTACGCCACGTGGTGCGCGCGGGACTTCGTTCCGGCCGCCACGCTGCTCGTGCCCTACATCGTCGTCGACATGAACATCGACGGCACCCCGAACGTGAACGGCTACACCACCCTGACGATCGTGACCAACGTGTCGTCAACGAAGCAGCTCATCCACGTCACCGTCTTCGATGTGTTCTCGAGGGGCGTGGTTGACTTCGACGAGGTGCTCTCCGGCTACGACGTGTGGAGCATCAACTGGCGCGACCTGCTCAACGGCCGCTTCGACCTGTTCGACACAGGCCCGGGAAAGCTGGCCAGCGCATCGGCCAACCCCAGCTACACCGCGACCCTGTTCGGTGGCGCTCTGACGCCGTGCGGCTTCTGGTACACCCCCGCCTGCAGCACAGCAAACAACGCGATCGTTGGCACGCTGCCATCGCAGTTCGGTCCGACGACGAACGTGTCTGCGGGTGTGCCCAACCTCAACAACCCCCAGGACGTTGACAACCCCGTTCTGGCGAACGCGACCTGCGGCTTCTCGTGGGGCAACCTCGCCAGCTTCGGGCCCACGATTGTGGCTGGCCTGCAGGATCCGTTCAGGGCGTACGTGACGCAGGACACTCACTGCGACTCCCCCGCCGTCATTACTGATGACATGGCGCCGAACGTGTGGCTGAAGACGCTCGGTGCTGCCACAGGCTGGGCGACCAACAACCCGCTCTTCTTCTACGCCACGATTGACGTCGTGAAGGCGTGCAACGGTTTGTTCCCGGATAAGGACTCCGCGTACTGGGCGGCTCCTCAGTACCCTGTCGCCAACAACGTGCTCATCGGCGACGACTTCTACCTCAACAGCACCGCCAACTACTCCGAGTCAACGCCGGCGATCTCGATCGAGGCAGACAGCGCCTGGAAGTCTGTGAACCGCACCGGCTTCTACACCAAGCAGCGTGCCCTTACCGGTGTGGTCGGCCTCGACCTCCTCGATGACCGCGAGCCGCTCGGCAACGCGTTCGCGTTCAACTACATCACCGGCGGCGGAATCAGCACCGAGGTGGCGGTGTGGAAGAACCGCCTCGAAATAGAGAAGACCCTCCTCCCCACCCAGTGGTGGGTGAGGGCATGCCGTCCGTACATTTACTACGCCTGGGACGAGAACGAGCTGGGCATCACCCGCACCGGCACGAGCTGCCCGTCGGGCCAGTTGTGCTACAACTGGGAGCCCAACGTGTTCCCGTTCGAGACGCAGAAGGTCGCTGTCAAC
>Ga0209777_10006866_pt1 | contig 12751 bp, 13 predicted proteins | sample FrelakmetHBP12HB_FD_187147 | JGI IMG/M metagenome (GOLD analysis project Ga0209777, IMG submission 187147) | Freshwater lake sediment microbial communities from the University of Notre Dame, USA, for methane emissions studies -HBP12 HB (SPAdes)... | ecosystem: Environmental > Aquatic >...
CTGATAGTTTAAAGTTAGAGATAAATTCTCAGATTATCTTATGTAAGAAACTAATCTTTTTTAAAATTATTTCTTAATATAGAAAGGAGAGGTATCAATGCGGAAATGGACTTTAGTTATGGGACTATTGGTCTTTACCGGTTTTTTTTATTCAGGAATGGGACTGGCGGCCAGTCCGATCAAAATCGGTTTTAACATCCCCTTGACAGGCGATATTCCTAAAGTCGGAGAAGGATCGAAATATGCCGGGGAAATGTTGAAGGAACGTATAAACAAGGCCGGCGGATTAAAAGTAGGAAATAAAACCTATTTTTTAGAATTTATCTATCAGGACAACGAGGCCAAGGCCGAATCGGCAACCGCTACGGCCCTAAAACTGATTGCCCAGGATAAGGTCCTGGCCATTATCGGACCCCAGTCGAGCAAGCAGGCCATCCCGGCCGGAGAAATATGTGACGCCAATAAGACGGTCATGATCAGTCCCTGGTCGACCAACCCTAAAACCACCTTGAATCGTCCCTGGGTCTTCAGGGCCTGTTTCCTGGACCCCTTTCAAGGACCCGTGCTGGCCAATTTCGCCACTAAAGAGTTAAAGGCCAAAAAAGCAGCTGTCCTTTATGACATTGCCAGTGACTATCCAAAAGGGTTGGCCGAGTTTTTCAAGGAAGCCTTTGAAAAAAATCACGGAAAAGGGTCGGTGACGGCCTTTGAAACCTTTACCACCAAAGACCGGGATTTCAGTGCCCAGTTGACAAAAATCATCGCCTCCAAGGCCGACATCCTTTTCACCCCTCAGTATTATGATGAAGTCCCCTTGATCGTCAAACAGGCCCACGAACTGGGCTGGAAAAAGCCTATTCTGGGCAGTGATTCCTGGGGTTCGGCCGAATTGATGAAGCTCTGCGGCAAAGACTGCATCGGCTCGTTTTTCAGCACCCACTATGCCGCAGCCGGAGCCAAGGGGGCCACCAAAGAATTCATAGACAGTTATAAGACCAAATATAAATATGAACCGGACGATGTGGCTGCCCTGACCTGGGATGCCGCACGGATGCTTCTTCAGGCCATCCAGAACACCAAGGGGTTGTCCGGCAATTTGGAAAAAGACCGGCTGGCCATCCGCGATCAGATGGCCAAAATCAACGCCTTTGAGGGAATCACCGGCAAGATGACCTTTACCGGGAAAAGTGGTGACCCCATCAAATGTGCTGTTATCGTTAAGATCAGTCCGGAAGGAACCTTTACTTTTTACAAATCGGTTTGCCCGTAAATAGTTCCGAGTGAAAAGTTCGGAGTTCGGAGTAAGAGGTTATGCGTTTAATTAGATTTTTACCCCGAACCCCGAACTAATTACTCCGAACTACTTTCTCCGAACTAAACACTCGGAATTGACACTTAAAGTATGAACGCCACATTATTCTTGCAAAACTTCATCAATGCCCTGCAATGGGGAAGTTTTTATGCTTTGATTGCCCTGGGATATACCATGGTCTATGGGGTTTTGCTGCTGATTAACTTCGCTCATGGGGATATCTTTATGGTCGGGGCCTATATCGGTTTTTTTGTGGCCACTTTTCTTTTAGGAATGTATGGCCTCCAATTACCCTGGAGCCTATCGCCCGGAATAATCCTTGTTTTGACCTTTGCAATAACCATGGCCCTGACAGCCGGCGTGGGAGTATTGATTGAACGGGCGGCTTACCGTCCCCTCCGTCGAAAAGGGGCTAACCGACTTTATATCGTCATCACCGCCCTGATGATCGGATTGATTCTTGAAAACGGCAACCTCGCTCTTTTGGGAGCCAGCCGAAAATATTTTCCGGAATTGATCCCTAAAGAGATTTATCACGTGGCCGGAATCACTTTTACCAATCTGAAAGTTTTGGTGATCGTCATCACCTTTTTGGTCTTTTTTTTCCTCCAGTTCGTGGTCAGAAAAACCAAATGGGGTATGGCCATGCGGGCCATTTCCTATGACCGGATGGCCGTACCTCTTATGGGGATTCCGGTGGATCAGATCATTGTCATCACTTTTGTTTTAGGTTCCTCTATGGCCGCCTTAGCCGGCATCCTCTTCGCCCTCTCCTACCCGGTTCTGGAGCCTTATATGGGGGCCCTCATCGGCTGGAAGGCCTTTATTGCGGCGGTAGTCGGGGGTATCGGTGAGATTCGAGGGGCCTTTGTCGGCGGACTGCTTCTGGGGTTTATTGAAATCTTTTCCGCCACCTTTTTCCCTTCCACCTTCCGCGATTTAATCGCCTTCGGGATCCTCATGCTCATCTTGGCCTTTCGACCCACCGGCCTCTTCGGCCTGGCCCGTCGAACCAAAGTGTAAAGGAAGCCACAGCCCTTATGAAACGCCACTTTCTGGTTTTTCTCTACTTCCTCATTTTCCTCCTGATCATCGGGCTTTCGTGGCTGGGCTGGGTGGATTCCTACACCCAATTGGTTTTGATGTTCATTGGGGTTAATATCATTCTTTCTACCAGCCTTAATCTGGTTAATGGATATATGGGTGAATTTTCCTGCGGACATGCCGGCTTTATGGCCGTAGGGGCTTATGTGAGTTCCCTATTAACGGTCTGGTTCTTCACCCAAGGCTCTCCCTTCGGTCCGAACCTCCTGTCACCACAGTGGACCATCCTGTTTTTCCCTTTTTTACTCCTTTTGGGCGGGCTGGCTGCGGCCTTGGCCGGTCTGATGGTGGCCATCCCTTCTTTTCGAACCCGGGGCGATTATCTGGCCATTATCACCCTGGCCGCCAATTATATCATTAAAAGCGCCATTGAAAATATTCAGATCATCGGCGGGGCCAGGGGCTTTATGGGCATGTCGAGAGTAGTCAACGGAATGGAAAATAGTATTAATCTGCCCTGGATGATGATCTGGATCGGCATCTTTGTTTTCTTAACGATCCTTTTGATCCAACGTTTTGTCGCTTCCACCTACGGTAAGGGTATTCTGGCCATCCGCGAAGATGAAATAGCTGCTGAGATCATGGGTGTCGATACCCGCAAAGCCAAAATGATCGCCTTCATGTTTTCTTCCGGGCTGGCCGGGATTGCCGGAGGATTGTTCGCCCATATTCTCGGGTATATCAACCCCGGGAGCTTTACCATCATGAAATCCACGGAGGCCATGGTCATGGTCTATCTGGGTGGAATGGGTTCCCTGAGCGGTTCGGTCTTAAGCGCCGTCCTGCTGACTCTGATTCTTGAATTAATGCGTCCTTTACAAGTATTTAAATGGGTGTTGGTGCCGCTGCTTCTTTTTTTGTTGATGCTTTTCCGGCCCGAAGGATTGCTGGGCAATCGGGAACTGACCGATGTCTTTCCATCCCTTCGCCGCCTTTCCGGCCAAAAAGGGAGAGAATAAATCCATGTTTGAGATCCGAGGCCTGACCCATTATTTCGGAGGTTTAAAGGCAGTATCCAATTTTAATCTCCGGCTTGAGGGGGGAGAACTCATCGGAATGATTGGTCCCAATGGAGCCGGAAAGACCACAATTTTTAATCTTATTTGCGGAATATATCGACCCACTCAAGGAACCATTGAAATCCAAGGAAAAAACGTCGCGGGTCTCTATCCCCACCAGATTACCGCCTTGGGCATCTCCAGGACCTTTCAAAATATCCGGCTATGGCCCAACCTGACGGTATTGGATAACCTCCGGATTGCCTGTCACAATAACCTGGGCTATGGACTCTTGGATGTTTTTTTTCAAACGAACCGACAGACAACCGCCGAAAAAAGGATCCAACGTACAGCTGACAGAATGCTATCCATTATGGGCCTCAATAAATATGCCCCTGAACTGGCCAAAAATCTCCCTTATGGTCTGCAACGCAGGGTGGAAATCGCTCGAGCCCTGATGACCCATCCCGGCTTACTCCTCTTGGATGAACCGGCTGCCGGCATGAACCTTCAGGAAAAAGACGACCTGATCAATCTCATCCACTGGATACGCGAGGAATTCCACTTGACCATTTGGATCATCGAGCATGAAATGAGACTGGTTATGAACCTTTGTGAATTCATCCAGGTCTTAGATTTCGGCGAAATCATTGCCAGTGGCCTTCCGCAGGAGATTCAAAACAATCCCCAGGTTATTGAAGCCTATTTGGGGAAAGAGGAAAATTAATGTGATGCTGCTTTCCGTCGAAAATTTATGCGTAGCCTACGGCCTTATCGAAGCCCTTCATGGAATAAGTTTCCAGGTCCATGAAGGGGAAATCGTTACCCTGATCGGGGCCAATGGGGCCGGCAAATCCACAACTCTGATGAGCCTTATGCGCCTGCCCCCGCCGGAAGCCCCCCTCTTTCGCTCGGGCCGGATGCTTTTTCAAGGGAAGGATCTGACCCAATATCCTCCTCATGAAGTGGTCAATCAATTAGGGATTTCCCTCGTTCCGGAAGGCAGAAGGATATTCGGCAACTTGACTGTCTGGGAAAATCTAAAACTTTCCGCCTATGGGCAAAAGGATTCTCAACGGATTCAAAAAAACTCCAGACGGATCTTTGCACTTTTCCCAAAATTGGAAGAACGTAGAAACCAGATGGGCGAGACGCTGAGCGGAGGAGAACAACAGATGCTGGCCGTAGCCCGAGCCATGATGATCCCCGGCAAGTTGATGCTCTTGGATGAACCCTCTATGGGCCTGGCCCCGGTATTAATGTACGATCTTTTTCGGGTCCTGAGGGAAATCAATCAGCAGGGCACCACCATACTTTTAGTGGAACAAAACGCCCGCATAGCCTTAAAAAATGCCCACAGAGGTTATGTGCTGGAAACCGGAAATATCGTCCTTGAGGGTACGGCCCAAGAGTTGGCCAGAAATGAAAAGGTAAAAAGTGCCTACTTAGGAAAATAATTATAGGAAAGTGTTGGGAGTATCGAGTTCGTAATTCAGAGAAAAAAATCAATACCCCGAACTCTAAACTCCAAACTTTTAAAGGAGGAAAGAATGATTATTCTATCATTAGCTGTAGGAATGATCCAGGCCAATTGCTATATTTTAGGTTGTGAACAAACGAAGGAGTCCGTGGTCATTGACCCGGGGGCTGAGGCTAAGCGTATCCTGGGCAGCCTGCAAAAGTATGACCTACAGCTTAAAACCATCATCAATACCCACGGACATTTTGATCATGTGGGAGCCAACAAGGCCTTAAAGGGCCTGACCGGGGCACCAATACTGATTCATAGAGATGATGCCCCGATGCTGTCGCACGGTGCAGGCATCTGGGGGATGGGCTCTCAAGCATCCCAGGCAGACCAATTCATTAAAGATGGAGACCGCATCTCTTTCGGACAGATCACCCTGGAAGTGATTCACACCCCAGGACATTCTCCCGGCGGCATATCCCTTTACACGCCCAAAGTTCTTTTTGTGGGAGATACCTTGTTTGCCGGTTCTATCGGACGAACCGACTTTCCAGGCGGAGATTACGACCTGCTGATCTCCTGCGTCAGAAAACGTCTTTTTGTCTTGGGCGATGAGGTCAAGGTCTACCCCGGCCACGGTCCGGACACCACCATCGGTTACGAAAGAAAACATAATCCGTTTTTTAATTAATCCCCCTGCCCTTTCGGCCTTATCCTTTAAGTCAATCTTTTAGAATGAGGCTTAAAGGAGGTCATCCCGCCTCCGATCCTCTTTTTCATTGACATTATACCCTTAAGCGTTATACTGGCATATATTATGATCCGGTCATTTGCTGACAAAGAAACGGAAAAACTATACATAAACGGTAAAAACAGAAAATTCCCCCTTGCCGTTTGCAAAGTCGGGCTTCAAAAACTGGATTATTTAAATGCCGCCGCAACCCTGGAAGATCTATGGAAGCCTCCGGGAAATCGACTGGAAGCATTAAAGGGGAGATATGAAGGAAGATTCAGCATTCGAATCAATGAACAATATCGAATAATTTTTAAATTTACGAATTCTGACTCCTATGATGTAACCATAGAAGATTATCATTAAAGGGAGAGAGTTATGTTTAGATTAAAACGAAAACCCACACACCCAGGGGAAATTTTACAGGAGGAATTTTTAATTCCGCTAAAAATTACCCAGTCCCAACTGGCCAAGGATTTAAAAACCACCTTTAGGACGATCAATGAAATAGTAAAAGAAAAACGGAATATCAGTCCGGAGATGGCCTTGAAGCTGGCCAGGTATTTCGATACCTCTCCCGAGCTCTGGTTGAACCTTCAAAACCAGTACGATCTTTATCGGGTCCAGGAGAAAAAAGAAATAATTCTCAAGAAAATAAAGCCGTTTCAAAAAGAAGCCTTCGCTTAAAGAGCGGATACTATGAAACCAAGACAAATGCGGAACGTCGTTTATTATTTTGGTCTTTTCAGAAAAACACCGTCATTTACAGCTCCGACAATACCAAGAAGATCTCTTATAACACCTTTATGCCATGACATTACTGACAACAAAAAGCCGACAGAAAGAGAAAGATCTCTTTTCACGTGTCCTCTTGTGCCTAATTCATTCTGAGAATAATGAAGGTTGCCAATAAAATAATAGACTTGTTTTTAAAATTATATGTGGGATTTTTGAGGAGGATTTCAAAATGACAAAAGAAAACAAGGCCATTATTTATTCAGCAATTATTGCTGCTTCAGCTGCAATAATTGCTTCTCTCCTGACTGCTCTTGTTACCGGACATTATAATAAGGTTAACAATCAAAAAGTTATTGAGAATGCATTAAGAGCCACCAAAAAAAATATTGAAGGTAATTTAAAGATTGCTGATAAAACCAATAAGAATAATATGGAAATTAACCAAAAACTTATAGGAAATAATCAGCTTACGGTTGAAAAACCATAAAGGGCAATTTAGAAGCTACGAGAATATCAAATGAAAACCATTTTAGAGGAATAGAGATTACCCTAAAAAACAATTTTGAGACAATCCAAAGAAATAGAGAAATTGCCATTGAAAAAGAAAAACGTGAGCAAGAGAAAGAACAAGTTGAGGCAGCTAATTTAATTGTAGGAGATATTTTAAGTCGTTTGGCTTTTTTAGAAACGCAATTGAAGATGTTCAAAGAATTGGCTGGGGATTTTACAAAAGTTACATACCCTGGGTACGCACTTACTTCATCACTTTCCCCTGGGTTTAAATTGTTCCTTGTTGAAGATTTTCATAATTATTTTTCAAAAACTATGGCAATTCTACCAAAGGAATGCTTAGGGAAGATAATGATTTTATACAGAATGCTCGAAACCCAGCAAAAAATGTTAAACAATATTATTGCTAACCCATCTCTGCAAGGGGCTGAGCCTTATAAGAACATGATCTCCCTCAGAAAATATTTTGAAGACAGCAAAACCCTTGATGAAAATATTGATGCTATTCTTGGACGGATGATTTACTTCTTGCATACGTTTCCATTAGAATCGATTATAAAGTTTACCACCGACTGTATTTATACCGGATATTATGCCTTAGCCAGCCTGAATGAGTTTGTCTTAAAAGAGGTAAGTGTAAAATCTAATTATGAAAATAAAGGCAGAGAATATGAAACAATCTCGGATAATCTTTCCAAGGAAAACGCAATAAAATATAAGCAATTCATCGCCGACTTAAAAGAAATCGCTATATTGACAAACAAGTTAATGGGGAAGGAATATCCTGATTTATGGAGATTAAAAAGTGACTTATTTGAAAAAGAAAAATATCTATTGACCAAATAGATACGGAGCCTAGTTAATTCTGAAATAAGAACCTGAGAATGATGATCCCAAAACTTGGGATGAAGTCGAAAATATCGTTCACTTGTTAGGTTCAAAAGGATATCTCGAATTCCTCGAACTGCACAAGAAAACACATGGATCAAATCAAACTGGCTAAGGTATAATAATTATTTTTTTTAGAAAACAGGGGCAAACGCTTTGATCACTAAAAAAACCATTAAAGAAGCAACAAGGCGGCTGGTTAAGGAGTTCTCCCCAAAGGCAATAATTCTTTTTGGGTCCCAAGCAAGAGGGAAAGCAGACCAATACAGCGATGTCGATCTGCTGGTCATCTGTCCAATCCGGGGAAGTCGACGGAATTTGATGGTCGCCATGGACCGTGCTTTGCGTGGGATCGGGTTTGCCAGAGACATCATTGTATTGACGCCCAAGGAGTTTGATCGTGACCGCCATATCCCAGGTACGATTGCCCGGCCGGCTTCATTAGAAGGGAGGGTTATTTATGAAGCCCACCAAAACTGAAATTTTCCAAAAAGTCAAACAGTGGATTAAGTACGGGGACGAGGATTTGAGATTAGCTCGTCATGCCTTGACATTATCAAGTAGTTGCCCTACTCGCCTTATTGCTTATCATGCCCAACAATGCGTTGAAAAATATTTAAAAGCTTATCTTGTATTCCATCGCATTGATTTTCCTTACACCCATAATATATCAAGCCTCCTGGAATTATGTGAGAAAAAGGCAGAGTGGCCGGGAACCATTTCCATTGCCGAAGAACTTACACCTTTTGCCATAATGACCCGTTACCCCGGTGAAGATGAGCGTGTGACAAAAAAAGAAGCCCTTAGGGCAATCGATATTGCCACTCAGGTCCGAAAAGTAGTCCGAACTGCCTTAAAACAAGAAGGATTTTCATAATAAGGGACCCGAGCAAAAGGAACAGCAATACAGGATTAAACAAATAAAGGCATGGACCCTTTAAAGGATATAAAGACGCAACTCCAGGAAGCCTTGGAAGAATGCGTTCGACTACGTGAGGAAAACACCCAGTTAAGAAAACTTCTTGGACTGCCATTTCAGGAACCCTCGTCTCACCCTAAAATTACTCTTGCCGAACCCCCAATTCCTTATTCTCCGTCGGATATTTCTATCAATAACAACTCCACACCTGAGGCTAAAGTAGCCTTGTTTAAAAGTCTATTCCGTGGACGGGAAGACGTTTATCCGGTTCGTTGGGAACAAAAAGACGGACGGTCAGGTTATTCTCCGGCCTGCGGTTTAGAATGGAAGAGGCCCCTATGCGGAAAACCAAAGGTAAAATGTGCCAATTGCGAAAACCGCAAGCTCCTACCGTTAACTGATGAAGTTATCCAGAACCATCTGATTGGAAAGCATACCATCGGGGTTTATCCCTTACTTTCCGATGAAACCTGCTGGCTTTTAGCCGCCGATTTCGACAAGAAGACCTGGCAGGAGGACGCCGCTGCTTTCCTTACCACTTGTAATCAACTGGGAATATCGGCAGGTCTGGAACGTTCCCGATCAGGGAAAGGAGGGCATGTCTGGATTTTCTTTGATTGCCCTGTTTCAGCCTCTCTTGCCCGTAAGCTTGGGTGCACCATCTTAACCCGGACACTCGACGAACGGCATCAAATAGGACTGGATTCTTATGACCGCTTTTTCCCTAACCAAGATACCTTGCCTAAGGGTGGTTTTGGTAACCTAATCGCCCTCCCCCTTCAATGGGCTCCGAGAGAAAAAGGAAACAGTGTATTCCTTAATTCGGAGGGTTTTCCATATTCAGATCAATGGGAACTCCTTTCAAACTTCAAGAAAGTTTCATTCGAAAAACTGGAAGCGATTCTCCAAGAAGCTTCCAGAACAGGGCAGATCATAAACATACGGTTTAGTCTTGCTGATGAAACAGCCGACGAAGATCCTTGGACCCTACCGCCCTCTCAGAAGAAACTGGAAAAACCCATTTCCGGTCCTTTGCCTCAATCTGTTCGACTAGTCCAAGGAAATCTGATCTATATTGAGAAAAAAGGACTTCCTCCAGCTTTAATTGCCCGATTGATTCGGTTAGCCGCTTTTCAAAATCCTGAATTTTACCGGGCTCAGGCCATGCGCCTCCCGACTTATGACAAGCCTCGGATTATCTGTTGCGCTGAAGATTTTCCTGAATACATTGGTCTGCCTCGGGGGTGTTTGGATGAAGTTCTGGCCTTGTTTGAGGCACATGGTGTAAAAATTCAACTCATGGATGAACGTTACAAAGGACAAGGCATTAAAGCACATTTTACTGGAAAATTAAGAACGGATCAGGAAAAAATTGCCTCTGTTTTAATTTCCTATGATACTGGGGTTCTTTCAGCCCCCACCGCCTTTGGCAAAACAGTGCTTGCCGCCTGGTTTATTGCTGCAAGAGGAGTTAACACTCTGGTATTGGTCCATCGCCAACAACTCTTAGACCAGTGGCGAGATCGGTTGGCTTTCTTTCTGGACATTACCTTAAAAGAAATAGGTCAGATAGGAGGTGGTAAAGAACAGCCTTCCGGAATTATTGATGTCGGAATTCTCCAAAGCTTGAACCGCAAAGGAATAGTTAAGGATTTAGTGGCCGAGTACGGTCAGATCATTGTGGATGAGTGCCATCATATTCCGGCCTTTTCTTTCGAACAGGTATTAAAAAAGGTTAAAGCCAAATATGTACTGGGATTAACCGCCACCCCTATTCGTAAAGACGGCCATCATCCGATTGTCCTGATGCAATGCGGTCCTATCCGGTTTAAAGAAAATCCCCAAAAAGCCGCAACAATCCAGCCTTTTGAACACGTCGTATTTCCGAGAAAAACTAATTTCAGAATTCCAGAGATGTCCATCAAGACAACTATTCAGGATATTTATAGCGCCATGATAATGGACCAAGAACGCAATGATTTTATTTTTGATGACATTTTATCGGCCCTGGAAGCCGGAAGGTCGCCTTTGTTGTTAACCGAACGGACGGAACATTTGAATTTATTTGCCTCCCGACTTGAAAAGTTCGCTCGAAACGTGATTGTCCTGAAGGGGGGGCTTGGGAAAAGGCAACGACAAATAATATTTGATCAGTTGAAATCTATCTCCGGCGAAGAAGAACGAGTCATTTTATCCACCGGCCGTTATATTGGAGAAGGATTTGATGATGCCCGGTTGGACACCTTGTTTTTGGTGATGCCGATTTCCTGGCGAGGTACATTGGAACAATATGTTGGCCGATTACATCGCACCTATGAAGATAAAAAAGTCGTTCAAGTTTACGATTACCTGGATACCAACGTACCGATGCTTGTGCGGATGTATCAGAAACGGCTCAAAGGGTACAAAGCTATAGGGTACAAAATTGAAAAATACCCTTAAAATACATGATCTAAACTCCCATTCATTATTCACCCCTCATAGTTTCTCTTGACATTTATTCCTTAACCTGCTAAAGATATTAAATAAAATCTTTAGAACGTCCACCTTAATGGGAAGAGTTCGGTATTTTTTTAAGATAATTTATCGGGACAAACCTTAAAAAGGAGGGTAATCGAATGGGCGAAGAAATCATTGGGGTTGTTCGAACCTATTTTTCCAAGGTCGGGGTTGCCGCAGTCGAAGTCACTCAAGGCAAGATTTCCCTTGGGGATACCTTGAAATTTAAAGGGCACACTACCCATTTTGAAATGACCTTGGACAGCATGCAAAAGGATAACAAGGCTATAAACGAGGCCGCTACCGGGGATTTAATCGGCATCAAAGTGCCTGAAAAAGTCCGGGAAAATGACATGATGATCAAAATCATACCCTAAACTTTACTTTTCTTTTGAATCCTTTTAAATGGTTTAGACTGTAAATTTTTTATTTTTCCTATTACGAATAACCTCGTAAAAAGTCAAAATACGACTTTTCAAGTGGTTGCACCTTTACTCCAGACTAGGACTTATTCGTCCTCGTCCTGTTGACGGACTTTTTACAAGTCCATCATTACTATCATCTGTTTTTTTTGAAAAGGTCATTATTTTGCCCTTTTGGAGAGCTGATAACCCCGATCATATTTCGGTCCCTTTTATCGAAGGGGATGGAATCGGACCGGATATCTGGCGGGCCACCCAACCGGTTTTGGAAGCCGCTGTTCAAAAAGCCTATTCAGGACAACGAAAAATTGAATGGCTGGAAGTCCTGGCTGGCGAAAAAGCCCAGGCCCAAATAGGAGAATGGCTGCCGGAAAAAACTCTGGATACGATTCGTCAAAACGGATTGGCCCTAAAAGGCCCCTTAACCACACCGGTAGGAAAAGGAATCCGAAGCCTTAATGTCCAACTCAGGCAGCAATTAGATCTCTATGTCTGTCTTCGGCCGGTCCGTTTTTTTGCCGGGATGCCCAGCCCTGTGCGCCATCCCGAATTGGTGGACATGGTCATCTTCAGAGAAAATACCGAGGACGTCTATTCCGGAATTGAATGGCCGGCAGAAAGTGATGAGGCCCTTGAGCTCATCGAATGGATCCAAAAAAAGACCGGTAAAAAATTAAACACCGATTCAGGCCTTGGAATAAAACCGATCAGTCGTTCAGGAACCAGGCGACTGGTTCGCCGAGCCGTCGAATACGCCATACGCCGGAACAAACCGAGTGTCACCTTAGTCCATAAAGGCAATATCATGAAATTCACCGAAGGGGCCTTCCGGGATTGGGGTTATGAACTGGTAAGGCAAGAATTCCCCCAGCAAACCATAACCGAAGCGGAACTTCAAAAACAACAGGAGGAAAACCAATCCACTAAAAAAGTCATCATCAAAGACCGGATTGCCGACATGATGTTTCAGCAAGTCCTTTTACGACCGGCCGAATACTCGGTCATCGCCACCGGGAATCTTAACGGAGATTATCTTTCCGATGCCCTGGCTGCCCAGGTTGGGGGCTTGGGCATGGCCCCCGGGGCCAACATGGGTGACGATTGTGCCGTCTTTGAAGCCACCCACGGCTCAGCCCCGCAATATGCCGGCCTGGATAAAG
>Ga0209777_10006867_pt1 | contig 12751 bp, 24 predicted proteins | sample FrelakmetHBP12HB_FD_187147 | JGI IMG/M metagenome (GOLD analysis project Ga0209777, IMG submission 187147) | Freshwater lake sediment microbial communities from the University of Notre Dame, USA, for methane emissions studies -HBP12 HB (SPAdes)... | ecosystem: Environmental > Aquatic >...
GGACAACGTGCAGATGACGATCCAGCTGATCACGCCGATCGCGATGGAGGAGGGGTTGCGGTTCGCGATCCGCGAGGGCGGCCGGACGGTCGGCGCCGGCGTCGTCACCAAGATCCTGGAGTAGGGGCACCGTGAAGCAGGGACGCATCCGTATCCGGCTCAAGGCCTTCGACCACGCGGTCATCGACCAGGCGGCGGCGGACATCTGCCGTACGGCCGAGAAGACCGGTGCGCAGGTGACGGGCCCGATCCCGCTGCCGACCAAGACGCAGCGCTGGACCGTGCTCCGCAGCCCGCATGTGGACAAGAAGAGCCGCGAGCAGTTCGAGCTCAAGACGCACAAGCGGGTCATCGACATCATGGACTCGCGCCCGCAAACGGTGGACGCGCTCACCAAGCTGGATCTGCCGGCGGGCGTGGACGTCGAGATCAAGGTGGAGTGATGGAGGGGATCATCGGGCGCAAGCTGGGGATGACCCAGCTGTTCGGCGCCGACGGCGTAGTGACGCCGGTGACGGTCATCGCGGCGGGCCCGTGTCCGGTCGTGCAGGTGCGCGAGGGCGGCGAGGGTCGTCCGGCGCGCGTGCAGCTGGGCTTCGAGTCCGCCAAGAAGGCCCGCGCCGGCAAGGCGCGCCTGGGCCACGCCGCGAAGGCGGGGCTGGAGGCGGCGCCGCGCGTGATGCGGGAGTTCGCCTGGGCCGACGCCGGGGCCGAGCTGCCGAAGCCAGGGGCGGTCATCACCGTCGCGGCCTTTGCGGAAGGCCAGGTGGTGAAGGTGACCGGCACGTCGAAGGGCCGCGGCTTCCAGGGCGTGGTGCACCGCTACCACTTCGGCGGCGGCCCCGCGTCCCACGGGAACACGCGGTTCCGGAAGCCGGGATCGGTCGGGCCGGGCACCGACCCCTCGCGCGTCATCAAGGGGAAGCGGATGCCGGGGCACATGGGTGCGGCGCGCGTCACGCAGATCCGGCTCACGGTGGCCAAGGTGGACGCCGAGCGGAATCTGCTGTTCGTGCGCGGCGCGGTGCCGGGGCCGATGCGCGGCATCGTGACGGTGCGGAAGGAGGGCGCGTGAGCACCCTGCTCGAGGCGGCGGCCTACACCGCCGAGGGGACGCGGCGCCGCCATGCGGTGCGCCTCCCCGCGGAGCCCTTCGACGGCGTGGTGCACGAGGCGGTGTTGCACCAGGCGGTGAAGACCTTCCTGGCGAACCAGCGTCAGGGGACCGCGAAGACCAAGACTCGCGGCTTCGTGACCGGCGGCAACCAGAAGCCGTGGAAGCAGAAGGGCACCGGGCGGGCCCGGCAGGGCTCGATCCGCTCGCCCCTGTGGCCCGGCGGCGGCACGATCTTCGGGCCGCAGCCCCGCGACTACCGGATGGGGCTCCCGAAGAAGATGCGCTACCTGGCGCGGCGCTCGGCGTTCAGCGCCCGCGCCCTGGAACAGGCGGTGTTCGTGGTGGAGCCGCTCCGGTTCGACGCGCCGAAGACGCAGCGGATGGTGGCGCTGCTCGACGCGATGGACCTCGGGGGCCGGAAGGTCCTGATCCTGACCCACGGCGACAACCGCAACGTGCAGCTGTCGGCGCGGAACATCCCCGACGTGGTGGTGCGGCGCTACCAGGACGCCAACCCCTACGAGGTCCTCCGCGCGAGCGCGGTGGTCATCGAGGAGCCGGCGCTCGGCGCGCTGGAGGCGGGGGCGGACCTCGGCGACGCGCCGGCGCGGCGCGAGAAGCAGCCGAAGGCCGCAGCGCAGCCGGCGGCGGCGGCCCCGGCCACGAAGAAGGCGCGCAAGGCGCGCAAGGCGCCGGCGGCCGGCGGCAAGGCGAAGGCGGCGCCGGCGAAGAAGGCGCCCGCCCGGGCCGCTGCGAAGAAGCCCGCGGCGAAGAAGACGACGGCGAAGGCGGCGCCGGCGGCGAAGCCGAAGAAGCCGTCCCGGAAGAAGGACTAGCGCGATGCCGCAGCTCTTCCAGACGATCGTGCAGCCGGTGGTGACGGAGAAGTCCTCGGCGGCCTACGAGGCCCGCAAGGTGTACACCTTCAAGGTGCACCCCAAGGCGTCGAAGCCCGAGATCCGGGAGGCCATCGAGCACCTGTTCGGGGTCACGGTCACGGACGTCCGCACGATGCTGATGCGCGCCAAGGCGCGGAAGGCGGGCGGGATGGGACGCGGGCGCGAAGGGCGCCGCGGGCAGTGGAAGAAGGCGATCGTCGTCCTGAAGGAGGGCGACGTCATCCCGATCTTCGAGGGTTAGGCCATGGGCATCCGGCAGTTCAAGCCCGTCACACCAGGGACGCGGTTCCGGATCGTGAGCGACTTCGCGGAGGTCACGCGGAGCACGTCGGAGCCGTCGCTCCTCGAGCCGTTGCGGTCGAGCGGCGGGCGGAACAACAAGGGTCACGTCACGACGCGCTACCGGGGCGGCGGGCACAAGCGGCACTACCGCAAGGTCGACTTCCGCCGCGACAAGTACGGCATCCCGGGCCGCGTGACCGAGATCGAGTACGACCCGAACCGCTCGGCGCGGCTGGCGCTGGTGGTCTACGCCGACGGGGAGAAGCGCTACATCGTGCACCCCCGTGGCCTGCAGGTCGGGGACACGGTGGTCTCGGGGCCGGGCGCGGACATCCGGCTCGGCAACGCGGTGCCGCTGAGTGAGATCCCGCTGGGCACGACGGTGCACGCCATCGAGCTCAAGCGCGGCCGCGGTGCGCAGCTGGCGCGGTCGGCGGGGGCGGGCGCGCAGGTGGTCGCGAAGGAGGGCGCCTTCGCCACGCTGAAGCTGATGAGCGGCGAGGTGCGGATGGTGCGGGGCGAGTGCCTCGCGACGATCGGGCAGGTGGGCAACGTCGAGCACGAACTGGAGAGCGTTGGGAAGGCGGGGAAATCCCGCTGGCTGGGCCGGCGCTCGCGGGTCCGCGGCGTGGCCAAGAACCCGGTGGACCACCCGCTGGGCGGCGGCGAGGGGAAGTCGAGCGGCGGACGCCCGCCGGTGAGCCCGTGGGGCAAGCCTGAAGGCGTGAAGACCCGCCACAAGAAGAAGGCGAGCACGAAGCTCATCATCCGGGGCCGCAAGCGCGGCAAGGCGACGCAATAATGGCACGCAGCGTCAAGAAGGGGCCGTTCGTCGACGCGCGTCTCCTCGCGCGCGTGGGCGAGCTGAACCGCAAGAACGAGAAGCGGGTGCTGAAGACGTGGTCCCGCGCGTCCACCATCACGCCGGACTTCGTCGGGCACACCCTGGCCGTGCACAACGGGAACAAGTTCGTGCCGGTCTACGTGAGCGAGAACATGGTCGGCCACAAGCTCGGCGAGTTCTCGCCGACGCGGCTGTTCCGCGGGCACAGCGGGCGGCTCTCGGCCGACAAGAAGGCGGGCCTCGGCGAGGGCGCGCCGGCCCCGGCGGCCGCCGGGACGGCGCCTGCGCCGGCCCCGGAAAAGAAGGCGTAACCCATGGAAGCGCACGCGATCCAACGCACGGTGCGCCAGTCCCCCCGCAAGATGCGGCTGGTCGTGGACCTGATCCGCGGCAAGCCGGTGGGGGAGGCGTTCAGCATCCTCAAGTTCAGCAAGAAGGGCGCGGCCAGGCAGGTGTCCAAGGTCCTGCTGTCGGCGGTGAGCAACGCGCGGCAGAAGGCGGCGGCGGCGGCGGAGCGGCTGGACGAGGACGACCTGGTGGTGAAGGCGGCGACGGTGGACATGGGCCGGCCGCTGAAGCGGTTCATGCCGGCGGCCCAGGGCCGCGCGACGCCGATCAAGAAGCACACGAGCCACGTGAGGATCCTCGTGGCGACGAAGGAGCGCTAGCGTGGGACAGAAGACACATCCGCACGGGTTCCGCCTCGGCATCGTGAAGCCATGGCGCTCGCGGTGGTTCGCGGGCAAGGAGTTCCCGGCCCTCCTCAAGGAGGACGAGCTGGTCCGCACCTACCTACGCACGCGGTTGCAGCACGCGGCGATCTCCGACGTGCACATCGACCGCAAGCCGGGGAAGGTGCTGGTCACGGTGCACACGGGCCGCCCGGGGGTGGTGATTGGGAAGCGTGGGGCGGAGGTGGACAAGCTCCGGGACGAGCTGGCGCAGCTGACGGGCAAGGAGATCGGGATCAACGTCGAGGAGATCAAGCGGCCCGAGCTCGACGCCCAGCTGGTGTCCGACAACGTGGCGCACCAGCTCTCGCAGCGAATCAGCTTCCGCCGAGCGATGAAGCGGGCGGTGCAGTCGGCGATGCGGATGGGGGCGCAGGGGATCAAGATCAAGTGCGGCGGCCGGCTCGGCGGCGCGGAGATCGCGCGCGTGGAGGGCTACCACGAGGGGCGGGTGCCGCTCCATACCCTGCGCGCGGACGTGGACTACGCGACCTCGACGGCGAAGACGACCTTCGGGACGATCGGCGTCAAGGTCTGGATCTTCAAGGGTGAGGTCGTCGAGGACGGACGCGGCCGCACCTACAGCACGGGGGCGTAGGCGATGCTGGCGCCAAAGCGGGTGAAGTTCCGCAAGCAGATGAAGGGCCGCATGCGCGGCGTCGCCACGCGCGGCCAGACGGTGGCGTTCGGCCACTTCGGGCTGCAGGCGACGGAGGCCGGCTGGGTTTCGAACCGGCAGATCGAGGCGGCGCGCGTCGCGATGACGCGGCACATGAAGCGCGGCGGGAAGCTGTGGATCCGGATCTTCCCGGACAAGCCGATCACGAAGAAGCCGGCCGAGACGCGGATGGGGAAGGGGAAGGGCAATCCCGAAGGGTGGGTGGCCGTGGTGAAGCTGGGCCGGGTGCTGTTCGAGATCGAGGGGATCCCGGAGGCGATGGCGCGCGAAGCGTTGGCGCTGGCATCGGCGAAGCTGCCGGTCTCCACCCGCTTCGTGGTGCGGGAGGACTAGGACGATGGCGCTGGAGAAGCTGAAACTGCCCGCGATCCGCGAGATGACGGACGTGGAGATCCGCGCCAAGATCGCGGAGTTCGAGCGGGAGCGCTTCACGCTGCGGTTCAAGGCGGCGAGCGAGGTGCTCTCGAACCCCATGGACCTGAAGACCGCCCGGCGCACGGTGGCCCGTCTCAAGACGGTGCTGGCCGAGCGCGCGGCGAAGGCGATGCGGGCATGAGCGAGCAGCGGACGGAGCAGCGGGTGCGCGGGGCGCGGAAGGTCCGCGTCGGGACGGTCGTGAGCGCGAAGATGCAGCAGTCGGTGGTCGTCGTGCTCCAGCGTCGCATCACGCACCACTTGTACGGCAAGCAGTCGACGCGGACCAAACGCGTCGTGGCGCACGACGACCGATACCAGGCCCGCGAGGGCGACGTCGTCCGCGTGATGGAGACCCGCCCGCTGTCGAAGACGAAGCGGTGGCGCGTGGTCGGCATCGTCGAGCGGGCGGAGTAGGGAGGGGCCGTGGTCCAGCAGGAGACGATCGTCCGGATCGCCGACAATTCGGGAGCCAAGCGGGCGCTGGTGATCCGCGTCCTCGGCGGCTCGAAGCGCCGCTACGCCGGCCTGGGCGACGTGGTCATCGTCGCCATCAAGGACGCGCTGCCCACCGGGACCGTGAAGAAGGGCGAGGTGGCCCGCGCGGTGGTGGTGCGCACGGCGAAGGAGACCCGCCGGAAGGACGGGAGCTACATCCGCTTCGACGAGAACGCGGCGGTCATCATCAACGAGCAGAATGAGCCGCGGGCCACGCGCATCTTCGGCCCCGTCGGCCGGGAACTGCGCGAGAAGAAGTTCATGAAGATCGTGAGCCTCGCGCCGGAGGTCCTCTAGATGCGGATCCTGGTGAAGCGGGCCAAGCCCGCGGCGCCGCACGTGCCCCGGCCCAAGCTGCACATCACCAAGGGCGACACGGTGGTGGTGATCTCGGGCGACGACAAGGGCCGCCGCGGCAAGGTGCTCCGGGTGCACCCGAAGAAGCGCACCGTGGTGGTGGAGGGCATCCGTGTGGCGAAGCGCCACCGGAAGGCCCGGAGGCAGGACGAGGAGAGCCAGATCGTGGAGTTCCCGGCGCCGATCCCGGCGTCGAAGGTGATGCTGATCGACCCGAAGACGGACCGCCCGACGCGCGTCCGCCGGCGGGTGGACGATGACGGGACGGTCGAGCGGATCGCGGTGCGGTCCGGCGAGCCGATCCCGCGGACCCGGTAGGAGCCATGGCCGATACCCAGGACAAGGCCGCGAAGGCGGAGAAGACGGACAAGGCGGACAAGGCCGAGCGGGCGCACAAGGCCGAGAAGGCCGAGCGCGCCAAGAAGGTCAGGGGCGCCGCGGCGACCGCCGAGGCGGCTCCCGCCTTCCCCGACGAGCCGGGGGAGCCGGCCCCGGTGCCGCGGCTGCAGATCGCCTACGTCGAGAAGGTGCGGCCGGCGCTGGCGCGGCAGTTCGCCCTGACCAACCCGCACCAGATCCCGCGGGTGACCAAGATCGTCCTCAACGTCGGCTTCGGCGAAGGGCCGAAGGTCCCGAAGGCGCTGGAGGCGATCGTTGCCGAGCTGGGCGCGGTCACGGGGCAGAAGCCGGTGGTGACCCGGGCCAAGAAGTCGATCTCCAACTTCTCCCTCCGCGCGGGGATGGCGATCGGCGCGTCGGTCACGCTGCGCGGCGCGCGGATGTACGAGTTCCTCGACCGGTTCGTGAGCATCGCGGTCCCGCGCATCCGCGACTTCCGCGGGCTGCCGACCAAGAGCTTCGATGGCCGGGGGAACTACAGCGTCGGCATCAAGGAGCAGATGATCTTCCCGGAGATCAACTACGACCGGGTCGAGCGGATCCACGGGATGGACATCACGTTCGTGACGAACGCCGGCCGGGACGACCTGGCCCTGGCGCTCCTCCGCGAGTTGGGCATGCCCTTCCGCGGCGAAGCCCCCGTCGTCGGCTGAACCACATCGAGGGACCGATGGCCAAGAAGTGCTGGACTGAGAAGGTCAAGCGGAAGCCGAAGTTCACGACGCGGGCGTACACGCGTTGCCAGCGGTGCGGGCGGTCGCGGGCGGTCCTGCGCAAGTTCGGGCTGTGCCGCATCTGCTTCCGTGACCTGGCCCTGCGGGGCGAGATCCCGGGCGTGCGCAAGGCCAGCTGGTAGGCGAGGAGCGACACACACTTATGAGCATGACTGATCCCGTCGCGGACATGCTGGTGCGCATCCGGAACGCGTGCCAGGCCAAGCACCGTCGGGTGGACGTGCCGGTCTCCAAGCTGAAGCTGGAGATCGCGCGCCTGCTCCGCGACAACCACTTCCTCCAGGACTTCCAGGTTCTGGACGACGGCCGCCACGGCCTGCTGCGCCTGTACCTGAAGTACCATCAGGGCGACCAGCCGGTCATCCGCGAGCTGCGGCGCGTCTCCACGCCCGGCCTGCGGCGCTACGTGGGCGTGCGGGAGATCCCCCGCGTCCGCAACGGCCTGGGCATGGCCATCCTCTCCACGCCGAAGGGGCTGATGACCGATCGCGAGGCGCGCCAGGCGCACCTCGGCGGCGAGCTCCTCGCGGTGGTCTGGTAGGGGGTCGCCATGTCGCGCATCGGCAAGAAGCCCGTCCCCCTGCCCGCCGGCGTCACCGCGGTGGCGTCGGGGCACACGGTCACCGTCACGGGGCCGAAGGGCGAGCTCACGCGCCACCTCCACCCGGAGCTGGCGGTGAAGGTCGAAGGGGGCGTGGTGCTCGTGGAGCGGCCCACCGACTCGGCCAAGCACAAGGCGCTGCACGGCCTCTCCCGGACCCTCGTGGCCAACATGGTCGAGGGGGTCACGAAGGGGTACGAGAAGGCGCTCGAGATCGTGGGCGTCGGCTACCGCGCGGAGACGAAGCCCTTCGGGCTGACGCTGTTCGTGGGGCTGTCGCATTCCGTGGACGTCACGGCGCCGCCCGGCATCCGCCTGACCGCCGATCAGCCGACGCTGGTCAAGGTCGCGGGGAGCGACAAGGAACTCGTAGGCCAGCTCGCCGCCGAGATCCGTGCGATCCGGCCGCCGGAGCCGTACAAGGGCAAGGGCATCCGGTACGCGGGCGAGCAGGTGCGCCGCAAGGCCGGCAAGACGGGGGCGAAGTAACATGAGGCCGGTTCGGAAGCCGCGGACCGCGGAGGAGCGGCGCAAGCGCCGCCACTTCCGCGTGCGCCGCACGATCAGCGGGACGGCGGAACGGCCGCGACTCGTGGTGTTCCGCTCGCTCAAGCACATCTACGCGCAGCTCGTCGACGACGAGCAGGGCAAGGTCCTCATCGGCCTCGCCGACCGGTCCGAGGGCGTCGTGGCGGCGCAGCCGGAGGGCGGCAAGACCTCCCGCGGCTTCGCCGTCGGCGTCGCGCTGGCCGCGAAGGCGAAGACGCAGGGGATTACCCGGGTTGTGTTCGACCGGGCCGGGTACGCGTATCACGGGCGCGTCAAGGCGGTGGCCGACGGCGCGCGCAAAGGCGGACTGGAGTTCTAGCCGATGGCCGAGAAGCAGCAGCAGCGGGACCGGGGGCGCGGCCGCGAGCGCGAGCGCGAGAGCGAGTTCATCGAGAACGTGGTGAGCATCAACCGCGTCGCCAAGGTCGTGAAGGGAGGCCGGCGGTTCTCGTTCAACGCGCTCGTCGCCGTCGGGGACGGCGCCGGCCACGTCGGCGTGGCGACCGGCAAGGCCAACGAGGTCAGCGAGGCGGTGCGCAAGGCGGTCGAGGCCGCCCGGCGCGCGATGATCGAGGTGCCCCGCACGGGGGCCACGATCCCGCACGAGATCCTTGGGAAGCACGGCGCAGGGAAGGTGCTCCTCAAGCCCGCCGCGCCCGGGACCGGCGTCATCGCCGGCGGGCCGGTGCGCGCGGTGCTCGAGTGCGCGGGCGTCACCGACATCCTCACCAAGAGCCTCGGCAGCAACAACCCGCACAACGTGGTGCGGGCGACGGTGGACGGGCTCAAGAGCCTCGTCACCGTCGAGCGCATCGCGCGGGAGCGCGGCGTCGAGGTGTCCGCCCTCGGCTACAAGCCGCGGCAGGAGGCCGCCCATGCCCGGTAAGAAGAAGACCGCCGCCGGCAGGCGCCTCACCGTCAAGCAGGTGAAGAGCGGCATCGGGATGCCCGGGGTGCAGAAGAGGACCCTCCGCGCCATCGGGCTCAGGCACCACCAGGACGTCATCGAGGTCACCGACACCCCCTCGATGCGCGGGATGCTCTTCCACGTGCGCCACCTCGTGCAGGTGACGCCCGCCGGGGAGGCGTGATGAGCGAGAAGCACCTGGGGCTCTCCGACCTGCGCCCCGCCAAGGGCTCGACCCACCCGACCAAGCGGCTCGGCCGCGGGCCGGGCTCCGGCCACGGCAAGACGTCCGGCAAGGGCCACAAGGGCCAGAAGGCGCGCAGCGGCGGGCACGTCCGCCCCGGCTTCGAGGGCGGGCAGATGCCCCTCATCCGGCGCGTCCCCAAGCGCGGCTTCACCAACCCGTACAAGGTGCGCTGGCAGATCGTGAGCCTCGCGAAGCTGGCGGCGTTCGCCGGCCGCGAGGTCACCGTCGCCGCCCTCAAGGAGGCGGGCCTCGTCGCCCGCGCCGACCTGGGCGTCAAGCTCCTGGCCGACGGCGACGCGCCCCAAGGGCTCGTCGTCCGCGGCGTGGCCCTCTCGGCGACCGCGCGCCGCAAGATCGAGGCGGCCGGCGGGCGCGTGGAGGAGTGATCCAGTGACCGGGCCGCGCATCCCCAACGTCTTCAAGATCCCGGAACTCAAAGAGAAGATCCTCTTCACGCTTCTCTGTCTGTTCCTCTACCGGCTCGGCGCCCACATCACCGTGCCGGGCGTCGACACGCGCGCGCTCACCGACTTCTTCCGGAACCAGAACAGCCAGACCCTCTTCGGCCTGTACGACATGTTCACCGGCGGCGCCCTCGCCCGCGCCACGGTGTTCGGCCTCGGCATCATGCCGTACATCTCCGCCAGCATCTTCTGGCAGCTCGTCGGCGCGGTCATCCCCACCGTCGAGAAGCTCCAGAAGGAGGAGGGTGGCCGGAAGAAGCTCACCCAGTGGACCCGCTACCTGACCGTCGCGCTCGCCGCGGGCCAGGCGTGGGGCTACTCGGTCTTTCTTGAGGGGCTGCAGGGCGCCGTCGGCCACCCCGGCTGGGGCTTCCGGCTCGTCACGACCTTCACGCTCACCACCGGCGGCGTGTTCGTGATGTGGCTTGGCGAGCAGATCACCGAGCGCGGCCTCGGCAACGGGATGAGCCTCCTGATCTTCTTCTCGATCATCGAGCGCGGTCTCCCGGCCCTCGTCCAGACGGTGGAGTTCCTCCGCACCGGCGCCCTGTCGTGGCCGGCGCTGATCGTCCTCCTGCTCGTCATGATCGCCGTGGTGTGGTTCACCGTCGCGATGATGGTCGCCGCGCGCCGCATCCCGATCCAGATCCCGCGCAAGGTCATGGGCCGCGGGCGCATCAGCGAGGGCCAGAAGTCGTTCATCCCGCTGCGGCTCAACTCCGCCGGCGTGATGCCGATCGTCTTCGCCCAGTCCATTATCATCGTCCCCGGCACCCTGGCCCAGTTCTCCCACGTGTCCTGGCTGCGCGATCTCGCGAACCAGTTCCAGCCCGGCTCCTGGATCTACTACCTGAGCAACGTCGTCCTGATCGTCTTCTTCACCTACTTCTACACGGCGATCATCTTCAACCCGGTCGACCTGTCGGAGAACCTCAAGAAGCAGGGCGGCTTCATCCCCGGCGTGAAGCCGGGCACCCGCACCGCCGAGTACATCGACCAGGTCCTCTCGCGCGTGACGCTGCCGGGCTCGCTCTTCCTCGTGGCCATCGCGATGCTGCCGTACTTCATCTTCGACGTGGCCAACGTCCCGTTCCGCTTCGGGGGCACCTCGCTCCTCATCGTCGTGGGCGTGGCCCTGGACACCGTGCAGCAAATGCAGCAGCATATGATCCTGCGACAGTACGACGGCTTCATGAAGCAGGGCCGCATCCGCTTCCGCGGGCGGCAGCGCTTCATGTAGGTGATGAGTGATGGGTGATAGGTGATAGGTGATGAGTGATGGGAGAGAGGTGATGGGGATGGGGACAGGGGGCCGGCAGGCCTCCTGTCCCCTCTGTCATCATCCGCGGCCGCGGCAACCACGAGGGAGGGATCGATGTACGTGATGATCCTCGGCGCCCCGGGCTCGGGGAAGGGCACGCAGGGCAAGATCCTCGCCGGCCACCTCGGCATCCCGCAGGTCTCCACCGGCGACCTCCTGCGCGCCGCCGTCAAGGCGGGCACCCCCCTCGGCACGGAGGCCAAGGGCTACATGGACCAGGGGCTCCTCGTCCCCGATGCCGTCATCCTCGGCCTGATCCGCGAGATCCTCGCCTCGGACACGGCGAGAGGCGGCGTGCTGATGGACGGTTTCCCGCGCACCGTCGCCCAGGCCGAGGCGGTGGACCGCCTCCTCGCCGAGCGCGGCCGCCGCGTCGACCATGTGGCGGTCCTCGACGTCGACGAGCCGGATCTAGTGCAGCGCCTCCTCGGGCGAGCCGCCAAGGAAGGCCGGAGCGACGACAACCTCCAGTCCATCCGGCAGCGCCTGAAGGTGTACCACGACCAGACCGCGCCCCTCATCGCGTACTACGACCGCCAGGGCGTCGTGCGCCTGGTGCCGGGGATGGGCGATGTGGACGCGATCCAGACCCGTCTCCGAAAGGCCGTCGCGGCGTGATCACGGTGAAGTCGGCCCGCGAGCTGGACCTCATGGCGCGCGCCGGCCGCGTGGTCGGCGCGACGCTCGCCCTCGTCGCCTCGCGCACCAGGCCCGGCGTCAGCACCGCCGACCTCGACGCGCTCGCCGAGGAGTTCATCCGCTCGCACGACGGCGCGACGCCCTCGTTCAAGGGCCTCTACGGCTTTCCCGCCACCCTCTGCACCTCGATCAACCACGAGGTGGTCCACGGCATCCCCTCCCCCAAGCGGGTGCTCCAGGAGGGGGACATCCTCAGCGTGGACGTCGGCGCCTGCATCGGCGGCTTCCACGCCGACAGTGCCCTCACCGTCCCCGTCGGGCCTGTCCCCGCGGGGACGGAGGCGCTCCTGCGCACGACCGACGCCGCGCTCGCCGCAGGCATCGCCGCCGTCCGCGCCGGCGCGCAGGTGGGCGACATCGGCCACGCCGTGCAGCGGGTCGCCGAAGGCGCCGGCTACAGCGTCGTGCGCGAGCTCGTCGGCCACGGCATCGGCTCCGCCTTCCACGAGGAGCCCCAGATCCCCAACTTCGGCGCGCCGAAGAAGGGCGTCCGCCTCCTCGCCGGCATGACCATCGCCATCGAGCCGATGGTCAACGCCGGCCGGCGCGAGGTCCGCACCCTCCCCGACAAGTGGACCGTCGTCACCTCCGACGGCTCCCTCTCCGCCCACTTCGAGCACACCGTCGTGGTCATCGACGACGGCGCACGCATCCTCACCGGACGGCCCGCCACAGCTCGCTGAGCGACCCAACGCAAATACCCGTAATCTGTTAGCCATTCGAGCCGCGCGCCGCATCGTGTGGCGTGGCGCGGGGTTCGGCGTACGCTGACGGCCCTATGACGACGCGCTCCTAAGTTGGCGCTCTCCCCGGGGATGCCGGGGCCTCGGTCGGACACCCGGCGGACGGGATCGGAGCGCGCGTGTCGGATCGCCTGCAGCAAGTCCTCATGAGCGATGGGGCCCTTCTCCTCGACGTGGATGCGCGTCTGGAGTGGCTCGTGTCGCCGTGGGTGGCACTGCAGCCGTCGGCCGTGCCGGACGGCGCCCATCCGCCAGCGGCGCGGCTG
>Ga0209777_10006868_pt1 | contig 12750 bp, 15 predicted proteins | sample FrelakmetHBP12HB_FD_187147 | JGI IMG/M metagenome (GOLD analysis project Ga0209777, IMG submission 187147) | Freshwater lake sediment microbial communities from the University of Notre Dame, USA, for methane emissions studies -HBP12 HB (SPAdes)... | ecosystem: Environmental > Aquatic >...
TCCCAGTCTTCTCTGGATCAAAGAAGACTGGGACTCCTTCCCATAACTCCACTAAATCAGAATAAGAAGTCCAGTACGGTTTGACCACAATCACCTCATCCCCAGGATTGAGCAACGCAGCCAAAGCCAAAGAAACTGCCTTTTTCCCGCCTGGCGTGACCAGAATTTGGGCTTCTGGATCATAAACCAGACCATACTCCCGCTGATATTTCGAGGCAATCGCCTGGCGCAGCGTTTTCTCACCGCGACCATGAGGATAATGGGTTTTGCCGTTTTTGGCTGCCCAGCCAGTTGCCTCAATTACAGACTGGGGTGGAGCAAAATCCGGATCCCCAGCGCCAAGGTCATAAACCTTGATGCCTGAATTTTTCAACGCCTTAGCCTGGTTGGCTACCTTCATGGTGCCAGATGGCTTCATTCTGCTTGCCCGTTTTGACAAATGATTCATGTCACCTCCTTTCTCGGGTTCCTTAGTTTTTGATTTTTTTATCAACATCTTTCAATGATTTAATAAACTTTTGCCGAATCTTTTTAGTATAGGGATTGTATTCTTGCATGTCAAGAAAAAGCTGCCAGGAATCATTGGTCACTGTTTCATTCACTTTAAGCAGCCTTTCAAAGCCCAAAGTCTTGATGGGCTGGTCTTTAAAACCAAATTCAGTCAGACCTCGGCCGATAAAATGTACCAAGGCTAAAGAGACTGCTGTTTGCTTCTCATGATCTTCTGGCGTGGTTTCAATAACATTAACATCCAAACCTCTCATAACCTCATAAACATCATTTAACCTCTTTGAACTTATTCTGAGCGGACAAATCACCCACTGTAAACCTGAAGTCCCCTCTTTAGCACTATCAGGTCCAAACATAGGATGCGTGGCTAGCAGTTCCACTTCTTGCGGTAAATAAGATTGCAGCCACTTGGCTGGTAAAACTTTGACTGAACAAACATCCATAACCAAAGAACCTTTCTTGACCAAAGGCGCAATTTTTTTAATCATCATTTCAGTTGCAGAAATCGCCACGGCTAAAATTATCCAGTCGCATTCACAAACTTTTTCCAAACTAACATATTCCACGCTTAAATTTTTCGCGTCTTGGGATTTATCTGAACGATTATAAACCAAAATCTGGCCATAAGGCTTTAAAATCTTGGCCAGTAGCTGGCCGAATCTTGAAAAACCAATGATGCCTATTGTCATAAAATTTTTGTCACCCTGAGGCTCTCGAAGGGTGACATCAACGGCGTCATGCTTCGAGAACCTCAGCATGACATTTTTACTTTTTAGTCACCGCCAAAAAAGTCGTAAAATTAAATTTTAAATCCTGAATCCCTTCTTCCAAAATTTCCATGCCATAAAGTTTAGCTGCGCCCTTGGCTGCAATCGCGGCTGTATCAGGAGTTAATTTCCCTTCTTTTAAATCTTTAACTGCCAAAGCCGTGTCAGGCCACTGGATCAGTTCAGCGCCTGGCCACATTCTTTTTAAATACATTTTGCATTGCTTGAGCGCCTGATCATGAGAAGCGATTTTTTTAATATCTTCTTTTTTGGTGCCAGGTTTAACAATTAAATTCTGCCTGACATCAATCTCAAATAACTGCTCAATATTAAATAAATGCTTAGCCATGGCATAAACAGCCTCATAAACAATACCGCCATTGGAATTTTCAATGGGAAAAACACCCAGATTGATCTCGCCCTTATCCAATGCGCTTAAAACGCCTTCCACTGAAATCAAATACTTAAGTTCATAATCGCCTAAGTTGTTTTTATAGCAGTAATACTCTGCTGCTTCCTCGGAAAAAGAGCCTTGAGCGCCAGAAACTCCAATAATGAGTTTGGACATATTGTTGGTTTATTTGTTTATTAGTTTAATAGTTTATTAGGTAATTGTATTATATTATCAAAAAAAGTCAAAAAAGCCCTTTGTCATCCTGAGCATAGCGAAGGATCTCTCTGGAATGAGTATTTCAAGGAGATTCCTCACATCCGTTCGGAATGACAAAGGGCCTTTGAACATAAAAAATCGGTTTGTGTAGGGACAGCGCTAGAGCTGTCCAAAAATAAAAAGGACGGTCTAGCCCGTCCCCTACACTGTCAGACAAACCGCTTTTTTATCATAAAATTAGAAAAATTTACCTAAAATAGCTCAAAAATCAAAGAATTATCCCCACATTTTTGGCTAGAATTAGCACCCCCAACCTATTGACTTTTTTCACAAAATATGCTATACTATAATTATACCTAAACAAGGGAATTTCTAATTCCCTGCTCATCCCAGGACGAAATGTCTCATGTAGATTATTTTGTCTTGAGACGAGGAATGTTACAAAAGGAAAAACAACCTTAACCAAGGAGGAAAACAATGAAAGGTCTTATAGTTGTGAACCGTGGCGAAGATTTCATGGCTCATCTTGAAGGCAACACCAAAATCTGGGGCGCGGAAAAAACCATCGCAGCGGCAGTCCTTGATGTCTTGCTGCATCACCCCGAAGCCTTCGGAGTCAACATCCAACTGCCGGAGGATCATCGCAAGTAAACCCCGGAACAACCAACACACAGGGAACCAAACGCCCGCCGAAGCTTCAATGAAGCGACGACGGGTTTCTTTTTTTACAAAAAAATTTTTATTTTTTACGCGCTAAACAAATCAAGAACCACCCTGGGGGTTTGGGGGTGACAACTAAGCGTCGTGTTCAAAACAAAAGACGTGCCATAAGCACTAGCGCATTTGTCACCACCAAAACTTTTTTGGTTCTTTTTTAGTTATAAAAAAGAACATCCCAATTATTTCCCAATTAAAAAATGCCTCCGCTACGGTCGGCATGACAAAAGTATTTATTTTATCAAGCTCACGGCCTTGAGCCACAAGCCAAAGCACAGCCACCAGAGCATAATGCCAAAATATAGAGTCCAAAAATAATGATCAAAAACCATTAAAACCAAAATGGCAAAAAAGACAGCAGTCAGCCCCAAAAACCAGTAAAATTTTTCTTTATATTCAATGTACACATCGATGAAATCTCCGCCGGAGGCGGATCCGCCTTTGGCGGAAAATTTGCTGAAAATTGCGAGCAGACCATAGCGCTGGTCAATTTTAAAATGATAAAGCCGGCGCAAAGCTTCCAGAATAATAATGATAAAAATCAAAAAGCCAAAAACGCCCAATTCAACTGCAGCCAAAATATAAACATTATGCACTGGCTGATTCACCTGCTCTGGCAAAGGACCCTGAAATTTTTGCGCCAAGGCCACTGTGTAATTGCCTAACCCCACGCCAGTCAGCCAATTATCTTTTAATAATTCTTTGGCCTGATCCATGAAGGTCAAACGCTGCTGCCAGGAATAAACTTCTAAGCGCGCTTCCCCATTTAACCTGGTCAAAACCGGCTCCTGGTAAATTAAAACTAAAATTGCCAAAGTCGCCAAGCTCACCAGCAGAAATTGGCTAAAAATCATTTTAGCGTTTTTATCTGGGCTTAAAAAGATAAAAATTGCCAAAAATAACAAGCCAATGACTAAGGCCACAAAAGCGCTTTTGGCAAAAGTGAAAAATAAGCCAGTCAGCAAAATAGGCAAAAATAACCAGAGTAAAACTTTTTCCCAGTTATGGCGGGCCAGAATTAATAAAACAACTAATAACAAACAACTAATAACTAGAAAAGCGGCTAAAACATTGGGGTGCGGCAAAGAGCCATAACTGCGCAGCCAGCGCAATTTATCTGACTCCACAACAAAAGTGCCGGCTGTGCTCGCAATTTGCTGGGCCATGCCCAGCCATTTATTAGCCACAACCTTTTGCGTTAAAAATTGAAAAATGGCTAGCAAAGATTGCAGGACACCAGCCAAGACCAAAACACCAGCCGCCTTGAAATAACTAAAACGGAAATTAATAATAAAAATGACCAAGGCAATGCCTTCAAAAAATTTAACCAGATAATAGAGTACGGCCTGCTTATCTGGCGCCCAGATCAAACCCAAACCTGCCGCAATTAAAAAAAGCAAAAACAAAATCTGAAAATCCAAATTTTTAAAATTCAAAACATTGCTTTCATGATCAGATTTTTTCCAGCGAAAAACCATAGTCAAAACCAAAAGGCCAAGAAAAATAATTTCCGTACCATAAAAACTATAAGTCAAATACTCATTAGGCACATTAGCCAGGCTGCCATAATGCCAAATCCATCTGGTTTGCCAAGGCAAAAGAAAAAGAAAAAGGTAAAAAAGATATTCAATTATTTTCGTGAGCTTATTCATTACTCTTTTCTTAAAAAATTTAAGGTTTTATCCAGCAAATTATCTTGATAATAACATCTGATGCGGCAAATTTTTGAGCAATCACTGACTAATTTCCTTTTGGCTTCAAGTTCAGATGAGCGCCAAAGTTCTTGGGCTGAATAATCTGCCAGACTTTTTGGAGTATTACTGGTTTTAAAACAAAAAAATAATTGGCCTTGGGGATTGATGTTCATGGTTCGATAACCAACGGAGCAATTAATACCTGCAGATGCTTTTGGATTTAAAAAATATTGTTTAAAAGCCTCAAGAGTTTTAAAAGTGTTGTCAATTTTGAAATCTTGCTTTTTAAAAGCTATTATTTGGTCAAGAAAATTATTAATCTGCTCTTTATCTCGGGGCCAGAAAGGATTTTTTTCATACCAAGTCTCCTCGCTCCCCTCACCCGTAAAATTTTCATCCAAAGCCTGAATTAAAACATGAAAGCCTTGCTCCTTGGCCCAGTTAATCAAGTCTAAAGCTTTTGGGCCAATATTTTTAGCATTAATCAAGAGTGCGAGACAAATTTTTACTTGGCTATTTTGTTTATTTTTTTCTTGCTTTAAAAATTTTAAGGCGGCCAGGGTTTTCTGGTGAGCATCTGCGACTCCTCTCATTTGATTGTACAATTCTGGCGACAAACTGTACAAAGAAATTCTGATTTCGCTCAGTCCCGAACTGACTAACTTTTGTGCCATGACCTCATCAATTAAGTAGCCATTGGTCACCAAAGTCACCTGAAAATTATTTTTATGTAAAAAATTAATAATTTCTAAAATATCTTTTCTCATTAAGGGTTCTCCCCCATTGACGCTGACTGGAAAATCTGCGCCTAACCATTGCCTTAGATCGGTAATTATTTTTTGCCAGCAAACTAAATCCAAGTCTGGCTGACCTTGCTCCTGCCAGATATTGCAGTGAACGCAATGATAGTTGCACTCACCTGTAATCATAAAATCCACGCCTTGCGGCTTAGCCAAAGGTAATTTTAAATGACGAGAAATTTTCTCGCCTAAATTATTTTTGAATTTTTTCAGACCAGAGCGCAACATAAAGCCAGGATTATAATTTTTTTAATACTTCTTTTCTTTTGGCCTCAAAAAGCTCCAAGTAGTGCTGCCGCGTGTCATTTTCATGAAATTTCAGCATGGTATCACTGATAATAACCCAGTTTCTTTGACTAACGGCTATATCTTTCTTTCTTTGCGCCATATATTTCAATTGTAAATTTTTTGCCCAATGTTCAAGGGAATCACCAATTTTATTGCTCCAAATAAATTCCTTTAATTTATAAATCGCCTTATTAAATAAATTATCGACAATGACGCGACGGCAGCCAAAAATTGGCATTTGCCAATTAGGCAAATATTTTTTTAGCCAAAAATTAGCCTGATAAAATTTTTCAAAATAATCTTCCCGCTCGTAAATTTTTATAAAAGCTGATAGCCAATAAATTAAATGAATATCAGGCTCAACCACCTTGGTTTTTTCCAAATTAAGATCCTCTGTCGTAATATAATAACTTAAGCAGATCTTATCTTTGGCCTTGGCTTTTTCCTTGGGCGGCCGCAATCTCAAGATAAAAATTATGGCAATTAAAAATAGCCGACTTAACCAGATGCGCTGAGGCGCAGTGATGACAAAAAGATCAATGTCGCTTTCTACTGTCACATTGCTGTAGCCCAAATTATTGCAGGCAGCCACTAATTTTAAAAAGGGCAAATATTTAAAAAGACTAACTGCTCTTTTAGCAATTCTGTATTTTTTGTCAGCTAAATTATAGCGCTCCAAGCGGCTGAAAATAATATCAGCTCTCTTTTTTAAAAAATAAAAACCACTTTGCGTGGTTATTATTTTATTTAATTTGGGACTATTTTTTAAGCAGGCTTCAATTTCGGCCAGAGAAAAAGTCGGGCCTTCCATGCCGCCGGTAAACAGGTTGCTACATATTTCATTGGCCGTTAAGGGATAATCAAAAATATCAAAATAAACAATGGTATTGAGAATAAATAATTCAATAAAACTGAGATTGAACATGGATTCTAAATAATTCGTAAAAAGGCCTAGAAGCTCGTATCGTTTAGTGTCTTTTGTTATTGATAGTAAAATCCCATCTTCCCAATCCGCCTAACGAAACGAGCATCTTTAAACGCTAGACGCCTAACGATCAAGGTCACTTGTAATGACCGGCTCGCTGCTTTCTAGCTCATTAACTTTTTTTAAAAATGTTTTTTCTGCTTTGCTTTTAACTGCCGCATCTTCCACAATTATCTTTTCTTCATCAAAACTAATGATCTGGTTTCTATTAATTATTAACTTATCTTCCAAAAGGCCGGTAATTAAATTTTTACTTTTCACATAATATTTTTCAATTACGCCCGTGTCTGTTTCCAATTCAAAACCAGTTACTAAGCCTAAGGCTTGCCCGCTCTGAGTTTCCACTTTTATTTTTTTCAATTGTCGTTGATTAATCAACATATTAAAGTTTTAAGTTATTGGTTTTGAGTTGTTGGTTTTAAGTTGTTGGTTTTCTTCCTGAACATCCAAACTTGCTGCAAAGCCATAAGCAAAGTGGTAACAAACCAGTATAGGGTTAAGCCAGCCGGCAAACTGATACCAATCACCACTGTAAAGATAGGCATAAAATAAACCATTTGCTTATTCATGACAGCCAAAGCTTTTTCATCCGAAGAGCCCGTAATTTCATGGGATTTAATCATGGGCGGCCTTTTAGTCACCATCATTCTCGCTTGCCAAAATTGAGCCAACCCAGCCAAAACAGCCAGCGCAATGCTGGGCGTGCCTAGGTTAATAAAACCTAAGGAAATAACCTTGATGGTGCCGGGATTTGTCACAAAAGGATAAAGCATTTCCAAATTTTGTGAATGTAAACCCATGCGAAAAACCTGATAAACCGCAATTAAAAATGGAAACTGAATCAAAAGCGGTAAACAAGAGGAAAAAGGATTTACCTTCTCATTTTTATACAAACTCATTAATTCCTGCGCCTGTTTTTCTTTATTGTCCTTATATTGTTTACGCATGGCTTCCACCTTAGGCTGGATATCCTGTAAAGCTTTCTGCGACTTGATGGATTGATAGAATAAAGGAAAAAGAATAAACCTAATCGCAATAGTTAATACCACAATGGCAATGCCAATATCATGACCTGGCAAAACATTGTACAGCCAAATCAAAGCATTGAAAAGCGGCCGGTAGAAAATTAAATTATAAACGTAAATTATTGCTGACATTTGGAATAATTATGAATTATGAAAGCTGAATTATTCTTTAACTTCAGCTTTTTTCTCTTCAGCCTCCGACCTGTCTACCGTAGCTTCAGCGGAGGCAGAAGCTTTAGCGGAGGAGGCTTTCTTAGCTTTCTTTTTACTCTCTTTTTTTTCTTTAGCCTCCGACCTGTCTACCGTAGCTTCAGCAGAGGTAGAAGCTTTAGCGGAGGAGGCTTTTTTAGGCTTTTTTTCTCTTTTGAGCTTTTCTTCTTTTTCCGGTTTAACCTCTTTTGCCTCCGCAGATTCACTCATCTTGGCCGAAGCCAGAGCAGCAGGAGCTTCTTCTTTGGCAACTACTAAAATTTCTTCCTTTTCACCAGTCGCCGTTGCCTTGAGGATATTAATTTTCCAGCCAGTTAATTTGGCGGCCAAGCGCACATTTTGGCCTTCCCGACCAATAGCCAAAGATAACTGTTCTTCAGCCACAGTAACAGCAGCCATTTTTTCTTTTTCCTCAAGTTCAATACCTAAAACGCGGGCTGGCGATAAAGCATTGCTAATAAACTCGCCGGCGTTATCGCTCCATTCAATAATATCTATTTTTTCTCCGCCGACTTCATTAATAATAGTCTGGATACGCGCTCCGCGTTGGCCCACGCAAGAGCCAATCGGATCAATATTTTCCTGGTTGCTTTTCACTGCCACCTTGGAACGAGAACCAGCTTCCCGGGCAATAGCCATAATATCAATAGCCTTGCCAGCAATCTCTGGGATTTCTGATTCAAAAAGTTTTCTGACTAATTCCGGGCTGGAACGAGAAATAATAATATCAGTCCCTTTGATTGAGGTTTCTACGCGCAAAATATAAAATTTTAACCTTTCGCCTGGATTATATCTTTCATTTCTTACCTGCTCTTCATAAGGCATTAAAGCCGTAATTTTACCCAAATCAACTAAGATGCCGCGCATTTCTCGGCGTTGGATTACGCCATTAATTAACTGACCTTCCTTGCCTTTAAATTCATTGTAAATAGTTTCTCTTTCAGCTTCTCGAATTTTCTGGATAATCACCTGCTTGGCAGTCTGGGCAGCCATGCGTCCAAAATCAGCTGGAATTTCCAAATTTACCACCAGCTCTTCGCCAACTTTAATCTTCTTCTGAATTTTTTTGGCATCTTCCAATAATATTTCGGTTTTGGGATTAAATTTTATTGGTTCAATTTCCTGGCCTTCAGGCACTTCTTGCACATATTTTTTATCGCGGCCATTTTCATCAATGGCTTTAATAATTTCTTCGGGAAACTCAACCACTGTTTTTTTATCATAAACTTTCATTTTGCCGCTTTGCACATCAAATTCAAAAATAATATTCTGGTTTTTCTGGCCAAAATCTTTGCGGTAAGCAGCGGCTAAAGCTGAATTAATAGTCTCCATGATTGATTCTGGAGCTAAGCCCTTTTCAGCCGCAATTTGTTTAATGGCTTGCTGTATTGTTTGTAAATCCATAATATTGGAAATTAGTTATTAGTAAATTGTAATTAGTGGGCGAAAACGCCCGCCCCAATGTCACCCTGAGGCTCTCAAAGGGTGTAAATCATGGTTCGAGAACCTCACCATGACAATAAGGGCGTTTTCACCCCTCCCCGCAATATTCTTAAAAAATAAACTAGTTTAAAAATAAACTAGTCTGACTTCATTATAAGTGATTTTAACCAGGTTGTCAAATGCTCAATAAAAACCTTGAAATATTGACAAAAAACTTTATTTAAGCTATGCTCAAGAGTTCGCAAAAGAACAAAAATTCCAAACAAAAAATCAAAATAATTGGCCAAAAAAAGGAGGTGCCATTATGTTCAAAAAATTCATTCAGTTTTTGAAAGAGTTGGACCCAGTCAAATTGGGTCTGGATACCATCACGATTTTGCTTTTGCTTGGCCTGGTCATCCAGTTTTTCCGACGCATTGACATCCCCGCGACTGAATGGCTGGCTGACCTTTACAAAGTAATTCTGCCCATTTGCGCCGGCTTTTATGAGATCAACAGATGGGCCACAGGCGACAACCGGGAAACGCCTTTTACGCAAAGAGAAAGAGCTATCCAGGGCGAGTACTATGTGGCGGCCTGGACAGTGGTAACTGGCATTTTGCTTTTTTTGCAAGTGATTTTCTTTAACTACTATTCCAGCAAACCGGCGGAGATGATCACCATCACGAGTGAGGTCTGGGGCATCTTTGTCGCGACTAATGGCAGCAAAAAATTTAAAGAGCTGCGAGCCAAAGCCCAGGATGCCTTGGAACAAGCCAAAAAATTCACTGGTGCTGGCCAAAGCGAAAAAAAAGACGGCACCTAAAAACGAACTGGCCAAAACGCAAAACAGACCCACGGGTCTGTTTTTTCTTTAGCGAATATTTTTATGATGCCTAATAATCGCCCTCTTTTTGGCTTTATCAATTACAATCGCCAGACAATCAATCCGAAAATTATCATGCTCAATTCCCTTTTCCGCCAGATATTGTAAGCCGGTCTGATAAATTTTTTCCTTTTTAGCTGAATCAATTGCTTCTTCAGGCAAACCAAAATTTTCTGAAAGGCGTGTTTTTACTTCCGCAAAGACTATTTGCCCGTCTTTTTCCAGGATTAAATCTATTTCCCCGCTTCTTTGCTGGTAATTCTGCTCTAAAATTTTATACTGGCGTTTTTGAAAAAAATGGCCAGCAAGCTGCTGGCCAAAATTACCAATTTTATTTTTATAATTCATTAAATTGTTATTTTTTGTTGTTATCCAGATATTTGTTATATCTTTTTCTTTCTTCTAATTCTTGCAACTGTTTAGGCATAATTTTAAAATAATACCTAACCAGATAAATAAACCAAATCACTCCCATCATCAACCAGATGAAAATCCAGAAACGTCCGCCTAGAACTGGGATAGCTTCGTAACGAAAAAAGAAAATAAAAGTAAAGGAAATTGCCATGGTCAGGCAAAAAGTGCCAACCTTTTGCCAGAATTTAGCTTTGATAAAAGCCATTTTTTTTCTCAGCTGCCATTGTAAAAAATAGCTCAAGCCGTACAAAACATAGCTGACAAGTAAGACGAGCAAAAATATTTTTTCAAACCTTTCTGATAGTTCTCCGGGATTTACTTCCAGCCAAAAGTTCACTGAAAAAATCTTCCCCCAGTCAATACCTAAAAAAATCATAAGTTACGAAAATAAATTAATTATTAATAATTCGTTTAGCGTTATTCGTCTGATTGAAACGCGTTTCGTTTAGCGTCAAACGAAATTAGTAAAAATGTACGAATGACTAAACCGCCTCACGATACGAGCATCGATTCACGCCTAACGCCTCACTCAAAAACCTTGCCTCTACTTTATACCTTATACTTAATACTTTATGCTTTCACCAATATCAAGCCCCAAAAATAGCTGCCCACTTCCATTTCTTCCCCAAATCTTAAGTTTGCTTCCGCGCTCATCTTGACCACATCACTGGAATCCAGCCTTAAATTGACGGGTGGGCCAAAAGGAATGCCAGTTTTTTTCCAATCCACTACCATCAACCGGCCGCCCGGTTTTAATAAGCGGCTGGCTTCCTTGAGGATTTCTAATTTCTTGCTGTTTTGGAATAAAACATTAGCCAATAATTCAAAATCCAAACTAGCCGCGGGTATGCCTGTGCTGCCAACTTTTTCCAAATTAGCCCAGACAAACTCCATGTTAGTGATACCTTGCAGTTTGGCTTTGTTTTGGACTGCTTCCAAAACAGGCTTTTGAATATCAACAGCATAAACTAGGCCGGTTTTTCCCACTGCTTGGGCTAAGGGTATGGCAAAATAACCTTGATTGCCGCAGCCAAAGTCTCCTACTTTCATGCCCTCAATGACCTTGGCTTTAGCAATAACTTCGTCAAAATTTAAAAATTGTGTTCCGCCTGCGACTGCCATATTTTTTTAGTTACAAATTATAAAAGCCTAATTAATTTATTGTTTTGGCAATAAAGGACCGAAAACAAAAAGCACCATGCCCTGAAAAAGACCTAACAATATAGCCATGCCAAAAAAAATAGCTAGGAGGCCTAATATCTTATACAATGTCCTGGTACCGCCTTCAGTCCCCAAATGCTGTTCAGCCCATTCAATGCGACCGAAATTTTCCAAAAACCATTCACTCTTGATAATTAAAACAGGCCCTGCTAAGAACAAAAAAACACCGAATATTTCAACAAACATAATGAATGCGTTAGGTGGAGTGCGTAATGCGTAGTGCGTTTTCTATCTTAACTGTTTGACCTGCAACTCACTCTGCACTACCCACAACTCACTTCTAATATGTATATTACCAAATTTGTGCTTGCTTGCCAAACAAAACTTGTCTAAAAACCTCTTTTTTGCTAAAATAAGATTGTGTATATTAGAAAATTAGTATATTTGTTAAAGAAAAATTAAATTTTATATATTCAATTCCCTAATAAACTATTAAACAAATAAACGAATTAACATCAAACCCCTATGAAACCTATTGTTAACCAAGAACTTTGTATTGGTTGCGGCGCCTGCGAAGGCACCTGCCCGGAAGTTTTTAAACTTAACGACGGTAAAAGCCAAGTTGTAGAAATGGCTGATTACACGCCTTACAAAGATAAAATCCAAACCGCAGTTGATGCTTGCCCAGTGCAGTGTATTAGTATTGAAGAATAAAATAGACAAAGAAAAAAGCCCCGCGCCGCGGGGTTTTTTATTTTAAACTCTGATTAACTAAAAATTAAAAGCTCCAAACCTAGACATAAACTCCCTGGGGTTTGGGGTGGCCCTTCGACTCAGCCCAGCGCTGTCAGACTGAGCATGTCGAAGTATAAAGCGCTGGGCTGGGCTTCGCTCAGGGCAGGCTCTGAATTTGTGTTAAAAAATTAAACTTTTTTGCCTGCCCGCCGAAATAAAATGAAGGCGGGGTTCTTTTTCAGTTATAAAAAAGAACATCAATCAAAATATCTATCAGCAATGAAAAAAAGCCGGCTTGTAAAAGTCGACTTTTTGATTATACTCGGCCTGATTTACTCAGTGCCGATATCTTCGCGCCAATCCAAAGCGCAGTTGTGTTTGATGGAATGAACGATTTCCAAGGCTATCTCTCTTGCCTCTTGGCGGGCTTTGATTTGGTCGGGGTTAATACTGCGACCCAGGGCCATTAGGACCCGACCGCCGGTAATGCGTGCGACCTTCCCATCCCAGGAAAAACCAGCCGGGA
>Ga0209777_10006869_pt1 | contig 12750 bp, 14 predicted proteins | sample FrelakmetHBP12HB_FD_187147 | JGI IMG/M metagenome (GOLD analysis project Ga0209777, IMG submission 187147) | Freshwater lake sediment microbial communities from the University of Notre Dame, USA, for methane emissions studies -HBP12 HB (SPAdes)... | ecosystem: Environmental > Aquatic >...
GTCAGCGACACCAATTCCATGGGCGTCGTCACTTCACGATAGAGGCGGTCTTCCGGGGTGACTGGATATTTTTTGGGAAAAACTTTCAAATTTCGAAAGATCGCCTTTTTGAGCGCCCCCAGCCCGGAAACAAAAACACCGGCTCGAACCCGCTCGGCTTTCAGGGCCTCCGTGATACCCTTCAGAAGATCCGAATCGGGCTTAATTCTGAATTGCACGACTCGCTGAACCGGTGAGGAACCGATGCATTCAATTGAAGTCAGTTTTCTCCTCCGTATGCCGATTCTTCAGGCATCATAGCTTATCAGCACCACATCCTTTGATAAGAAGTTACTTTCAGATGGGTAAAGTATAAGAAAAGAATGAGATACGGTCAAGGAGAAAAATAAGGCGAAAGGGAAGGGTAAGGAGGAGGAAGTTGGGCGCTGACATGGAATATATAATTGGGGCTTGCCAGAATAAGACCATCTGCCTTGTCCACGCTCTCATTGATCGTTCTGAATGAGTCTTTCTGTGGACACGAACCCTCCCTCTATAAAAAGATGATCCTAATTTATGATCGTTCCCTAATGTTAAACATTGAACAATGATCTGGTCAAGTAAAAGCTGCGATTGATCTTTCTGACTTTTATTTTACACCCTCAACACCCCCGTGACTCTTGCGGCCACATCCTCGAGGTCAGCGTCGCTCGGTTTGCCCATGATGTTTCCGAGACGACCCAATATGGAAAAGTCTTTCATGGGTCCTTGTGTCGGATATTCGCCTATGATGTACCATTCGGCAACAATTTCAAAACCCAGATGATCAAATAATTGGCCTAGGTACTTCACTGCCGGGATGGCTTCGTTAACGCCGGTGTGAGTTCCGCCAAAGGTGCAGTAAACCACGCATTTTTTTCCAGGGCGTCGAGGAGAAGCGAGTTTAATCTCTCCATTGGTGGCGTAATGGCGGAGTCTGGCCCCCATGAATTCCTGCATAGCTTTGCCAGGCAACCACTGGTAGACACCAGACCCTACGAAAACGAAGTCATAACTAAGTAAATCGATGTCAACATCACCCGTAATTTTCACTGTGTCGATCTGATATCCCAAGAGTTTTACGGTGGCGGTTATCCGGTCCGCCACTCTGGCAGTATTCCCCGTAGATGAAAAATAGAGGTTGATAATTTTCACCATAATTTCCTTTCATCGAGAGTAGTTATTGATAAGACTTTCCTTTTTGTTTGAAATAGTATAATTTAAAAAAGGGTAAGTTCAAGGAAAATAAAAAGTCTGCGAAAAACGAAATTTAGTTGGTTGCCTTTTATCTCAATTACTGTTTGTACTCTCCCGTTTTTCCTATAATCGAGATTTGCGGACTAAAGGAAGAAGCCCTCAAGTTTCCTCAAAAATTGCCTCACCGCACCGAATTCAACAATAAACCTACTATAGATTCTAAGGGAATGGGGGGCATCCTAATTTTCCTTTTGACGAAGCCCGTGGGAAAGGTTACTATAATAGCCATAATAACGAAGTATTTGTTCCCCATGATTGGGGATATAAGAAGTCATGGCCGCAGTCTTCACACTTGATTGTGGCAAAGCCGTTGAGAAGATTGCCACAATCCAAATACCGCTCCATAACCTGTTTGATATGAGGGCGAAAGAAGCCGTAAGTCCTTTTAAAACGATCTCCATAGACCTGTTCCAGGGTTTCAATGTGGTCTTCGACGCATTGGTAGTAAATTTAAGAGAAAGCGCTACTTTAACCAGGCAAGCAGCTATTATATTAAAATGAGGAGGTACCCATGAAGGTCATCAAAATGAATGAGGTAAAAAAAGAACCGGTTGTCGCCCCGTTGTTTACCGGCCCCGTCAGCATGCAGGATTACATCGGTCCAGATTTAAGCCCGAGGTTCCTGATAAGGCAGGTGAACTTTGGCAAGAGCGTCCGGAACAAGTTCCACAGCCACACCATCGAACAGGTGCTCATTGTTACCGAGGGCAAGGGTATTTGCGCCACGGAGAAAGAAGAAATAACCGTCGTCCGCGGTGATATCGTTTTCATTCCTGCAGGGGAGAAACACTGGCACGGGGCTGCCAAGGGTTCGACTTTTTCCCACCTTTACGTCATGTCGCCTGATAGTAAGACGACGAAGCTTGAAGATTAGAAATTAATCTTAGCTTATTTAGGTTAGGCTGGTCCTGAAAGATGTAAGCACAGATAGCTATGGCTGATTACAGGGTAGTTTGCTGAGTCATCAGGTTTCGTTATGGCTAGCGATGCGTTTCCAGATTGTGCAAGGTAGTGGACAATCAGATAGCTTGTGTTTGATAAGAACTTGCTTTTTATGGAAAGAGTATAAAATGAGCCCAAAGAGGGGTCAAGGAGAAAAAGCAGAGTCTCTATATTTAATTGCGGTAGGTCCGCGCACAAGAATATACGAAGAAACCTATCGGATACTCAGTAAATCGAAGTGATAGCGAGTTGTACAGACGACAAATATTCGGAGCTTTTTTGTCGTGGAAGTTAGAAAATAGAGGCACGTCCAAGATTAAAATGAACTTGAAATAGGGGAAGTCTCCCTATATTTCAACATACGTCTCACCAGTAGCTGGTTTTATTAGCGATCCGGTGCAGTCGATGGTTGGGCATTCTTAGTCATTTCCTCATATATTCATCATAAATTTGGTAAAATAAATCGAGGAGGGATATTCTTTTTTCTTTTATTTCTTCCTTTTTCAGTACTCTTGACAAAGGGACTCTATAAGGAACATCTGCATGCTGTACGTCAGGACAATAGCGCTTTTGCTCATTGATTTCTTTTTGCACCCTTTCATAGAGTCTACTCTCAGCTTTTTCGTCATATTTTTCGCCATCTTTGAGAAAATATTCTTTGATGTTTTTAGAATACTCAGCAAATTGGACTTTATTTTCAATCCATGACTCCATTGGTTCTGTTTCTACCTGATATAATGCAGAATTCATGGCAATCAATTGAATACCATCTTCAGGAACCATATGGTCAAGATACTTGCATAAACCCTGCTGTTCTTCATTGGATTCGGCATCAATATTATTATATAGATAGTCTGCAAGCCAACCGAGATATTCCCAATATCTCTCCTCAGAAGAGCATGAGTTGATAAAAGACCCGTATTTGTCCTTAGGAACTTCACCATACCTATAATCTTTCCCCCATCTTATGCCTGCATAAACAAGACCGATAGGTATTATTTGTTTGTCCACCCTACCAGGAAAAGCTTTGCGAAGGATATCCAACATCCAATTATTGTTTTTTTTTTTCTCCCATTTTCATTCAATTCACTTATGGTATCCTGTAAATCCATCAAAGGCATCAATGTTAACGGCAACATGTTGATTGACAAAGTTTATGTATTTACGGATAGTTTCGGTGAAAGCTCCTCTCGCAATTTTCCTTTATCTGTTATCCTACGTCCTGTATGTTTTTTCTAAGGGCTTCCTTTTGCCTGTTCGCATAGGCCGGATCCACCGCTTTCATCTGAAGAAGTTCATCATATGTTGCATCAAACATTTTCAACAAGTCATTTCCAGGTCCAATTGGGTTGAGGACACCTCTGTAAATGTGATATTGACCGGACTCCAGCAACTCTCCGGCAATATTTCCAATTTGGCTATAGACCCATTCACGAGGGGTCCGTCCACCGCTTTCGTGAATAAGATGTACAAATGCATTAGGATTGGCCTGCAGCGATCTTTCTATTACATTCCTGACTATCCGAAATGCTTCAGTTTGGAATCTATTCGCAGCTTCATCGAGTGCTCCGAGGGCTGCCTTTACTTCTTTGGATGGGAAGGCTTTCTTCAGAAAATTCATCATTTTTCTAGTGCTTTCATTTGGGTGTCACCGGGAGGCAAATGCCGTTTCTTGCCGATCCGGTGCACGCTGTGGTTATCCGAATATCTTAAGTAACACCCCGGCCATCGCGATGATAAGCCCGATCAACCAGAACCAGAACTTCTGCTCTTCGTATAGCGTATTCAATGTCTTCCTGGCCACGGGTTGCAACGCTGTATAGGCAGTCAATTTATGATCTATGAATGCTTCCGAACCCGCAACTTCTCTTTCTGGGCTGTATCGAGGAATTGAGTCTGGGTAGCTTCTTTCCCGAAGCCTTTGATCGATAACTGACATCCGATTGTAAACTTTGTTGATTCCGGCCTTCAAAAAGAATGCTGTTTCTTCCAGCGGTAGCCTCCAGTCCAGCCCTTTCTTACGGCAGAAGTCTTCTGTTTCAGAGAAATTCTTGGACACCATGTCGTTCAAAAAAGGCTGAATGAAGCCGTTCCAAAAATATTCTCTTGGGGAGCCCTCAAACTCCAAGCCACCTCCAGTGTAACTCACCAGTTTCCCAAAAAAATCTGTTAGCCTCACCCCTTTGTCGGTGAGGAAGAAGGCCCATGGATTGACTTTTTCTCTTTCGAGACGTTCAAACTCCAATTCGACACGCTCTTTGATGAAGCTATATGCTGGAGACTGTTTCATTTCTCACGCCCAACATATTGTTGAACAGTTTTCTGGATAATATAAGGCAGCTTCAGCATAGTCAATAAAACAAAAATCACATCATGACGTAATTAGTTTGATTCATTATATTTATCAAACTGGATATTATGCCTTTCGTCATGTTATTCAGTTTCTGTTTAACTTGCTATGCTCAAATTACCGGAATATTATCGTTGGATTTTTGTTCTCGTCGATGAGACCTGATCCATATCACCTTTGCCCTCAATCCCTTTGCCTCAAGGTCATGCTCGATAAAAAAAGAAGGAGAAGACCATAGAGAATCAGGACGCCGAACCGGCTGAGATGGGCCAAGAGGCTGCCGGCCTCTGCGGTCATGGGTTTGACCAGGGTTGACTTTCCTGAACCGTTCGGCCCCAACAATCCAGAAATCTGTCCCGGCTCGATGATTAAGTCAAGCCCTTGCAAGGCCTTCACTCGGCCATAGTTCTTAATCAGACCGGAAATGGATACCGTCGGCTGCATCGATCACCACGTTATTTCGGGAAAACCGCCTTTTTTAGCCTTAAAAAATAAATATAGGCCCATTTTAAGGGGTAAAAATAGTAATATTCACTATCATATCATTTTCTTCGCGTGGCCCGACCCCATTTGAACACATAACATCAAGCTAAAGGGCGCGGCGGCTTTTTGCCGCGTCCCTCTTGAGCGTCTTGTTGGGCAAATTAACGTGGAATTTTGATATTACGCCGGTTTTTTTCGAACCAGTCTCCCCACGAGTCCATCAGTGCCGATCCTTGTATTTCTGCATAGGGTTTCCTGTTCTTCCAGGCGCTAATTCTTAGCTCGATCCCTTTCTGGAAATACATGCGATAGTTGTTTTTTAGTTCAGGATGAGCCTTGTCTAATACATCGTCTCGCACAAGATTCGACTCAATCAAGGCACGCTGATATAAAGAGAGAATTATTTCAAAATCCTGCTTTGACATCACCCCTGGTCCTCCTTTATTCGAGGTTGAATGCGCCTCGATGATGAGGTCCAGCGACTTCAGAAAATGCTCGACGTTTTCTTTCTCTCCTTGTGTCCATTTCTGACCACAGGATGAAACACACACGACTATGATCGCCAACAATAATAACCGACACAGCCTTTGCATGACATGTCCCCCATCTTGCCTAATGCTGAACTAACTTGCGGGCGGGTCACACTTTAAAAATTGTTTTCGAGGATAATTATCGCTATAATCAACAGCTCAAACAGGCGCTTCTGTAGCCCGTCATTCAGTGCGTGGTTAACTGCATGTAAGGGTCGATATAATTGAAATAATCGCTAATAGTCCTGAAATAGTTATTGCTATAATCGCAATTCTATTTGCATTTTTAGCCGATTTAACAGCATGCATAAATTCTAAATACTGTAAGTAATTGAAATAAGCTTGGGTTGACAGGTGCCATTTGTACTTGTATTTTGATTTAAATTCTGCTCCCCCTTGTGCAGCACTCAAGTCAAAGATGCTATGGCGAGCAAACCTAAACTGCTCATCTGTTATTCCTATCGCAGCGCATGCTTCTTCCGCAGAAAACTCATTATTGGATAGTGCATATTCGATAAGTTTTATGTACTCATGGTTTCGAACATTTTCTAATTTCATCTTATTTCCCGTTTTCAGTTAACATTATTTTTTATGTTAATGCGATTTTTCTTGAAGGTCAGGATCTTCCGGGCCTTTATAGGCCAATATGGGTCTTAAAATACTCAACAGCTAATTCCTTCTAAAACAACTTACTTGACCCAGTTAAAATCCCCCGACCGGCGACCATTCGATTAATCTGGTTCGTCCCCTCAAAAATCTGGGGCAACTTGGCATCCCGCATCAGTTTTTCAACCAGGGTACCCCTCATATACCCTGATCCGCCTAATATCTGGACGGCATCTGTGGTAACTTTCATAGCCGCATCAGAGGCGAAACACTTGGCCAGGGCCGCTTCGGTCGAGCAGCGCATCTCCTGGTCCAGCATCCAGCCTCCCTGCAGATACATGGCCCTTGAGGCCATGACCAGGGCATTCATGTCGGCCAGCATAAAATGGACGCCCTGAAAGGACCCTATTTTTTGTCCAAACTGCACACGGGTATTGGCCCAATTTACCGCCTCATCCAGGGCCTTTTGGGCAATACCCGTGCATATAGCGGCAACGTTCACTCTTCCCCTGTCAAGGGCCATCATGGCCAGCTTGAAACCCTGGCCTTCCTGCCCGATCAGATTTTCCTTGCTTAATTCGACATCTTCAAAAAACAACTCGGCCACGTTTAAGGCCCGGTGGCCCATTTTATCTTCAACCCGGCCGACCCTAACACCCGGGGTGCTGCGAGGAACGGCAAAGCAGCAGATTCCCTTTGTTCCCAGACTCCTGTCCGTTGTGGCAAACAAACAAAGCAAATCGGCATACTGCCCGTTGGTGATATAACATTTCGAGCCGTTAACGATGTAGCGATCGCCTTTTTTCTCCGCTACCGTGCGCATGACCCCCGCATCGGATCCGGCCTCCGGCTCAGTAAGACAGAAGCAGCCGGTTCTATAGCTCTCGGTCATCGCTCCGATAAATTTTTTCTTTTGCTCCTCCGTTGCCCCCACCAGTATGGCCGCGGTTGCCAAATGAGAAATGCCTATCATTTGAGCAATGGCACAACACTCATAATTCAGCGCTTCGGTAACAATATAATGCTCCACATAACTCATTCCCGATCCGCCGTATTGTTGTGGAATATTGGTATACATAAGCCCGAGCTCATAGGCTTTTTTTAGAATGGCTTCGGGATAAGTGCCCTCCCGGTCATATTCGATGGCTACAGGTTTGATTTCTTTGACGGCAAATTCTTTGGCCAGTTCCAGCAAACGCTTTTGGTCAGGGCTCAAGCTGAAATCGATCATGGTTTAATTCTCCTTCTGTTTATTTACAGGCAAAACCCTCATGCCCGCTTGGGTCGGGCAGCACGAAACATGAAAATTAAGCTAAACCGGCCCAAGGTTCAGGGCTCACGGCTCACGGGAAAAACCTTGTGCCCTGCACCTTGCGCCTTAGACCCGTCCCTCGAATTTTATTTTCAAACTAACGTCAACAGGAAGTCCTGATCAAATGATTAATCCGAAAGGTCCGAGACGTCCTCTTCCTTCACCTTGCCCAATCCAAAGTCCGCCTGTTGCTTTTTCACTTTAACCGGAGGAACGAATTTGCGAACAAGATCCTGCGTATCGCCCACCTGGAGCTGGTCAAAATAAAATCCGAATTTGTCTTCAAGGGTCTTTCGAATAGCCGATCGAATGTCTGCTGGCAATCCCCACATCTCGGCCTTAAAAGGTCCCAGGCCTTTTTTCCGGGCGCTGTAAAGAAATTGTTCTTCGGTCTTGCCTGATTTCCATTCGTCGGCATGATTGGTTTTCAGATATTCATAAATCCTTTGCTTCATTTCTTGAGGGAATTGTGGGTGGTCATAAATAATATTTTGAAAGCCCGTGGCTAAGTGGACTTCCACCGCATCGTTGGTTACAAACTGATTAAAGGCCTCGTCCGGCAGGGTGGAGGCCCCATGCTGTACGGTTCCGCCCATGCCGTAGCCGCTCCTGGCCACGCGTGAGAGTTCTTTTAAGACCTTAAAATCAATAGCCACCTGGGCCAGGGTGCCGTCCGGAAGGACCACTCCTCCGTGACTCGTCCCGGTTTGTATGCTGATTTTGGAAAGCCCCGGCATCCCCTCAGGCAAAGATCGCTTGAAGCCGTCCATATAGGCCCTCAGCTCCGTCTCGTCACTGTTTTTCCCGCCTACCTCGCCAATCTCTCCTCCCACGGAAACGGTGATGCCCGGGGGTTGATGTTTCCGGATAAAAGCGGTGAAGCGGGCACACCATTCATAGTTGGCCCGCTGTTGTTCGGAAACCGTAGCCCGGCTGAGGTCCACCAAAGTGGACGTGTCTATATCGATATTGTAAAAACCGGCCACGATGGCCTCCTGGATCAGTTGTTCAATGGCCTTGGCTTCTTCTTCCGGTTTTTCTTTGTATTTTTTGCCGCTGACCTGGAAGTGATCTCCCTGAATAAACAACGGCCCTTGGAAGCCCAATTTAATAGCCGCGGCCATGACCGAAGAGAAATATTCACTGGGCCTCTGGGCCGTATAGCCCATTTCCGATCGGGCGATCTCAAAAATCAAGGCCCCTACCTTCCTGTCAACTGCGGCCTTAAAAACAGCCCGGGCACTGTCGTAGGTCATGGCCCGCAGGTTGATGGCCGGAACGGTAAATCGTCGGCCGATTTCTCCGCGTCCTACGGCCAGATAGAATTCATGGATGGAGGCCGGATAAATCCCCACAGCCTGTCCCAGTTCCCAGATCAACCAGCAGGCAAAGGCTTTTTGATCGGCATCTCCAAAAACCGCCGAATGAATCAGTTGATCGATGATCTCTTCTTGAAGTTTCTTTTTGTCCAGAAGGGCAACCTGGCCCTGCTGATCAATATGAACACAATCTTTTAAAAATTCCAACGGGTTGGTATTCATGGGATTCCTCCTGATCGTGGTGGTGTTGTTGAAACAGAACGAGGTTTATTTTAAAACAGTTTTGGTCAAAAACACAAGGGATAATAACAATTAAACAAGTTGACTATTAGTCTTCTTCTGGTTAACATCAGAAAAAAATATCTTTATTAAAAAAGGAGGAAACCGTTTTGAAAAATCCAAACGATGTAGTTATAGTGGCCGGGACTCGCACCCCTATTGGAAAATTTGGAGAGGCTTTTAAGTCGCTAAGGGCTCATCAGTTAGCCGCTATGGTGATCACCGAGGTCCTTAAGCGGGCCAATATCTCCGGAGATCAGTTGGATGATGTCATTCTGGGAGATTGTTGTCAGTGTGCGGATGAGGCCAATACGGCCCGGACCGCTGCCTTGAAGGCCGGCGTCCCGGTCGAGGTGCCGGCGGTTACCATTCAACGCCAATGTTCTTCGGCTATGGCGGCCTTGGCCTTTGGCGTTCAACAAATCAAGGCAGGAGACTCGCAGATCGTCCTGGCCGGCGGGGTGGAATCCATGAGCTCGGCCCCTTATGTCCTGATGACCGCCCGCTGGGGACAACGCTTAACCCATGGCCAGATGATGGATTCCATGTGGGAGATGCTCCATTCCGGGAGTAACCTTCTGGAAAAAAAGGGTTACATCATGGGCCAAACCGCTGAGAACCTGGCTGAAAAATACAGCATATCCAGAGAAGAGCAGGATATTGTTTCCCTGCGCAGCCATAACAACGCCGAGGCGGCTATCAAAGCAGGAAAATTCAAAGAAGAGATTGTCCCCGTCGCCATACCTCAAAAAAAGGGAGAGCCTCAAATGGTGGACACCGATGAACACGTCCGCTATGGTTTGACCATGGAAGATCTTTCCCGCTTGGCTACGGTCTTTAAAAAAGACGGGACCGTTACCGCCGGCAACTCCTCGGGGCTCAACGATGGCGCAGCAGCCGTGATCGTCACCACCCGGGCTCGGGCTCAAGAATTGGGACTTAAACCTATAGCCAAGGTTGTGGCCCAAGCATTAGCCGGAGTGGATCCTAAATATATGGGCTATGGACCGGTTCCTGCCACAGAAAAATGCCTGAAGAGGGCCGGAATGACTCTGAAGGATATTCAGCTCATCGAAGTGAACGAGGCCTTTGCCGCCCAGTATCTGGCTTGTGAGAAAGGGCTTGGTTTAAACCGAGAAATCACCAATGTTAATGGCAGCGGAATCGGCCTGGGCCATCCGGTTGGGGCCACCGGCGTACGGCTCATCATCACCCTGATGTATGAGATGATCCGCCGCAACTTGTCCGTGGGTCTGGCGACCCTCTGCGTCGGCGGAGGCATGGGCATGACCACGATTATTGAAAGGGATTGAGTTCCTGAGACAAGCTAATCTGTTGATTATTAGTTTGACCAAAAACAAAAAGGGCGGGAGATGAAACCCGCCCTTTATATTTTGAACCTGCTGAGGGATTAAAAACTGGTTATCGTTTCTTTAAATTCTTTAAAGTCATTTACCAAGGGGTCTTCAAGGATAAATAGCCGTTTGGCCATGACAAAATTTCGGTTATAATAGGAGCCCTTTAATTCGGAAATAATAACCCCTCCTTTTCTCCTCGAAGAATGGATCATCTTTCCTTCGCCAATATACATGCCCGTATGTCCGATCTCTTGCCCTTTTTTCCGTTTGAAAAATAATAGATCTCCTATTCTCAAGCTGCTCAGGTCCAATTCGGTGGTCACCAAAGATCCTAATTTTGCCTGTTCACGGCTGGAGTGCGGCAAGGAAAGGGTCAGGGACTGATAAATCTTTTTCATAAATCCGGAACAATCGATACCCTGATTTCCCTGCCCGTTCCCTCCAAGCAGATAGGATGTTCCCATCAACTGTTTGGAAATCTCGACCAGCAAACCAGGAAAACCAAGAAAATAATTATTCTTCTCCTCCCGTGATTCTCCCACCTCTAATCCTTCTTCAAAGACCGGTTTTTTTATCAAACTCAATGACTCCGATCCATCTCCCCTATTTGAAGAACTGTCCAGGGGTTCTAAAAGAAATTTTCCATTGTCCAACGGGGTGATCTTGATTAGAGGAGGGGCGTTCTTGGGCTGAACCGGTTGTTCGCGTGCCACCTTTTGTGATTGCTTTTTTCGGGCACTTTGTTTGGAATGCTTTTTTTGGGTACTTGCTCTTAAGGATTTATTGGATTTTTTATTGGACTGGATTTTAGAAGAGGAAGACTTTTTTTGGGCAACTTTTTTTGAAGCGGCCGCTTGGTCCTTGTTTTTTAGATTCTTAGAAGGACCACCAAACACCTGCCAGGGAAGCAACAGCAGCATGGCCATGGTAATAAATAGAATACTTCTTTTTATTATCATAGGTCAGTTTCCTTTTTTAAAAGTTTTTGGCTTTTTAAAAAATGAATCAATTTATACCTTAAAAAAATTTTTTTGTCAACATTTTTTAAAAGGGGGCTTTTGAAAGTAAAAATTTGAAGATTAAAAAATATTTTAGCCTGCCAATTCCACAAGTCTGCTACTTGCACCATATCTTGTGGCCATAGTGGGATAGGCACAAAAGAGAGGACATCATGGGCCATCAATGCACCTAAGCAGATAAAAGTATTCCTTACTTAATTCAGCGCAATTTAAGTTGTAATAACAGATTGAGACGCATGGCGCGTGTAAAAAAATTATCCCTCGGCTTTTAAATCTCGAGTCATTAACTCTTTCACTGCCTGCCGCGGGTCGCGATCCTCAAACAGAATACCATATATCTGAGAAACGATCGGCATCTCGATCTGCTCTCGAATAGACAGTTGATAGGCCGCCCGGGTTGTTTTTATGCCTTCAGCAATCATGGTCATCGTGGAAAGAATGGCCGGTAATTTTTCCCCCTGCCCCAGGCGGAGACCTACGGTTCGGTTTCTGCTCAAGTCCCCGGTGCAGGTTAAGACCAGATCACCGATTCCGGTCAAGCCGAAAAAGGTCTCTTTCTGCGCTCCCATTTTTACCCCCAGGCGGCTAATCTCCGTTAGCCCTCGGGTGATCAAGGCAGCTCGGGTATTATGCCCCAAGCCCAGTCCATCGGAAATTCCTGCGGCCAGGGCGATCACATTTTTCAACGCCCCTCCCAGTTCCACGCCGTTAAGATCTGAATTGGTATAGACCCGAAAGTAACTGTTCGATAAAAATCGTTGGGCCTTGGCTGCTGTTTTTGCTGAAACAGCAGCCAAGGTAATTGCGGTAGGGAATTGCAGAGAAACCTCTTTCGCAAAACTGGGGCCGGAAAGACAGCCAATGAAAGGATGATATTCTGGAGCCAGCAATTCCTTTAAAATACCCGACATGGTCAGTAAGCTGTCATTTTCAATTCCTTTGGTAGCGGAGATCCACAGGCAATCTTTTTTGGCCAGAGAATGGGAAGAAAGCATCTGATTCATAACATCCCGGAAAAAATGGGATGGGATAGCCAGAATCAGCATGTCTTTTTGATGCACGACCTCACTCAGTTGTGTCGTGGGTTCTATGGATTGAGAAAGAGATACTCCTGGTAAAAATATTTTATTCTCCCGATCCTTTCTAATCTCCTCGGCAATCTCCGTTTCATAGGACCACAAATGGACCGAGTAGCCATTCCCCGCCAATAACCCGGCCAGGGTCGTTCCCCAGCTCCCTGCCCCTACTACCCCGATCTGATACCCCTTTTCATTCCG
>Ga0209777_10006870_pt1 | contig 12750 bp, 14 predicted proteins | sample FrelakmetHBP12HB_FD_187147 | JGI IMG/M metagenome (GOLD analysis project Ga0209777, IMG submission 187147) | Freshwater lake sediment microbial communities from the University of Notre Dame, USA, for methane emissions studies -HBP12 HB (SPAdes)... | ecosystem: Environmental > Aquatic >...
CAACGTGTGGATGGCCTTCATTCCTGCTCTCTTCATGGTTGTCTTCGCCACCATCGCTGGCCTGACGCAATGGTGCTTCGCCTCGGCGCTGTACGCGTGGCTGTTCGGCAGAAAGGAAGAGACCCCGGCCAACCAAGCCTCGGAGGTTACGGCTCGCAAGCTCGCTGAACCTTAATGCTGACGTTAGCTGAAAAATCCAAACCTAAACAAAAGGAGAGCAGAGATGAAAAAAGATAGCAAGTGCCCGGTAACGGGCATTCACCAACCAATGGCCGGCCGAGGCACGTCGAACCGGGACTGGTGGCCGAATCAATTGCGGCTGGATCTTCTGCGCCAGCCTTCCGCCCTGTCCAATCCCATGGGCGCGAGCTTCAACTACGCTGATGAGTTCAAGAGCCTCGATTTGGCGGCCGTGAAGAAAGACCTGCGCGCCCTGATGACCGACTCGCAGGACTGGTGGCCGGCGGACTTCGGGCACTACGGGCCTTTGTTCATCCGCATGGCCTGGCACAGCGCAGGCACGTATCGCACCGGTGACGGTCGCGGCGGCGCTGGCGCGGGCCAGCAGCGCTTCGCGCCCATCAACAGTTGGCCCGACAATGCCAGCCTCGACAAGGCGCGCCGGCTACTTTGGCCGATCAAGCAGAAGTACGGCCGGAAGATCTCCTGGGCCGACCTCATGATCCTGGCCGGCAACGCCGCCCTGGAAGCGATGGGCTTCAAGACCTTCGGCTTTGGCGGTGGGCGCGAGGACACCTGGGAGCCGCAGGAGGACGTCTACTGGGGCTCCGAGAACAAATGGCTGGACGACAAGCGCTACACCGGAGACCGGGATCTCGAGAACCCGCTCGCGGCGGTCCAGATGGGCCTGATCTATGTCAACCCGGAAGGCCCGAACGGCAACCCGGATCCGCTCGCGGCGGCCAAGGATATCCGCGAGACTTTTGCGCGCATGGCCATGAACGACGAAGAGACGGTGGCGCTCATTGCTGGAGGTCACACCTTCGGCAAAACCCACGGCGCCGGCCCCGCGTCCCATGTGGGTCCCGAGCCGGAAGCGGCCCCCATCGAGCAGCAGGGCCTCGGCTGGAAGAGCAGCTTCGGCACGGGCAAGGGTGCGGACGCAATCACCAGCGGCCTGGAAGTCACGTGGACCTCGACGCCGACGAAGTGGAGCAACAACTTCTTCTGGAACCTGTTCGGCTACGAATGGGAGCTGACGAAGAGCCCGGCCGGCGCGCAGCAGTGGACGCCGAAGGGGGGCGCGGGCGCTAATTCGGTGCCGGATGCGCACGACCCGTCAAAGCGTCACGCGCCTGCCATGCTGACCACGGACCTCGCGCTGCGCTTCGACCCGGCCTACGAAAAGATCTCGCGGCGCTTCCACGAGAACCCGGATCAATTTGCGGACGCTTTCGCCCGGGCGTGGTTCAAGCTGACGCACCGCGACATGGGTCCGCGCGCACGCTATCTCGGGCCGGAGGTGCCTGCCGAAGAGCTCATCTGGCAAGACCCCATCCCCGCGGTCAATCATAAGCTGATTAACGAGAAGGATATGGCTTCCCTCAAGGGCAAAATTCTGGCTTCCGGGCTGTCGGTCTCGCAACTGGTTTCGACCGCTTGGGCGTCGGCATCCACCTTCCGTGGTTCCGACAAGCGCGGTGGCGCGAACGGCGCGCGCATTCGACTCGCGCCCCAGAAGGATTGGCCCGTCAACCAGCCGGCCGAACTGGCGAAAGCGCTCAAGACGCTGGAGGGTATCCAGCGCAAGTTCAACAGCGCGGACTCCGGCGGCAAGAGGATCTCGCTCGCCGACCTGATCGTTCTGGCCGGTTGCGCGGGCGTCGAGCAAGCCGCGAAGAAGGCAGGGTACGCCGTGAAGGTGCCTTTCACGCCGGGACGCATGGACGCCTTGCAGGAGCAAACCGATGCGGTCTCCTTCGCTGTGCTCGAACCGATCGCGGATGGCTTCCGCAACTACCTCAAGGGCAAGTACACCGTACCGGCTGAGGCTTTGTTGATCGACAAGGCGCAATTGCTGACGTTGACGGCGCCGGAGATGACGGTTCTTGTTGGCGGGATACGCGTTTTGAACGCCAACTTCGGAAAGTCCCAACACGGTGTCTTCACCAAGCGGCCGGAGGCGCTGACCAATGATTTCTTCGTGAACCTGCTCGACATGGGCACGGAGTGGAAGGCGATATCAGAGGCCAAGGACGTGTTCGAAGGGCGCGACCGCAAGACGGGGAAATTGAAATGGACCGGCACGCGTGTCGATCTTATCTTCGGGTCGAACTCCCAACTCCGGGCCCTGGCAGAAGTCTACGCATGTGCGGACTCCCAGGAGAAGTTCCTGCACGACTTTGTAGCGGTGTGGAACAAAGTCATGAACCTTGACCGTTTCGACCTCGCCTGATCGTAGCGGCGAAAAACAGTCAGCTAACAACCGTTCCATCGGACGGCGTTCAGTCGCCGCTGAATTGGAACGTGCTGTGCTGTGGCGGTGGCCGGCAACGTCTGTGTTGATGCCGCCGGAAAGCAAAGGGTCCCGCCACCGTTGCGGCTGGTCGGGACGCTTTGCCCGGCGGTCATTGACGCATACAGAGGGTCGCTGGTGCGGCTGCTGCCTGAAGGACGGTCAAACCCGGTTTGGCGGGAGTGAAGGCCGGCGCACCAGCGGCACTCGGAATGCGGCGACCATCTACCCGCTATATAACGCGCGTGCCCTTGTCGTACTGCGCCAGGCAGGAGACGAAAAGCTTTAATGTCTGTCAGACATTATGCTCGCCAAGCATTAATGGCCGGCGGAAGCCGAGTTTCCAGCGCCGAATGGCACACCCGTTGAGCGCCGTGAACCAACACCGGGACAGATTAAGATGCGCAATTGACGCCAGCGTCATTTGCAGGTATTGTACCGGCATGAAAGAACTGTCCGTTCAAGAGTGCGTTGAGGTGTTCCATCTCCTGCTGCTGTCTTTTCTCGGGAAGCGGCTGGACAAGCGGAGCTATGCGCTGAAAGAGGGCTGTAACCTGCGGTTCTTCTTTGCCAGCCCACGCTATTCCGAGGATATGGATATCGATGTGGTTGATCTGCCGGTTCATGCGCTACGGGACACGGTAAACGCCATACTGAATTCCCGCCCCTTCCGGCAGGCGCTGCAGGTTCAGGGTCTGGCCATCGAGCATATCACGGAGCACAAACAGTCCGGGACCACGCAGCGCTGGAAACTCGGGCTATACCGGCGAGGTTCAGCACGGCCGATCCCGACGAAGGTCGAGTTCTCCAAAAGGGGCTTGAGCGGCCAGCCGGTCTTGAGCAGTGTGAATCCGGCGCTGGTCCAGGGCTATGGACTGCCACCCGTGATGACCCCGCACTACCCCGCAGAAACCGCACTGCTGCAGAAGATTCAGGCGCTCGCGCGACGCAGCGTGACACAGGCCCGGGACATCTTCGACCTGCATTTGCTGCAATCCGGGGAACGTATGCGGCACGTGCTGCCGCTGTTGGATGCGGCCACGCGCGTGGCGGCCCGACAGCATGTACTGGACCTTTCGTTTGACGACTTCAAGGGACAAGTGCTGGCCTATCTGCAGCCGGATGATCAGGCCAGCTATGATGCGCCGCAAATATGGGAGTCCATGCAGTTGACCGTGCTCGCCCAACTGGAGGCCGTGCCATGAAGTCCATCGAAGCGCACCGCAGATTGCGGGAGGCCGGCGTGGGCGCGTTCGGAACCGCGGATGCTTCCGTGCTCCTGGGCATGACCAGCAGTCATGCCAGCCGTGTTTTGGAACGCCTCGGCGCAGCCGGGCAGGTCGTGCGCCTGAAGCGCGGGGTGTGGGCCTTTCCCGACCGGCTTGAGCCGCTGCAGGTTCCGGAACAGCTTACGGCGCCGCTGCCCTGCTATGTGTCCCTGCAAAGCGCCTTGTATTACCACGGCCTGATTTCGCAGATCCCGACGGTCGTCTATGCGGTTTCGCCAGCCCGTACGCGACGCTGGACCACCCCCTTGGCCACGGTGTCCATACACCATCTGAACCCGACTTTCTTTTTCGGCTTCGAATCGGCCGGTAACGGCACCATCAAAATGGCGACCCCGGAGAAAGCGCTGCTGGACTGCCTCTATCTGAGTCCGGCCAAATCGCGGCTCTTCGCCCGTCTGCCGGAACTGGATCTACACGACGCCTTTGACCGCAAGCAGGCGCATCGTTTGCTGAACCAGGTCCCGTCGGCAAGCCTGCGGGCTACGCTCCGCAAACGAATGGACATGTTGCTGTAGGAGGTCCGTAAACTTTCAACGCGGGCTTGTGCCCGCACCCGCAGCCGGCTCAAATCACAGGTTTACGTGATCCGCGCGGTGACGGTGCCACCCTGTATGGCGCTGAAAGCTCAGTGGGAGCGGGTCGGCGGCGGGAGGGCGCGGCTCCGGGCCGATGGCTTGAAGGTGAAGTGTATTCAGCCCCCGCTCGTAGGCGCAACCGGATGCCGGTCAGCCAGCAGCACCCGATGAAAAAGGCTCGACAAGGCGGCAGGCGGGTTTATCCTGAAAGCAGGCTGGCGAGCGAAATTCGCAAAAGTGATAAGAATCTGCCGGAATTGGCCGTATTTTCGGGAATATGGCGTGCTAAGCTATAAAGCTGATATGCGGAAAACCGCTGATGGTTGCTATGCTGTTTTACGCTTATCAGGATGTTATGCAAATTGTGAACAAGCGAGGTCCTAGCACAATCAGCATACTTTTCTCGGTTGTGATGATCGGCCTTTCCCTTATTTTGGGTGCCTACGGAAGTGTCGAGAGCCGGTGGGGTGCCCTCTTTAGCGGAATGTTCGAGTGGCTTCTTGCCATCCTCATTTGGATAGTCTGGGTTGGCCACCTGAGATACATTTTAGTGAGGCGGAATTTCAGATCGAGAATTAGGTGGCTGGTACTTCTTGGTCTTGTTTTGGTTTCCGTTGTCGCCGGTAGGTTTGCTTCCGAATTCGGCAGGTTTGCACGAGCTCGGGAGATTCAGAGAGCTGTTGACGCCGGCCTACGTGAAGACTGCATACGACTCTTGAATAACTGGCCGATCAAAGAAAGCAGGATTTTCAACTCAGATCCAGAGTTTACGAAGTTGCCGGCCAGTATCAGAATGTTGGCACCGGTCTACTTGGAAAATGACAACATTGATGCTATGAACCTTCCACCCAATGTGGGTATCTGTAAAAACGGGTTTGGTGGATTTGCTATGGGAGTTCGAGTATTCCGAAGCGATCTGGACGCAGATAACTTTAAGAATAACACGCTTGGCGGATGCCAGCGCATTGCACCAGGGGTGTACTATTGGTGGCATCCAACATGAGATTCTTGCATAACAAGGCGCTGGAGCGAACCGGCATTGGCACTACGGTTTGGTTGCCGTTGCCATCATCACATTTTGGTTTCAATCGAGAGAGCGTTTCCGGCCGGTCGCTCAGCTTGGACGTTAGGCCAACTATAAGGAGAAGTATATGGAACACATGAAACAACACAGCACTGTTGGCACCTCCGCGAAAATCGGCGCTTTACTATTCGCTTTGTGGGGTGTTCTGCATATCTGGGTGGGATTCGAAGGCGTGCATCAGTACCTCACTGGCGACACGCATGGCCTATGGAACATGCTGATTGGAGGAAGCCATGCCCCTCGCGCTGAGTTTCAGCACGCAACCGACGCAGTCACGGCCCATGCACAGGGGCAACTGCTCTTGAACTTTTGCATTGATGTAGGTGGCTACGGTGTATTGGGACTTGCTGTTGCATGGCTGATTTGGAGACAGGCATCCTGGACAGCATACTTCATAGGTGTCTTCGTCATTGGCATTGCGGACTTAGCCTTCTTGTTTGCAATGGTGACGCCCGGGATCATCGAATTGAATGCAGGAACCCTCGGTGGTCCCATCATTTGGTTCTTAGCTTGTGGGATTACGCTGTTTGGCATGCATCCATTGGGGAAGACGAAGACAGCCTAACAATTCTCTGAAGGGTATTTTCCAAACCTGCGGTTTGAAAAAAACCTTAGAGATGACGTTCGCTGAAATATGAGGGTGAGATCAAATGAAAATCACGAAGTTCACGTCAATCATTGCTTTACTCCTTGTGCCATGCGCGGCCGCTCTGGCTGAAGAACTGAACGCCCGATCATCCAGGTGGGAGGTCGAAGCAGGCGTTCTTCGCACCCGTAACATGGAAATCCACGGTTATCATCAGGCCAACGCCACGGACGGGTGGGAAAGCACTGATCCAACGGTTCGGCTGGAATACTGGTCGAAGAAACAAGGCGGCTGGAACTACGGCCTCGTGCTCCAACCCTTGTATGCTTCGTATGACGGCACCATACAGCATGAACTGAACAACAAGGGGCAGGTATTTCACGAGGGCGATGACGGCAGCCTTGACTATCAATTTCACACACTTCGTTTCAGCGCAAACTATCCGGTGCTGGTATCCGGGTCGGGTGAGAGCTACTTGCGGCTTGGCGGCTCGGTCGTGGCACGCTACGCCAAAGTCAAACTAAGGACATCAAACGCTTCCTTCGATGACACGAACTTCATCGCCATTCCTCTGGCAAATGTTGAGGCCCAAGCGGCGCTGACCTCCAAGCACAGCCTGTTCTTTCGGGCAGATTTCCTGCCAGCAATCGACGGCAATGTGTTTCTGGACGGCCTATTTGATGTGCTGTTCGCATTCAGGACATCGCTAGACAACAAGCGTACATTGGACATAGGAACACGTCTCTTCTTTGGCGGCTATGATCCCAATAAGATTGATGATTATGCCAACAATATTTTCTTCGAGGGACTAGTGGCCCGATACTCATTCTAGAATTTAGGCGAACCAGAGGGTGCTGCTTATCGTGAACCCGCAGCGGGTTCACGAACGCAGACCCTCACCGTTCGCCGAGAGACATACTAATGAAGAGAATCATCACATCGGTCGCCATCACGTCCCTCCTTTGGATCATGCTCGTTGGATGGTTCGTCCACCGAGTATGGCGAGGAACAGGCTTCTGGGTTCCACCGCGAATGGAGGAGATTACCACGCTGCAACCGATCTTGCCGGTGGTGCCCGGCAATCTCTTTGTCAGCCTCTCAAACCAGACGGGCAAGGATCTCAATGTTGAAGGCATCCTGGACGGAACACTTTCCTTCGGCGGTGTCATCATCCGCGATATGCATTGGGGATCGACTAGTCTTATCACGACGGCGGCCCCGGGAGACCACATCCTGCAAGTGAGAATCTGGCGAAGCACGCCTGTCGTGACAAATGTGGTGTTTTCCCTCGAGTCGGGATCATCGAACTACGTCCATGTCAGCATCTTTCGTGATGAGGATGATCATTTCGGCTTCACGGTGAGGAAATCCAGGAAAGCGTTGGGAATCATGTAGACGGCGAACCAGCGCAGGCAGGCTACGCTCGCAAGCTCGCGAACCTGCTGCGCAACGTTCGCTGAAAGACAACAACACAAGCCTGACTATGATGCTGTTTGATCTATTCTCCTATCTGTTCATCACACCGATAAACCTCCTGCTGGCGAGCATCGGAACCGGGATTGGTTTAATCCTGCGACGGTCTCACCCCGAGATCTCCAAGAAGGTGATCAAAGGTTCGTGGCTTCTGATGGGATCGCTCCTGATTACAGGATTCCTTCTCACCGAATGCTGGGGTTGGCTGGTTTTCGGACATTATTATGAGCACTTTGATTACCTTCCGGGTATTGACTGTTCCCCTTTCTGGCTCAACCCGCAATATGGCACGACCTATGATCACGGGATGACGAGAAACGGTCTTGTCGCTCTGTGGGCTTTGTCCGCTTTGCTCAGCTGGGGTACAGCAGCCGGGATAACTTTTTGGCTCATGAGACGGAAAAGCATGAAAGACCAGCGAACAATCGGCGGAACCGTACGTCGCTAACGCGCCGCCGGTTCGCCGGGACGTTGGCAGTGAGGCAGAATATGAAAACGGCATTTCTGGCTCTACTGATGCTCATCGCGACCGGATGCACGCTCATGCCTAGGGCGGAAAGAGTCTGGCTGGAGAAGGAGACGAACCTTTTTCAGACAGCGCGAGGGGTCGAGATTGGATTCTATGACGTTGCGACCAGCAATTGGTGGAGGTTCGCAGTCACGAACGAAGGGGACCTCGCAAGCCTCAGAGAAGCTCTTCCCCGCTCGTATATGAAGAGGGCTCGCCATATTGAGAGCAGTACGTTTGAAAGCGACGGCACGTCCATTGCCGTTCACTATCCCTTGTTCGGGACCCTCACGACAAACGGCAGCGCCTATCCAGCATCCTGCATTTTCATTTCTACAAACGGGCTCGTGGTCCATGGACGCGGGAATCTCAGAGACCCGAACTGGCATGGTGCATTGATCCCCAAATATAAGGAAGCCGCCGTCAACCTCTGCCTTAAGTACGGAATGTCTTCGGACAAACTAGGAGCCTTCCAACAAGCGCCTGGAACGCGACGTTGAACCCGCGGCGGGTTCAACGCGATTCAGGCGCAGCGTTGCTGCGGCGGTATCGAGTGGCCAGCGTCACATGGCCTTGGCCAGCACAGGAACCCTATGCCGGGGTGCGGGGCGGCGAGCGCCCGCGTATCCGAAGCGGGGTCTAGGGGTGCAATCCCTGCCATGAAGGTCGGGAGGTGAGGCGGGGGCGCCGCGAAAGAGAACCAGGCGACCGCCTGAGCGTTCCTGCGCGAAAGTCGGCGGCGTTGACGAGCCGTCGGCGCAGGCCCCCATGGTCAGACGTACGAGACTACCCCGTTTTTTTCACATCAAAACAGTACAAGTTTGTGTCGTAGCGTAGAAAAAGCCGTCCGCCGACCACCACGGGGTGAGCCCAGCTCGGGCCGTTGCCTTTGACCTTGACCTTGCCTTTCAGTTGCAGGCCCTCGGGTGAGCAAGTGGCCAGCCCGGCCTGGCCGCCATCCTCACTGAACAGGTACAGCATCCCGTCAGCAAAGCAGAGCGAACCTTTTCCTACCGCCCCCTCGCTCCACTGCTTCTGGCCGGTCTTCAGGTCGAGGCAGTTCCATTCCCCGCCATGGTTGCCATAGATATACCCGCCGTGGATGACATAACCCCCGTGGTGGCAATTCATGTCCTTGGTCGTCCAAGCCACGTCGGCCGTGACCTTGCCGGCCACTTTCTTGAGTTTCAGGCAGATGCCGCCGCGGCCATAGCCGTTGGCCCAGAACACGTAACCGTTGGCATAAGCGGGCGTGGGACAGTTGGCCGTATTGCCTGCCGACCAGTTGTTCGACCAGAGCACCTTGCCGTTGGCGGCATCGACGGCGAAGAGGCCCTGATTGGTGCCCGTAACGATCATCGGCTGGCCCTCGAAAACAACGGCAATACAAGAGCCGTACTCGGGTCCGGCATTGAATCCGCTGCTCTGCCAGATGGTTGCGCCGTTGCACTTGTCGAGGGCAACGATACAGTTGTTGCCGCCGGGCTTGAAAATGGCCATGTTCTTATAGATCAGCACCGATTCAGCATAGCCCCATCCGCCCGGACTCCCGCCGAACTCCTGCGCCTCGCGGCTCCATCTTTTCTGGCCGTCTTTAACGTTATAGCAGCCAACCAAGCCGTGGCCACCGAGCAGATACAGGTTGCCGTTGTCGATCACCGGTGAAGCGCGGGCGCCATCGGGTCCGCCCCGGCCCTTTCCGTGGTCTGTTTGCCAGAGCGGTTTCCCGTCCAGGCCGAACGCGAAGATCTTCAATTTGCCGTCCTTATCGCCGGTGATGAAGGCCCTGCCGCCCGCCACGGCAACGCTGGAGAAGCCCACGCCGATGCCGTCAACCTTCCAGAGCAACTTCGGCCCGTCGTCCGGCCACTGCTTCAGCAAGCCGGTGTCGGGCGACTTACCGTCGCGGTTCGGCCCCTGCCAGGCAGGCCATTCCAAGTCGGCAGCCGGCGCCAAGGAGATCACGGTCATCAGGACACAGAGCGACAGCAAGATGCGTTTCATAATGCGGTTCCTTCGGTGATGTAACATGTGGACGCTTCAGCACGGAACTAACCTATCGCCGCTTACTCGTCAAGGAGGCTCTTGCCAGTGTTCGCGGTGTGAATGTGACGGGGCCATCTTTGCCGGCGCCCCGGGTTCCATCTCAATCCTTGTCGCCTGAACGGGCGCCAGCGGTCAATCCGGCAGCGGCTGGGCGTCGCCCCGGGGCCGGCCGGCGGCCGCCAGCGCCGCGCGGAACGGCTCCGGACAGCGGACGGGTTTGCCCCGGGCGTAATCAAAACCGACCACGCCGGTCTTGGCGCGGGCCACCTCCGCGCCGGTGGCCTGGTTGGTCACCCGGTAAACGAAGTCGCAGCCGAGCGGCGTGAAATCCTGGGCCGCGAGCTCGATGACAAGCACGTCGCCGTAGGCGGCCTGGGCCTTGTACACCAGCACGGCGTCCACCATGATCAACCCGCAGCCGCCCACGTCGCGTTCGCTCCAGCCCAGGTGGTGGAGCCAGCGGACGCGGGCCTCGTGCAGCAGGGCCAGCAGGGCGTCGTTGCCCAGGTGCTGCCCGTAGTTGATGTCCGTGATGCGGACGGGCAGTTCCACGGCAAAAGCGAAGTGGTCCGGCAGCTCCAATTTGACGCGCGCCATCGGTGCGGCTCCTGTGAAAAGGGTTGTAACGTCACCGGCAGCCGGTAAGATAGCACAAGTTGAAAGTGGCCTACTACATCTTCCGCGTGCTGAGCTACGCGGCGGGGTCCGGCGCGCTGGCGCTGTATTTGACCCGGCCGGCCACACAGGGCGGCTGGGTGTATGTGCTGGTGGGCCTGTCCTTCTGCTGTTTTGTGGTGACGTGGTTTTTAATGTTGTGGATCCGGCTGCGGCGGTGAGGAAAAGCGATGCACTGTCCGGCATGTGGCCAGGCGATGGTGATCCTCGAATACCAGGGGATCGAACTGGATCATTGCGTCGCCTGCGGCGGCGTCTGGCTGGACGCGGGCGAACTGGGTCTGCTGCTGAGCGGCGCCCCGGAGGCGCCGGCGGCGTTGACGCTGGCCGACGCCACGCGCGGCCAGCGGCGCTGTCCGCGCTGTCCCCAGCGCCTGGATACCGGCCACCTGCCGGGCTCCCGGATCGAGGTGGATGTCTGTCCCGCGCGGCATGGTCTGTGGCTGGATTGCGGCGAGCTGGCGGCGCTGGCGCGCGAACGGGCCGCCGGCACGGAAACGCTGGCGGTGTTGACACGGCATCTGGGCGAATTGTTTGGTGAAGAAGAAACTCAGTCGAAGGGAGAAACAGCATGATAGGACTATGGATCATTCTCGGCATCATCGTGGTGATGGTGCTGTGGTTCCTGGGGGCGTACAACGGGCTGGTCAGCCTGCGCAACCAGGTTAAAAATGCCTGGGCGCAGATTGATGTCCAGCTCAAGCGGCGGCACGACCTGATCCCCAACCTGGTCGAGACCGCAAAGGGCTATGTGGCCCACGAGCGCGGCACGCTGGAGGCGGTGACGCAGGCGCGCGCGTCGGCCATGCAGGCGCAGGGCGCGGCGCAGGCGGCGCAAGCCGAGGGCCTGCTGGGCGCGGCGCTGAGCAAGTTCTTCGCGATCGCTGAAAACTATCCCGAGCTCAAGGCCAACCAGAACTTCCTGGCCATCCAGGAGGAACTCGCCTCGACGGAAAACAAGATCAGCTTCGCCCGGCAGTTCTACAACGACCGGGTGATGCTCTTCAATACGCGGATCGAAACCATCCCCACCAACCTCGTCGCCAACATGGGCGGATTCCAGAAGGCGGAGTTCTTCGAGATCCAGGCCGCCGCGGAGCGCGAAGTCCCGGCGGTAAAATTCTGATGAAACGGGGTCATGGGGCGGTGGGATAAGGGGGGAGCGGACCTCCCAGCTCTGGTGTGGTCAAACCGACCTGTCCCCATACGCTGCTGCCGCCCATGTGGGAACTCATCCAGGCCAATCGCCGCAAGTCGGTCCTCCTGATCGTCCTGCTCGCGTGTGTCTTGATCGGGCTGGGCTACGCCATCGGCTTCAGCCTCGACGCCCAATTCGGCGGTTTCTTCGGCGTCGCCGCGGCGACGCTGATCTGGGTGATCCTGACGCTGACCGGCCTGATCGGCGGCGAGCGCCTGTTGCTGGCCACGGCTGGGGCGCGCGAGGTGACGCACGCGGATGCACCGCAGCTCTTCAACGTGGTCGCGGAAATGCAGATTGCCGCCGGCCTGCCGGCGATGCCGCGGGTGTTCATCATAGATAATCCGGCGCCCAACGCCTTCGCCGTCGGTCTGAATCCAGAGCGCGCGGCGGTGGCCGTGACCACGGGTTTGCTGGCGCGCCTCAACCGCGACGAACTCCAGGGCGTCATCGCCCACGAGCTGGGCCACATCGCCAACCGCGATACGCTGTTCATGACCCTGGCCGGCGTGACCGTCGGCGCGATCATCATGCTGGCCGATTTGTATGTGCGCGGCCTGCGGTTCGGCGGCGGGCGCGGCCGGCGGTCATCCTCCGAACGCGGCGGCGGCCAGGCGGCGGCGATCATGATGATCGTGGCGCTGGTGCTCTCGATCCTCGCGCCGCTGCTGGCGCAAATCCTTTATTTTGCCTGCTCGCGGCGCCGCGAGTACCTGGCGGATGCATCCTCCGCCCTGTTCACACGCTATCCCGAGGGCCTGGCCTCCGCCCTGGAAAAAATTGCGGGCCTGCAGGGCGGGCAACTGGAGGTCAGCCGCGCCGTGGCGCCGATGTTCATCG
>Ga0209777_10006871_pt1 | contig 12749 bp, 6 predicted proteins | sample FrelakmetHBP12HB_FD_187147 | JGI IMG/M metagenome (GOLD analysis project Ga0209777, IMG submission 187147) | Freshwater lake sediment microbial communities from the University of Notre Dame, USA, for methane emissions studies -HBP12 HB (SPAdes)... | ecosystem: Environmental > Aquatic >...
GACATTCTGGGGCATCAGTGACCGACGGTCCTGGCGCTCGAACCAGAGACCTCTGGTATTTGACGCCCAGTTACAGCCCAAGCCGGCATTCCAAGCGATTCTCGATATAGGCGTTGGCAAGAATGTAACGCCGAAGCCGTAAGGTGGGTCTCGTTTCAAGCCAGGAACAGGGAGAGCATATCAGATAAGGGTGTGCGTGCTGGGATTCAGCGTGACCATCGCGCAAGCATAGCAATCCGACAAGGACGATGGAACCTGTGCAAATCCGCCACTCTATATTGACTCTGACGAAGGGAAGCCTGAGAACGTTGACAAATCAGGATAACCACCCAATTGTCCCTGTGGGACGAGAAACTGGACTTCCGCAACTACCGTGTCCTAGCTTGCACATCAACCTACCCATGTTAGTGCGTCTCGTTGCCACTCTGTATTTCGATGACATTTCTCACGGTGCGGTACTAACGTACGACGAAGCCGACTCGACGGGGCCGCCCACATACTTGGGGTAGTTCGGATACGAACAGAGAGGCAGGCTGCGATTTCCCGATATCACCACGAGGGTCTTGGCCGGAACCTGGTTTTTCTCCACCCAAGCCGTGAGCATGCCCATCTTGTCGAATTGGCTGGGTATCTGGGTAGCGGGAATCATCTGCCCATCACCGTTGATGCTGTAGCTGGCGCCAGTCAAGCCGTGGCCGGTCTGGGGAATAACGAAGAAGCGGGCAAACGTATCCACCTGATCCTGCCCCATCTTGTCGATCACCGACTGGAAGTAATCCAGTTGAGCCCCCGGGGAGGCCAATGTATCGTTGGTGCCGATGGTCACGATCATTTTGCCGCCGCGTTGATAGAACGCCGAAAGGTCCGGATTGGTCGAGTCGAGCCACTCCGAGATCAGTTGGCGACGCTTGTTCAACGGACCTCCTTCAACATAATCGAGCGGATTGGCGGCGAGATTCTGCATGAGAAACCCGGTGACGCCCAATACTCCCAGATGCGAGTGAATTCGTGCGTTTTCGCCGGCGCCTTCTTGTCCACGGAATCGAACGGATTCGATCAACCCCGAACCTGCGACATCCGTGTTCGGCAGCCACATTCCGAATGTTCGAACTCCGTAAGTAAGGGGCGTAGCGAACTTGTATCGGCTGTAGACGAATTGGAGCGTTTCGATCTGGCCGTCGGTGAGCTTGGCCGCCGCGGACCTGTCGTCAGGGTCGGGATCAATGCCGTTCGGAGCGCGCAACGCGGTCCAAGGATCAGTGGGGCCAACGCCGTCGGTAACATCGAAGATTGCTCGTGCCGCCATGTAGTTGTTGATGATACCATCCGCCAGTCCGTCCAGCTTGTCGCACTGGCGGATGAATTCGGCGCGGATCGCGTTAGCCTTTGCCGGCGTGACCCATTTCGCTAATGGCTTTTCCTGGATCCGGATCAGCTCAGGCGCGAGCATCAATGATGAGAAGTTCAGGATCGGAACATCCGCAAGGATGCCGTCGTAATCAGCCGGATAGCGCTGTACCACCGTGAGCGCCTCGCGTCCCCCCTGCGAGCCTCCGCGGTAGTAGTTGAACCTGGGACATTCGCCATACACGCGCTTCATGATGACCATGGCGGCGTCGTGAGTCTTCTTCATCTGCATGTAACCGAGGTTCTTGATGGCCTCGTCATTGAGCGCCCAGTTGTCACCCGAGGCTCCACCGCCGCGAGGACCGCCTAAACCGGCCTGATGACCCGAATCGCTGCCGTACATGGCGAAGCCCTGATCACTCAACCCGCCTGTGCCTCTGCCGAAACCGCCGCCTCCGACTGTGATCATACCGTTCATGCCGCCGCCACCTTGCTGTATAGCTCGGCGTGACCAGCTTGCCGGCAGGATTACACGGAAATTGATGGGCTTGCCATTAGGATCAATTGGCAAAATCGCCCCCTCGACTATGGCGTAGCTCGATGCACTGTCGGATCCAGATACCCATCGAGGTGCAGAGAGTTTGACTGCACTTACAGGTTCACCGATATCTGAAACAGGGATCGATGTACCAACTCGTTCAGCCGTAACATCCGCCTCGGTGATGAGCTTGTTCTCGCCTGCAGCCGGCAGTTTTGATCCTGGAGTCGGAATAGACTCCGTTGCGATCAAGACGGTGGGAACTGCCATCACTGCAATCATGATCAGCGCACTGAACAGCAGAAAACACCCTGACTGGTTCTTTATTTGCATTGTAAAGCCTCTTCGTTATTTTCCATCGGTTAATTCCGGCGATGCCTGTTAACGAATATTCTTCTTTTCAACTTTCCAACCTGCCATCTGCGCCACTCCGCAAGGCTCGTCCACGAACATCTTGGCGGCCTCCTTGTCTTCTTTCAACTGCCACCGAAACCAGGCCGTGGCGACCTTGGCAAAATCACCGCCGTGCGGCCGGCCATAGGTTCCGCCATGCCCGACATTCAGATTGGCCGCGAATACCGGTACATGGTTGATCCGGCGGAAATCATCCATTCCGTTATTGTACGCGATATCCGACTCCCCGCCCAGAATATAGATTACAGGTGAATGCAGTTTCTCAAGCTGATCTTTTTTCAGGTTGGGCATCCCGGGCATGCCACTTCCGGGAGTACTCAAAATACCGCTGTTGCATATCATCGCAGTCGTAACGCGTGGATCAGGGGCAACCTCCAGTGTCTGTAAACCCCCGCAGGACATACCGCTTACCGCGATTTTTGTGGTATCGATCTTATTGTAATATTGACTCGTCTTGTCGCTGTTTTGAGTCATGGCCCAGTTAATCGCGTCGATCAATTGGGAGGATGTCGAGCTGCCGCCGCCCCGCCGGCCTTCCTGCGGCATCGGGCCAATCGCGATCACCAGAAAACCGATCGATGCCACCTCAGACAAAAAGTTGACATGTTCCCAGGGCGAATTGGCGCAGGCTCCGTTGCCCCAGGCTATTATTGGCAGCTTGTTTTTCTTACCAAAGACACTCAGGTCTTTCGGCCGGAATACCGTATGTGTCGCCAGGGTGCTGTCAGTCACCATCACTGCACTGTAAGGCCCCGTCCCCCCATCTTCCACCGTTCTGGTGGTAGTTTCCGTTGAGACAACATTTTGAGGCACAATCGTTTCATCGCCACTCAACGCCTTGCATCCGCCCAGCGTAACCACCCACAAACTAAATACCGCATACAGTAAATAGCGTCTTGCATGAATCATCGGAATCCCTTTCGATACTATTTTTCAATTATCACAATAGCTATCATGGTCGGCCACGGGCAGGCTCGGTGCATCCTTGTTACCGGAATCGATACAGGGTGAATCCGGCCGGAGCCGCAAATTCCGCAAGTTTCTGTCCGGTGATGTATGTCCACAACACGCGGGTCGGCGTTGATGTTGCCGGCAGCTCACGGCGGTTCATGCAAATAAGTTCCGGATGAAATCCAGGCAATTTTCCAATCCTACATGCTGATCAATCCAATCGTTACCGGCCGACGAATTCTTGCCTCGTACAGGGTGTCCGCGGTTCGCCGATGATGCTTACGGTTCGATCGGTTTGCCGAAGACGGTGAATTCCATGATCCCCAGATTCGTGCTGCCGACCCTGGGCCAGTCGGTTATGGTCAGACGCACGAATCGGCAGGCAGTGGGAGGGATCTCATGAAAATCTACATACTTTGTAACCCTATTTTCTGTATTATCCAGAACTGTAGCGTAGTTATTGCCATCAGTGGAGGCCTCGATTTTGTACCGATGGGCGACTGTTGTGTTAAGCCGCTCGGTTGTCACGCGCTGTTCTCCAGACCCCAAGCCGAGACGGTCGCGGCCTGCCGCAAATTCAATTCGGCAGGAGTCAATCATGAAAAGTTGAACAGCATCAAATTCGGTTGCCGGTCCCAAATCCAGGGTCAGGGAGGGCTGTTTGTCGTCTTCGGCAGGTTCCCACCAGGTCCCGTTCGAATTGTCGATTGCAAAAGCAGCGTCACGGCCGGTTCGCTGGCTGGAAAAAGCGCTGCGCGAGTTCATGGCACGGATTTTGTTTATGGTCAAAGCAAGGGAACCGGAATCGCCCTGATTGACCGGATCATCCACCACACCGGGTGCCCATTGGGGCGTTTCACTGGGGCCACGCACAAAGAGATTGCCATTCGTATCAAAACCGACAGGGTCCATGCCGATACGACGACCGCCGGGCGGATTGGCCAGAACGATGGTATAGAACTGCCAGAAGTGGCCGTCAGGACCCCTGATGACACAACCGTGACCGGGGCCGGTCACGACACCGGCGGTCTTCCGCAGGATGGGATTTCCCGGTGCGTATGTGAACGGTCCCATTGGATGCTTGGAGGTATAGACTCCGGTGGCATAACTGAGCCATTGTGTGCCGGAGGCCGAGTATTCGAGGTAATAGGTATCACCCTGTTTGATCATCCAGGGTCCCTCGATCCATGTTACTTCAGAATACTCGTTCATCTCGCCATAGCGTTCCCATCGATGTGACTTGTCAAAGCCAAACAGGCGTTTCGGAGCAGCCGCAAAGCGAGTCAGATTGTTCGGATCCAATGGAACCACATAGATGCCTTCGGCTCCTCTGCCGGGAAAATACAGATAGGGCTGGTCACGATCGATGAAGAAGTGCACATCGAAGGCGCCTGTCCAAGTACGGCCGTTATTGGCAGTCCCAGTCCACGGCTGTCCGTTATGGTCTCTCCAGTCTCCGAGCGGTTCGTACGGACCCAATATGTCCTTTGCACCGTAGAGGGGTGCACCATTACCCGACATGTAAAAGGTGCCTTTGTACTTCACGACATCAGGAGCAACGGGCACGCGCCCCTGAACTGGACGGTATTGCCAGTTCACCATGTCTTGCGAAACCCAGGAACCTCCACCAGTACAGAACATATAATACCGGTTGTCTTCCTGCACCACGGTGACATCGCCAAGACTGATGCCTCTAGGTGAGCCATCTTGGGAAGACGCTTCCAAGGGCAGAGGATTGCAGTAGCGGAGCGATTGGCCGATGACCGGTGCACCGGGCTTGGCCAGGGCGATTTGCAGGCAGAAACACATGACCACTGTGACGATGATAACTTTAGAGAGAAGGATCGGATGATTATCTGCTGCCAGTTGCGTTGCCTTTTTCAACAGGCATTTCAGATCGAGGCACTTAACCATCATGTCCTTCTCCTAACGATGTCATGGATTTCATACCAACTCGAAACAAGGCCTGCAACCATATTCACGACTATGCGTACCTAGAGTCACACAAGAGTAAGATGTATTGCCTTTTCCTCACAATGGCTCTTACAATACGATAGAGTTACTCGATCGCCTTCGATCGATACCGTTGTCCGAAACACATCCAAACTCGCTGGATGGAAACCAGATTCGAAAGTCATCAAGAACCAATACCATCGAAATAGAAGGTGATACCGGATAACGAAAGAATGTCTTTTACTCGGCAAAGATCTCGATACCATTAATCGCCGGGTTTTCAATGTTCGGCGTAAAGGAAATCTTCAGTTTGCCGTCGGTCACCGCAACACCCTTGTACTCGCGCTGGATCGCCTTGTACATTCCGCCGGCCTCCTTGAAGATATCGAAATCCTTCTCGGGCTTTTGTCCCTGGACGACGAATGAATACACCCGTTCGCCGGGGCCGGTGATCCCGGTGAAGCACTCGGCGAAATGCAGGCGGACCGTATACTTACCATTGGGCAGGGTGAACTCATAGGCGCTCATGCTGTACCGCTCGGTGCGGAAGATCTGCGGGAACGCGACATTGGGAACCACGAACTCTTCGGCCCGTTCGATGGTATTGCCATCCAGCGGACTCAGCGATGCGCCGGGGGCCTTGACCTGGTCGGGTAGCCAGACATTGCCATTCTTGTCAGTGTAGGGCTCGTTGGCCCCGCAAGCCACGCGGATCACCAGTTTGGACGCGGTGGGACCAGCCGGAGCCGCTGGCGGCGTCGGTGCCGCGGGTGCAGCTGGGGCCGCAGGCGGAGTGGGGGCACTGGTAAGGTCTTCCTTGAACAGCAAAGGGGCAAACTCGCGCAGGCTGCGGCGCCAGCTCAGGAACTCGTGAGCCGTATCCGGCGACACATACGCGGTGTTCTTGATGCCGATCTTATCGAGGGCTTCGTGATTAGAGTTAATGTTGCCGGGATTCTCGCGGCTGCCGCAACTGCAGAACACGACTTTGACTTTCTCCTTGAAACCGGGCGTATTCTCGACATCCGTGGGGGTGATGACGCCCCCGCTGAACAGACCAATGTGGGAGAACTTGTCGAGATTTTTCAGGGTGATCGACTTGGTCTCCATTCCACCCATGGAGAGGCCAGCCATGCCACGATGGGGCTGGTCGGAGAGGGTACGGAAGTTGGCATCAACATAAGGGATCAACTCGTCGACGAGAACCGTCTGGAATGGACCGATATCGAAATTTTTGAGGCCGCCGATCCGGGTGTCGTTGGTCATGCCGTAGGTCATTACGATAAGGAAGGGTCTGATCTTGCCTTCGGCGATCAGGTTGTCCATGATCAGATTGGCGTGGCCCTGGTTGCTCCAGGCAGTTTCATCCTCGCCCCAGCCGTGCTGCAGATACAGTACTGGAAAGCGCCGGGTCGGGTCCTTGTCGTAGTCAGGCGGCGTGTACACAAAGGCGCGGCGGGATGTACTGGTGCTCTTGGAGGGGAAGAGAATCTGCTGCACTCGGCCGTGGGGAACATCCTTGAGAGCGTAAAAGTCCTGGTCCTGAGCGGGGATTTCGATGCCGCTTTCCCAACGAGTAGATCCGTAGAAGTTCAAGGTGCCTGGATCGTTAAATGTCCCCCCATCAATCGTGAGATGGTAATAATGGAAGCCTTCATCCAGTGGTCCTGCCGTGGTGCCCACCCAGGAACCGTCATCGGCTTTGGTTAGGGTGGTGCCCCCGCGTCCGCCCAGGCCCACTTTGACGCTTTGAGCTTGGGGTGCCACAATGCGGAATCGCGCAAAGTGTTGGGAGTTGACCTGCGGGTACTGCTGGCCGGGCTGGTTCAGGGTCGAGGGCTTGAAATCTGCCACTACCGGAGGCTGGTCTGCCTGGGCCAAACAGGTTCCCCCTGTTAGGGCGGTTGCCAACACAATAATTACAAGCCTGTGATTCATTTGATAACCTCCCAAATCGTGTGGTTGTTGTCAAATCTGTTTGACATATTGGCTCAAAATTTATCTATAATCGTCCACCCATGTAGTCAAACCGGGCTGATTCTACAATTCTATGTCAGAATAATGATACAGTCTGTAAACCGATTCGCAACCCACGAAAGTCCTCTTTCCCTGCCAATACTTTTGACTCGGCAAGAGATTCACCTGTCTATATAACACTGCTCAGAAGCGACAGAAGTGAGATGGAAAATGGAATATCGGAAGGATTTCATTCCATCTACGGTGATAATTGTTGTTAGAAACCGTTGTTGTCGGCGGTCTATTCTACGTGGCGGCTCATTTCTGGCTTCACAACCTCTACATAGTGCCTGCAGTTGCCGGGCATTCTTTCGTGGAAATCGGCAGATAAAACTGAACACGGCCGGGGGGTCACCAGCGCCCGATCGCGATTTTTCACTTTTTTTCAGCATTTTTTTATCTCACTTCGCTGCTTCCGACGGTGATATAATGAAGGAAAAGTAACCAGGACGATATCGGCACGGATCAGACACGAGATGCCTTGAAAGGAACAATTTTCAACAGGAGATAGGTTATATGAACAGAAAAGTTGCAATGACACGTCGCAGGTTCATGTTCAGCGGTGCGGCTGCCCTTGGTGTAGCCATGGCGATGCCCACGATTGTGCCGTCTACTGCCTTCGGCGCCGCCACACCGAGCAATCGCATCACGCTGGGCATGATCGGTATGGGCGGCCAGATGGGCGGGCACTTCAGAACGATGCTCGGACGGTCCGATGTCCAAGTCCTCGCCGTCTGTGATGTCGATCGCAGAAAGCGGGAAAATGCAAAAACTCAGACTGATAGCGCTTACGCTCAAGCAATGGCATCGGGGACATACAAGGGTTGTGATGCCTATCTCGAATACGAGCGGGTTTGTCAACGGCCCGACATCGACGCCGTCGTCATCTGCACCCCAGATCACTGGCATGCGGCGATTTCACTCGCGGCCATCAAAACAGGCAAGGACATCTACTGCGAAAAGCCCATGACGCTTACAATTCACGAGGGCCGGCTCGTCAGTAACGCCTGCAAGCAATATGGCACCATCTATCAGGTGGGTTCGCAGCAACGTTCCGAATGGGCCTTCCGCACGGCTTGCGAAATCGTCCGGAACGGCTGGATTGGCAAGATCACGACGTGCTATGCCAGCTTGGGCCAGTTTGCTCCACCCGCGACATTGCCGGAGCAACCGATCCCCGAAGGATTCGATTACGACCGTTGGCTTGGACCGACCCCGTGGTATCCCTATAACTTCCGACGCGTCGAAGGGAACTATGGCGGGGGCTGGCGCTGCTTTTGGGAGTACGGCTCCCGCAAAAATGGGGACTGGGGCGCTCACCACTTCGATATCATCCAGTGGGCCTTGGGGATGGACAATTCCGGCCCGGTCAAATTCATTCCCAAAGGCTGGAACGGAACGCAATATCAGTCTCATGTTTACGCCGACGGCGCGACGGTGTTGCGTGATCATCCGACCGACAACCTTGCCAACCCCGGAAACGGCATGATCGAGTTCATCGGTGATAAGGGCAAGGTTTTCGTCAGTCGTAACGGCATGCTCGATACCGTGCCGACAGAACTGGCCCGGAGGCCCCTTAGCCCCAACGATATCCATTTGTATGAATCGAGAGATCATCTCGGTAACTGGATCGATTGCATCCGCAGCCGCAAACAGCCAATCTGCACTGCCGAGATCGGCCACCGCACCGCTACGATCTGCCAACTCAGTGGAATCGCCGAAAGGCTGGGCCGGCCGATTGATTGGGACCCCAGCAACGAACAGATCCTCAATGACCCCGAAGCAACCCGTTGGTACGACCGTCCGCGGCGAGCGCCGTATGTGTTATCATAACCAGAATAGAACATCGCAAATGGAAGATCTGCCTATGAAAACGACCTATCTGATGGGTGTGATTCTCGCGGGCCTGTCGATTGTGACATCGGCCCCTGCACAGACGGGTGAGGAACTCGTGGCGCAATTGACGGGCAAAGCGAAGGGGCCGGATCGGGACGCCGACCAATGGACTGAGGCCTACCAGAAAGCAGTTGATTATCTTCTCCCGCTCATGTCTGCTGAGAATGTGAATTCCCGCTATGGTTATCAGATCATGTTGCAGGATATGGGCTCGTATGCTTCTCGCCCCGGAGCGGAGGCGCAGCGTTTGGCGTTGGCCCAGGTCATGGTTAAGACACTCGAACAACAGGCAGAAATGGAGAAGACTGTCCGCAATTGGTTTATCCTGCAGCTTGAGCGAATCGGCAAAGCGGAATCCGTTCCCCTGTTGACGAAATGGATGTCGGATAAAGATGAGAACACGCGGGATTATGCCCGGCGGGCCTTGGAGAAGAACCCGGACGCCAGTGCGACCAATGCTTTGTTGAAGGAACTGGCCGACGCCAAAGAACCTCGTTGGAAGATCGGATTGATTGATGCTCTCGGTAACCGCCGCGCATCGTCGGCCGTCAAGCCGCTGACGCAAGCCCTTGGTGATTCCGATCCCGGTGTCGCCCGTACGGCGGCTGGGGCACTGTCCAGGATCGGAGGTCAGGACAGTGCTCAGGCACTATTGGCTCTGCTCACCAAACCGGTTGGACCAATCTCTGCTGACGCTGCCCGGGGGCTTATATACATGGCCAGCGAGAAAACCGCGGCCAAAGACACTGCCGGGGCCGCCACGCTCTACGGTTCTGTTTATGACTGGGCAGGCAGCGCCAAAGATGTCCCCATAGGTGTTCATGTTGCAGCGGCAATGGGACTGATCGTCTCCGATCCGGATCGTGGCGCCAAAGAGGCCCTGACGCTCATTCAGGATGCGAATCCCAAGCTGCGCCAGGCGGCTATCCAGGCCGCCCGCATATCCACAACCAATGCTGTAACTCGGGCACTGACGGCGTTGTTGCCGAAACTCAAGAGCGACTCCCAGGTCCAGGTACTCGGTCTGATCGCTGACTTGAAAGACACATCCGCTGAAGCTGCGGTCATTCAATTGCTTTCCAGCGATAACGAGACCGTTTCTCAGGCTGCGGCCAGTGCCTTGAGCCAGCTTGGAACCGAGACCAGTACCACTTCACTGTTTGACGCGGCTGTGAACGGACAGAGCAGCGTACGGAAGGCGGCCCAGAGTGGCTTGGTTGTGATGTCCAGTCCCCAGGTGGATGCCTTAATCAAAACTAAGGCTGCGTCCGGCGATGCGAAGGTCAGGGCCGTTGCGATCGATCTTCTTGGGCAACGGCGTCCCGAGGGAACAGCCAAACTCCTGTTAACCTATGCCTCCGATACTGACAAGGCGGTAAGTACCGCTGCCTTCCAAGCCATGTTCAATGTGGCCGACGCGATTGATATTGCAGCATTGACAGATCTTGTGGTCAAAACCGGGAATGTTGGGGATCTTACGGCAGGGGTCGCGACCCTCAATGCCGTGTTGGCGAAAGCTCAAGATAAACAAGCCGCCGGGAAAATTGTTATTGATCGGATGGATAAGGCTGAGGGCCAAACAAAGCTGGCCTTGTTAAGTTCTCTGACCTCGGTGGGGGGCACCACGGCCCTCAAAGCTGTAACCGAGGCGGTACAAAGTTCCGAGGAAGCCGTACGCGATGCGGGTATCCGCACACTCAGCGAATGGCCTGACTACGAGGCCGTGCCGGCTCTGGTTGATATCGCTTCGAATACCCAAACGCCTTTGAATCACTATGTACTGGCGGTCCGGGGTGCCCTGAGATTGATTGCGCTTCAGCGCCAGCCCATGGATAGGCCGATAGGTCGAAGGATGGGGCAGACGGTGGATATCGCACAAGTGGAAAGCCGAGCTGAACTATGTTTGAAGATCCTCGATCAGGCTCGCCGCATCGAAGAGAAGCGGCAGGCTATTACGACGCTGGGGACTCTGCCGTGTGAACGATCTGTGAACCGTCTGTTGGAATTGGCCAAAGACGATAGCATCAAGAATGAAGCCGCTTTGGCGGCGCTGAATCTCGCCGGCAGAATGCTCAGGACCAACCGGCAGGCGGGGCAGGAGCTGGCCAAGAAGATTCTCGATATGAATGTGTCGGCTGACATCAACAAGCAAGCTGGTGCCCTCATGAATGCCAGAGGGATGGGCGGCGGTCCGTTTGCGCCATAGATAACACTTTGGATATAGGAGGTTCAATATAAACATAAATTCCGAGAGTCATGTGTATTTGTCTCATGTCCGTCGTTCCCGAAGGGTCTTGACCGACAACCCCCGGATTGCCAGATATTTCGTCTCGTACAGTGCAAAATTTGGTTCATAAGCTCTTTGAAAACATAGAGTTAAATGATGCTTGGATGAAAGAACTTGCCGGGAAGAAGGTGATTGCTTACAATCTGGCCATTATGAAACCCAAATTCTGGCTTACGATTGTAACGTGTCTGGCCAATCATAGTCGCTTACGACAATAATTTCACATTTGAAGATTTTGGCTATTGGGAATATGTACGGTTACTGAATTTCTATTCGGATTTCTGATAATCCTTCACATTCCCGGTTTAAATGTGAAATCGGGCCTCTTAAAAAACAGCCCATGATTTGGGGAAAAGTGAGGGTTCACCGCAGACGTTACATGTCCGGATAGCGAGTACGGAATGCAAGGCATTTCTGTTGCAGGCGCCTTCTGGAAAACCCCAACGGTACCGCAACAGTAGTTCAAACGAGCAAGCCGGCTGCAGGTTCTGTTGCAGTACCGCGGCTCAGATTAACCTTCTCTGGGTATTCGACACTCAGGCATAGTACCCTCTTATGCTTCCCTATTAGTGGTCGCCAAGTCCTTTTGAGAATCCAATCAACCCTGTTATTAGCTTGAAAACGCAGATTTTGTGCGTCGTATTCAATGTCCTTCTTCCAGTAGACATACTCATGTTTATAACCACTGATAGCATAAGGAGATACAAGATTATTAAAAGTGGATACAAATACTCGTGTCTCCGTTTTGTTACTATTTTCAAGGATTGCCCCCTGTTTTTTTCGTTGAAATAGGCCTTTGAAATCACGATAGATTAGGGTATGAGAAAGGTATGGATCTACAAACGAAACAGTGTCAAAGGCTGGTGGGTTGGCTGGTATGAAAGTGCCAAGCGAAAGACCAAGGCCCTGCCCACCAAGGTATTGGCCGAACACTATTGCCGGATCAAATATACCCAACTCAATTCGGATGTCTTCACCGGAACCGTCCCGGCCGACTGGGAACAATTGACCGAAGAGTACCGGCACTGTAAACAGGTGGCCGGCGTTGTCGATGCTTCCCTGTATGAGACCGCATTGACACTGCGTCACTTCGAACGCATCATCGGTACATGTAATTCCAAACAGATCACACAAGATACCGTCGACCGGTTCATCCTCGAACGGGGTAAGGAAGTACAACGCTCGACGCTCAACAAAGACATCCGGAACCTGAAAGCGTTTGTCGGCTGGTGCCGGAAGAACCGGTACGTCAATGGAAACGTGGAATTGCATCTGTTGAAGGAGCCGGAGAAACCTGTGAAATCCTTGAACAGCGATCAGATCAAGCGGTTGATTTATGCCGCCCGG
>Ga0209777_10006872_pt1 | contig 12748 bp, 5 predicted proteins | sample FrelakmetHBP12HB_FD_187147 | JGI IMG/M metagenome (GOLD analysis project Ga0209777, IMG submission 187147) | Freshwater lake sediment microbial communities from the University of Notre Dame, USA, for methane emissions studies -HBP12 HB (SPAdes)... | ecosystem: Environmental > Aquatic >...
CGGTCAGCGTGCCGGTGCTGCGCGTGCCGCGTTTCGAGGCGGACGACATCATCGCCACGCTCGTCGCCCGACTGGCCGGACCGGACCTGCACCTCTACCTGGTCAGCCGCGACAAAGACCTCGATCAATTGCTTTCTGATCGCGTGCGCCTGCTTGATCCGACGAAAAACGAGGAAGTCGATCCCGACATATTATTCCAAAACAAGGGGTTCACGCCTTCCCAAGCGGTCGAGGTCCAGACACTGGCCGGTGACTCTACCGACAACGTCCCTGGTGTTCCCGGAGTGGGCCCCAAGACTGCGGCCAAGCTGATTGCTCAATACGGAACCGCCGAGGGCGTGCTCGCCCACGCCGCCGAGCTTTCCCTGAAGTTGCGCGAGCGCGTGCAGGCCTTCGCCGCGCAGCTTCCGATCACGCGGCGCTTGGTGACCCTTCGCCGCGACGTGCCCATGGAGTTCGATCTGGAGGCCTGCCGCTGCGACCGCCTGCGCCCCGACGCGGTCCGCCCGATCTTCGAGCAGCTTCGCTTCCAGCGTCTGACCGAATCGCTCGATGCGCTTGCTCCGCCGTCGGAAACGACGGCATATCTCCAAGCGGGTTTTGAATTGAGTTCCGGATCGGACGAGACGGCCGCAGCGAAGGAGCCCGCTCATCCCCGACCGGCAACGCCCGGCTACGTCCTCGTCGATACGCCGGAAAAGTTCTCCGCGTTTCTCGCGGAAGTCCGCCAGCAGAAGGAGTTCGCCTTCGACACTGAAACGACGGGGCTTAATCCCATAGATGCGGAAATCGTGGGAATGTCCTTCTCGTGGAAGGCGGGCGGGGCTTATTACATCGCGCTTCGTTCGATGATGGGTCCGACGCTTCTCGCGGAAACCGTCGCCGCGCAGCTCAAGCCGATCTTCGAGGATCCTGCCATCGCCAAAGTCGGACAGAACGCCAAGTACGACATGCTCGTGCTGCGCAAGCTGGGAATCGAAGTCGCCGGCGTGCGTTTCGATACAATGATTGCGAGCTTCCTGCTGGACCCTTTGCGGCGCTCGCACTCCCTCGACTTTCTGGCCAAGAGTCTCCTCGATCACGACATGATTCCCATCACCGATTTGATCGGCAAGGGCAAGAACCAGATCACGATGGACCAAGTGGACACGCGCACGGTCTGCGAATACGCCTGCGAAGATGCCGACTTCACCTGGCGGCTTAAAGAAACGCTCGATCCGCAGATAACGGGGACCCATGTCGAGGCGTTGTTCCGGGAAACCGAAATGCCCCTGGTCGAGGTGCTCACCGAAATGGAGCACAACGGCGTCGCCCTGGACTGCGCCCTGCTGAAGAAACTCAGCGCGGAGATGGAGGACCGCTTGATCGAGCTCACCCGCGAAGTGCATCGCGCGGCCGGGCATCCGTTCAATCTCGATTCGACGAAACAACTCGCTGCCGTCCTTTTCGACGAGCAAAACTTTCCGGTGATTCGCAAGACCAAGACCGGGCGGAGCACGGACGCCGAGACGCTTGAAACGCTTGCTGAGCAGACCGATCACGCGATACCCAGGCTGCTGCTTGAGTACCGCGAGCTATCCAAGCTGAAAGGAACCTACGTCGATACGCTTCCGACGATGGTCTCGCCGCGCACCGGACGCATCCACGCCAGTTTCAATCAGACCGGCGCCGTCACCGGACGCTTGTCCTCCAACGATCCCAATCTCCAGAACATCCCCATACGCACTGAGACCGGACGGAGGATTCGCCAGGCCTTCGTCGCCGGCCATCCCGATTGCGTGCTGCTCGCGGCGGATTATTCGCAGATCGAACTTCGCCTCCTGGCCCACTTTTCTCAGGACTCGGCCTTGCTCGACGCCTTTCACAAGGGCCTGGACATCCATCGCGCGGTGGCCGCTCAGGTGAACGGTGTGTCCCCGGACGAAGTGACTTCCGCCCAACGAAGTGCGGCCAAAGCGGTCAACTTCGGCATCATCTACGGGCAAACCGCGTTCGGGTTGTCTCGATCGCTGGGCATCACCGCGGGCGCAGCTCGCGTCTTCATAGATGCGTACTTCGAGAAGTATCCCGGCATCCGCTCGTTCATTGATCGCTGCGTGAAGGAGGCGACCGAAAAGGGGTACGCCCAGACGATTCTCGGACGCCGCCGTCCAATCTCCGAATTGCAGTCCCGCAATCGCGGACAGGCCGCCTTCGGAGAGCGGATCGCGGTGAACACCGTCGTCCAAGGCTCCGCCGCCGATCTCATCAAGCAGGCGATGGTCAATATCCACCGCGAACTTGGAGCGTGTGTGCAAAGCCCTCTCCCCTTTGGGGGAGAGGGAGTTCTCACACACGCTCACAGGTCCGGCGCCCACTCCGCCAGGATGCTGCTTCAGGTTCACGACGAGTTGGTCTTCGAGATACCCGAGAGAGACGTCGAGGCCGAGACCAAGATGATTCGTCGGCTTATGGAGTCTCCGCTGTCGCTCTCCGTGCCTATCGTAGTTGATATTTCTTCCGGTCGGACGTGGGCCGACTGTTAATTAGGGACAGTCAACTATTATTCTTGAGTTGATTGACATCAACTCAAGAATAATAGTTGACTGTCCCTAATTAACCAACGAAGGAGGCGGGGCCGTAAGGACCCGCCTCCATAAAAAGCACCAAATTGAACGACCGTCGTGACGCGGCACGAGTCAGCCGGCCGGCCGCGGGCGGCGATTACCGCCCGCGGACCGACCAGGGCAGACAGTCGATGTCACGTTACGCAGTCGCCTGGCGGCGGCCGAAGTACACCTTGGCGCCGATCAGGAGAAGCAGAGCCAGAGCCACCATACCCCATTCGCTGACCGTGGGGATGGGGGCGGGCTTGCAAACATCATTGACCTCATCGCAAACTTCGCGGATGGGATCGCACGGATCCGGGCCATCCTGGCAGCCGAGGATCGGATCGCAGAACTCGACGCCGTTGCAGAACAGGCCGTCGTCGCAAACCAGATCCGGAGGATTGGTGCAACCGGTCGGCTCAACGCAGGTCTCAACGCCGTTGCAGATGTTGTTGTCGTTGCAAACACGCTGCTCGACCACGCAGGCGCCGGCGACGCAGTGGTCGTTGATCGTGCAGACGAGGCCGTCAGTGCACGTATTCGCGTCGTTGTTGACATGCACGCAAAGCCCCGCGGCACTGCACGAATCATCGGTGCATTGCTTGCCGTCGTCGCAATTGTTGGGCAGGCAAATCCCGCCGCAACCGTCGTCGCCGCACTCACGCCCGGTGCAATCCGGGATGCAAGCGCATTGAATGGCAGCGCACTTGCCGTTGCCATACCACGTATCAAACGCTCCGCGGCAGTCGGCGGACGCAACGTTGTCCGTGCAGCCGGACGGATCGCCGTCGTGGCCGTTGCTGTCGCAGCAAGCACCGGCAAGGGCGCCGGCGCATACGACTTTCTTGTTGACGTTGATGATGGTGCTGGAGCCGGCCTCCGGCGGGCTGCCGAAGGAGTCGGCTTCAATGGTCAACGCACCGCCGGGCACGCAGGTGCAGGAGTTGAACATGCCGGTCAGACCGAAGCACGAAGCATTCGGATCGCTGCCCCCGCCGTACTGGCCGGTGCCGCAGTCGTCGTTGTAGCCGATCGCGCCGCCGACATCGGGGATCCCGATGCTGGTGTCCAACACGGCGCCCAGGCGGGTTGTGCTGCCGCAGTCGTCGATTTCAACGAACGGCGACGACCCGTTGTAGGTGTAGAAACCGCTGGAGGTCAGATACGGGCCGTTGGCGCCGTTGACCAGCGGGCACGGATTGTTGGCCGTGCAGATCGGGCTGCAAGTGCAGTCCGGCAGGCAGCGACCTGGGCAGTTGGTGTCCTCGCCCGGACCAATCTCGCACTGCTCGCCGCAGCCGTAGGAGATGAAATGGTCGCCGCAGGGCGTCGAGGCCGCGTCCTGCATGGTGATCTGAACATTGTCGATGTCCGCGCTCGAGCCCGGGAAGTTATCGCCGTATATAAGGAGCTGGTCGGTGGAGGTTCCCGGAGTCCACATGCACGTCGCGCGGCAATCTGTGTTCAACGCACAAGGCGCAGTGTTGTCGCGACCGCCGACGCATTTTCCACTGATGCAAGCCGGGAACACGCGCACGCCGCCGTAATAGAACAGCACTTCGCCCTTGCAAGTATCCCACCCTATGGTGAAGTTCTGGTAGACGGGGTCTGTGCAAACTGCCGGCGGGCACGCCAAGCCATTGTTGGTACCACCTACGCACAGGCCAGCAGTACACGCCCCGGGAGGAGCCCAGCCAATTTGGGTACCGTCGATCCCGAAGGGCATGTATGCGGAGGCAACGGCGCCGCACGCACTGTCAATCGTGTAGATTCCACCCCCAGCATAGAACATCGTCGCGGTGAGGCGATAGCCCGCGCCGACATGCTGCGGCTGGACGATATAGTCCATGCCAAACGCGTTGGTAATTGCTATCTCCATTGAGACCGTGTTCGGGGCGTTCGGCCTGGGCAGAACGCTCCCCGAGTTCGGTATGCGGGCGTCGATACCAACGTTGAACCCGGTCACGTTGGTTCGCGTGGTCCGGTCAGTGGAAATTCGCAGGTGCTGTCCTACCCCGCCGAACGGGTGCACGGTGTCTATGTGAGGCTCCCGCGTGCTGCGGTTGGCTGCCGTGGTGGTGCCCCAGCAGTAGGGGCCGGTACCGCACGCCGGCCCGGCGGGCGGATTGTTGGGCTGCAATCTGATCCAGCCGGACGGGGGATTGGTGTTCGGCGGATAAGTGAAGAGCGGATTGCGGGCCTCGAACCCCTCGGCTGCCTCGAACCCGGTCGAGTAATTGAACCCAGGCTCCATGGCGGCCGTGGACGGGATAATCCGCTCGTCCGAAGTTGGTTTTACTACCACGCTATCAATCGGTCTGGCCGCATAGACTGCGGTGCCGATAAGGCCAGCAAGAGTGAGGCCGGCCAAAGTTTTATGAAGTACCTTCATTTTCCATTCCTCCAAAAGTTTGGTTGAGCAGAGAACGGCGGAAACACCTTCCCTGCGTTGTCTTTCTTTCGCGTCGTACAACCACCGCACATCGCGGAGGTCCGTTACGACGACGAGCGTTTACGTGAATCACTGACTGCGACGTCCGACCGTCCCGCGTCCGTTACGGCCTTCTGGTGCCTTTTTTTGTACATCGAATCCGTTTGACAGAGATTCGCCAAGGCCGGCCAAACGTCGCCCTAAAGCCCGAATTGTGCATTAGTTAAGGGGAGGACCCCGCGGCTGGGAGATGCGGAGAAAACGAGAAACGACAAAAGGCGCATCCGCGACCGCGACCCTGCGGAGGGAATCCGCCGAGGCCGCGACAAGCCGCGGAAGCGACAAACAGGCGTGCACCTCGTGCAAAACGTCCAGGAGCGAGGCGTTTATGTAAGCCACCAGAAACGCGACCATCGCGTAGCCGGCGAAACTGCCGAAGGCGTAGATCAAGACCCCGTTGCCTTGCGTCCGGGCGAGCAGGCCGTGCTCAAGCCCGATGGGACGCAGGCATAACTCCACCCCGACCCAGCCCAGGGCCATCAGGTACGGGCTGAAGCCGATGCGGCGGGTCAGAGCGGCCCCTAATCCCGCGTACAAAGCGGGAACCAGGGCAAGCAAAGCGAAAGCGAGCGGCGTGTGCTGGATGCCTTCACGCGAAATGCAGGCGGAGGCCGCGAAGAGGGCGGCGCCCCAGAACGACCCGGCCGCGAGAGCGAACGAAGGACGAAGAGAACGGGCTACCTGGAGCAAGGGAAGCAGGGTCACCCAACCGAGCCACCAATGCCGCGGGGACTCGATGGCCAGTGCCATAAGAATGGCACTGGCGCTGAGGGCGAGCGCGTATGGAAGCACCTTGGTGCCGAACGCGCTTTCGCTTGGTTGCCCGCTGATCTTCACGCTCCTCCGTTCCTCCCGGCGCCGCAAAGAGTTGCGACGCAAGCCAGCCGAGTAAGCCTCTCCCACCTCATCAGGTCGTACCTCAAACTAGCGGTCCTACCCAATCACGCTGCAATATAACGGAAACGTTCTCCCATTTCAACAGAAAAATCGGAAAAGCTATTTTTTTTCGGCTCTCGGCAAAAGCAGGTGGAAGTCGGGCGAAGGCCTCGCTAAGAGCGGCGTTTTCAGGCTACGGCGTGGGTTTTGAGCACGATAGGTACCGTAGCTGACGCATGTGCGGTCTCGCTTTATTTGTATGCGAGCGTGCGTGAAAAGACCGCTCTCCCGGCGCGCCGGGATCGCATTCCGTCCGCGGATCGGACAAGAACCGGGGAATGACTGGACAGGATTTACAAGATTAACAAGATTTACAAGGGGTCGCGCGGACTGAAGTCGTGTGGTAGCGCGGAGAGGAGAGTCCGCGCGGACTAAAGTCCGCGGCTCGCTGACCGGGTCGCGCGGGTTCCCGGCGCACCGGGATTGCATTCCCTCCGCGGCTCGCCAGGATCGACCATTGTGCGTTCCTACTTAGTTGTGCAGGTTCCGATCGTCCATCAGGTCTGGAACCGCGCCATCTCCGTCGTCTTCGGAGTCTTCCCGATCGGCGTCGTAGCCCGCGGCCATATCAGCCTCGACCTGCGCCTGCAGCCCATCCCATTCAGCAAGGGTCATGGCCACCTCGCGGGCCTGACTTCCTTTATAGTCGCCGACAATTCCGGCGGCGGCCATCTGGTCGATCAGCCGCGACGCCCGCGAATAGCCAATCGTCAGACGCCGCTGCAATAAGCTGACACTGCCGCGCTTGGATTCGAGAATAATCCGCACCGCCTGATCGAACAGCGGATCGCGCATGCCGTCATCCGCATCCGCCTCCACGGTTTTGATCTTCAACAGCTCAGGATGAAAATCCGGCTTGGACCGCGAACGCAGATCATCCAACACAGCGTGAATCTCGGCGTCCTCCAGAAATGTCCCTTGGGCCCGAACCAGCTTGTGCGATCCCGGCGGCAGCAGGAGCATGTCCCCCTGCCCCATCAGCACCTCGCCGCCGTTCTGGTCCAGCACGATCCGCGAGTCCATCCGCGACGCGACGCGGAAACAAACCCGCGCCGGCAGATTGGATTTGATCAGCCCGGTGACGACCTTCACTTCCGGGCGCTGGGTGGCCACGATGATGTGTACCCCGACCGCCCGCGACTTCTGCGCCAGCCGCGACAGATGGTGCTCGACCTCCTTGGCCGCCGTCATCATCAAATCCGCAAGCTCGTCAATCAGGATCACGATGTAGGGCATAAACGCCGGAATGATCGCCTTTTCGGCTTCGTTGGCGGGTTTGAAACGGGCGTATATCTCGTCGGCGCCAAGGGCATTGTATCCGGCGATGTTTCGCACTTTGGCCTCGGCCAGCCATTCATAGCGCTCGTCCATCTGCGCGACGGCCCATTCCAGAATCTTCTCGGCCTTGAGCATGTCCGTCACCAGCGGGCACATGAGGTGCGGAACATCCTTGAATTGACTCATCTCGACCATCTTGGGGTCGATCAGAATCATCTTCACGTGGTCTGGCCGCTTGGTCATCAGAAGGCTGACTATGATCGAATTGAGACACACGCTCTTTCCCGATCCCGTGGTCCCGGCAATGAGCATGTGCGGCATTGAGGTCAGATCGGCGACCAGGGCCGCGCCCGCCGCGTCCTTCCCCAGGAACAGGGGCAGGGCCATCTCGCTCGCCCTCTTACCGCCCAGGGTCATCAACTCCTTCATCCGCACCTTTTCTTTGACCGTGTTGGGCACCTCGACCCCTACGGTGTTTTTTCCCGGGATGGGCGCGACCACGCGGATGGCATGGGCCTTCAGCGCACGGGCGATATCGTTGGAAAGCGTTGCGATCTGCGACACCTTGATTCCCGCGCCTAGCCGAAGCTCGAACATGGTGATGACCGGCCCCGTGTCGATCTCCACCACTTGCGCGTCAAGACGAAACTCCTGAAGCGTGTCCTCCAGCACCTTGGCCTGCCTCCGCACAATCGCCTCTTGCTGGGCGTTGAAACCGTATTCCGGCTCGCGGAGCAGACTTACGTCGGGCAGACGCCAGTTTTCGATCTGACGCGGATACGGTTCCGCCGCCGCGGTGCGTTGCTGCGATGGGAAGCGAACGATCGGACCCAGCGGAGGCTTTGGTGAGATATGCGCAACCGCCGGCTTTTTGGCCGGAGCAGCTTCTTCGGCTTGTGCTTTGGACGAGTCCGGGCGCGCCGGGACCCTCGCAGGCGTGTTGTCGCCTGTCGTCACGGCGCTGCCTTTCGCCGCGACGCCGCTAGTCGTCATAGCGCTCTCGTTCGCCGTGGCGTCTCGTTCTCCATCTGGCACGCCACCCGCAGGTCGGATAGGCTCAGGTTTGCTGACCGATTCATCTTCCGCGCTTACGGTTTCCAATTCCGGGTCAGCTTCCTTCGATGCGCGTCTTCCGAAATTGAAAATACGCCGACGGGTAACGGCCGCAGCGCTCGGTGATTGCTCGACCGTGGCAACTCCGCCCGTCGCGACCGCCTCCCGGAGCATCACCCCGCGCGAGAGCTCTCTTGCGACGCCGATTGCCCCGGCGGAAGCCTGCGCCGCCCGTCCGAAGATAGCCGGCAGCGTCAGAACCCATCCCTGAGTCGCAAAGATCAAACCCACCACCCAGCTCGACACGAGCACGATGATCGTTCCCGCTTTCGACAGATTGTGATTCAACAGCTCTCCGAGCGCGTAGCCGATCAATCCCCCGTGCCCCACTGGAAGCGACTGCGACCCGACCGCGAACATCAAGTGCACCGACGCCGACGTGCAGAGCACGACAAGGCATAATCCCAGCACCCGCTCCCATAGACTTCCGATCTGACCGCGGGCCAAACGTAGCAGGGCGGCCAGCGTCAGGAACAGCGTAAGCGGAAACACTCCATCGCCGATGATGTGAAGCAAATGGTATGACGCCCACGCCCCAACCAGGCCGCAGGCGTTTGCCGTCGGATGGTTGTGCGGAAATTGATTGGGACTTGGCCAGTCACCGATGTTGAACGTCAGGAGTGAAACCCAAAGAAACGCGCATCCCGCGGCTGCGGCAATCGGCGCCAACAGCGAGTGAGGTGTGACGTGGTTCGAGCCGTGAGTCATCTGTGCGGTTGATCCATTTATCGAAACGCGCCGGCCTCTCCATCGCGTTGAAAGGCCACCCTCCAAGCGCACGAACTCCCTTCCCTTGCGGAGTCGCGCTAAAACAACGCGGATCATACTGAAAACCGCGCTTTGGGGGATATCGGCGGTCGGAAAACAAACGCTGGAGAGAAAGTCCAACGGGAGTGGTCAACAACGGTTTTCCTTCTGCTCCGCCCGGAGGGCGCACGATGGTTGCCAGGGACTTGAAGTCCATGGTAGGCGAAGTTCTTTCTTTCTTCCTTCATCCCGCCCGGAGGGCGGACGAAAGCTGGACGGGTGAGACTCGCGCGCCCTCCGGGCGGACAGAAAACAAGGTAGAGCAACATGCGATTTCCAGGGACTCGAAGTCCCTGGCAACGAACGTGCGCCCTCCGGGCGAAACAGCGCCCTCGCCGTCGAAAACGCGGGGGCGTTTTTGCACAGGTTCTTCCCACGCCGCGCGCATTTCTTTGGTCTTGGCCAAAAGCCTCTTTAGAGAGAATTGCACGTGCGACTACGGCTTGGAAGGCGCGGGAACCGGTGGCTCTGGAACCGGCGCAGGCTCGCTTGGTTGGCGGCTTTCCATCGTCATCTTGCGATAGCTATCGATCTTCTCTTTCTGTTCCTTAGCCCTCGTGTCCTTGTACTCATTCCATCCGGAATCAGCTTTGGCGATGAGTTCCTTGGCATTCCCGACAAATGTTTTCTTGGCGGATTCGTCGTAAAAGAAATAGGACTTGCCGTCGATTATTTCGAACGACTTCGGATCGCCCGGGTACGATTTCCCGCGAGACATCCCTTCGGCGCAGAAACCCTCATACTGCGGCAGGAAGCGATTGGACTCCTTCTCGAACGCCTTTGCCGCTTCTTCATCGGCAAAGTGGTATACAACGCCCTTGTACGTGCGCGAATACTTCGCGTCACCCTTCGCCACCTTGCCGCTCTTGAAGTAGGAGACCGGGCAATATCCGTTTAGCGCGGGGATCTTGTAAAGGTCGTTGGCCTTGGCGATGTACTCGTCCGGCCAGCGATCGAAGGCGTTTCTCGCCCGGACCGATGAAAACAGGTACAGCGCCCCGTCGATCACATAGAAGACCTCGGGGTCGGAAGGATTGCGGTTGCCGTAGCTCCCGCCCAGCGATGTTGTGCAAAGCCCGCCGTACTTCGGAACGTACTTGGCCGGGTCCGCCTCGAAACGCTTCTTGGCTTCGGCGTTTGCACAATTGTAGACGAACCCCTGGTACTCGACGGCGAGGGCCGGATCGCCCTTCACGGCCTTCACTTCAGTCTGGTATGAAACCGGGCAGAACCCGCCGATGGCGATTTCGGAATCGTTCACTTTCTTCGCATCTTCACCGCCGCGAGCGGTGGCGCCCGGCAATATTAGTACGATCGCCGCAACCAAGCCCCACGTGGCCAACCCCAAAGCACTTCGCCGCAACTGCATCTTCGTAACTCCTTGCTCACCAACCGAACCGGAATCAGAAATCCTCAAGCGATATCGGAAGCCTACCACGTTTCCTTTCCGTTCGCTCCAGTTAGTTGTTGCCCGCCTTACCCCCGGAGTCAAGCGTTCGTACCGCAAGAAGCGGTTTCCCGGCCAGAATCGGCAGCAGGTGACGACGTAGAAACGGTACGTTCGCCCATCCCGTATGTCCGCCGGCGTGACCGTCCTCGCGCATCTCCGGCGACCAATGAATCTCGCGCATACGGGAATAAGCCTCCGCGTCCGTCGCCGTCAGTCCCTCGGGATGCGCGAACCCGACTAGTCCCGCCGACCGTTCGTGCCGCCGATCCATCGTCCCGAACAAGCGCGTGCCCACTCCGAGAAGCCACCGGTCACGACAACTGACTAGCGCGTAGCACCGCTTCACGCCGCGCAACGCGGGACCGAGATTGAATTCGCGTGAAATAGCCGGGCACGCCAACACCAAGGTCTCGATCGGAACTCGCCCGCGCAGACGTTCGAGCGCGAACACCGCAATCCCCGTCCCCCCGCTAAATGACACGATGTGAATCGTCGCCTCCCGATGCGCCCTCCGCAGCGCGAGCAGCTTCCTCGCCAGCTTCGCCGCCATGAGCCGATTTCGCCGATACCACATCAAGTCCACCAGAATCAACCCCGGAATCGCAACCTGCCAGCGGAACCACGTCGAGCCTATTTTCGCGCCGGCTTCGCGGAGCACCTTGCGCGCCAGGAGCGGTACAAACTGGAACCCGCCGACTCCGTCCAGGAGCACGACAAACTCGCGGTCCATGTCCCCGACGAACTCCGGCAAACCGCGGCGAAACAGCTCCGCGACATACGCGGAGACCACGGAAATGCGATTCGTCAGAAACCCAAGTGACCTGGTCACGATTACAACCTTATCCGGTCGGGTCGGTCTCGGGTGGCCCATCTTCGGCCTTATCGAAGGTGGGGCCATGATTGTATCTGTGTGACTTCTGTCGAGGGAACTCATTCCGCCGCGTGGTAAATTAAAAAGGCGAATCATGGCCCCAGGTTCGATACGGATGAACCTGGGCCACCCGGCCGGACGCAAACTATAAGGTTCAAAGTCCGAAGTTCAAAGGCGGGCGTGTCGCACAAAAGCGGATGGTCGTCCAATAACCCTCCTGTTGTTTTCGACGCCCCGATTGTCGTATGATACCCCCATGCCTCACGATTTTGTCATTGGACCCAAACTCGGCGAACTCGTCGAGCGTATCGTCACCAGCTACCATTCCGACGCGCGCATTCAGCACATCGACCGTTTCTATCTGCCGAACCGCGCCGAAATCATCCAGCTTGTCCGCGACCTCCTCGAACTGCTCTATCCCGGCTTCATCGGTCGCCAGCGCCTCACGCGGCACAACGTCGCCTTTCACGTCGGCGATCTGCTCCCGCGTATCGGCGAATCGGCATTTCGGCAGATTTATCAGTGCCTTTGCTACGTCAACGAAATGAAGCACCCGGGCGCCAACGACGTCCGCGCCGCCGAGTCCCGCGCCCGCGAAGTAACCGTGGCGTTCCTTGAAGGCATCCCCGTGGTCCGCGACACGCTCGCCGGCGATGTGCAGGCCGCCTACGACGGCGACCCCGCCGCCCTCAACCTCGACGAAGTGATTCTCGCCTATCCGGGCCTGCTGACCATAAGCATCCAACGTCTCGCCCACGCACTCTACAAAATGGACGTGCCCCTCATGCCCCGCATCATGTCCGAGTGGGCCCACGCTCAGACCGGCATCGACATCCACCCCGGGGCCAATATCGGGCGAAACTTCTTCATCGACCACGGTACCGGCGTCGTCGTCGGCGAGACCACCGACATCGGCAACAACGTCAAGATTTATCAGGGCGTCACGCTTGGCGCGCTCTCCATCCCCAAGGACGAGCGCGGCCGGGTCATCCGCTCCACCAAGCGGCACCCCACCGTCAAGGACAACGTCACCATCTATGCCAACGCCATCATCCTCGGCGGGACCACCGTCATCGGCGAAAACTCCACCATCGGCGGCTCCGTCTTTATCACTTCATCCGTTCCGCCGCATTCGGTCGTCACCTTCACTCCGCCTGAACTGCGCCTCAAGACCAAGGGCGAATCGGCCCCCGCACCGACCGATGGCCGCACGA
>Ga0209777_10006873_pt1 | contig 12746 bp, 16 predicted proteins | sample FrelakmetHBP12HB_FD_187147 | JGI IMG/M metagenome (GOLD analysis project Ga0209777, IMG submission 187147) | Freshwater lake sediment microbial communities from the University of Notre Dame, USA, for methane emissions studies -HBP12 HB (SPAdes)... | ecosystem: Environmental > Aquatic >...
GTACGGGACGAGCCGGAAGCAATTGACGGTCGGACGAAGAGTTCACGTCGTCGGGTGGGATGTGGGCGACCGAGTGATTGACGCCGACAAGGTCGCAGTCTACGAAAGTGATGTGCCCGTACGTTACTGACCTGCCCTGACGCCCCGCCCCGGAAGGGCCACCGCACGGACACGGCTTCGCCAGAATCTCATGCGGGAGTGCAGCCGCTTCGCTGCGTAGGCGGAATCCCGGTTCAATCTGCGGCCATCCGGCAGGATTGCTTGGTACTGCTGGTACGGCAAGTGTGCTGGTTCAGCGTGAAATGGAGAGTTGGCGCGCCCCGTTAGCGAGTATAACGCCATTTTTGGCGTGCCATGTTGCACCATCCAGCGGGTAGTGTCTGAAGTTTGCGTTGACGGAAAACAGCGACCGCTTGCATCCGCAGCGAAAGGGCTTCACCATTGAAGCATGGCGAAGCCATCAAGTCGAACCGAACTCCGCGCGCTGCGGAATCTCATCTCCGAAGCCGAAGTAATTCTCTCCACAACGAACCTGCCCGAAGGCCGCACCCTGAGGGCGCTGGAACTCCTGCGCGCTGCGCTGGCGCTCAATGATGATCTGATCTCCGAGGATCGCAAGACCCCCGCTGCCATTCTGGGGCATAAGGGCGGCAGCACGACCGCAGAACGGCTCGGCTCCGATCACTTCCGCAAGCTCGCGGCGATGCGACGGACGCGGGCGGGGGGAAGACCCAAAAAGAACAGCACCCCAAAACTGTGATTGTTGGGCAGACGCAACGTAAACCTACTAATCTCCGCTACCAGACGTAACGTATTGTTTTAATTGGCAATCCGCACCGTAATAACGTACCGAACCCGGGGATGAAATAGCGAAACCTACCAGTGTATGGTATAATTCGGTCAATGACGAGGGAAGAGATCATTGCAACCGCTACTCGGATAGCGGAAATCCGCCAGGAACTTTCTAGGCTCCAACCTCTCCAAAAAGAGTTGCGACATCTGGAGGCGATCCTTGATGGACTCGCCGATACTCCGCAGCCGCATACCGGCGATCCGAACAACCTTGTTGATAGAGTTGTTCAGACTATCGACTCCGATTCCACAAGGGAATGGAATGCCGAAGGCATAAATGCCCTGCTAGAAGCAAAGCTGCCCTCGATTCGGGCGGCCCTCTCAAAAGCGCTTGGGCTTGGAAGAATCACAAAACGGGGGCGCGGTAGATTCGGTTCGGTTGTTGCGGGGCAGCAGGAACTTGGGATAGTTACCGCAGTGGAGGATGAAAACAGAGCGGCCTGAAAACTAGTTGAGCCTCGCGTTGCTGAAACAACGCGAGGCTCAGAAAGCCCAATTCGGATGAGCGACGTGACCAGTGGTCTAACACTGGCGGGCATTTCTATTTTAGCGCGCCCGCCACCATAAGTCAAACAAAAAGCTCGGGAAAAACGTCTGCCATACGCTTTTCCCGGGCCTTCTTCCGGGCGCTGGGCGTTACCCCGGGCCAGCGAAACCAGACCGGCCCTGCTGGTGCGGCTTCGCTCGAACTCCATGCACAGGTTACAGCCTGTGCCTCCGGAAAGCAAGGCCCCGCCGAAAAATCGGGCTGGTAACGGAGGAACCGATGGCTTCAACGTCAGTTCCCTTTCCCGCTCCGGCTGGCTGGACGTGGGTGTTCTGCACTCGCTTCTGGCACTGGCGCGCAAAGAAGTACCTGTATGCCCGTGATTATGGGATGCAGGCTTGGCGTTTCCTGATTCGCGCCCGCCGCTAGCGGCGCAAGCGCAAACCATTCACTCCGGAGGCCCGCCTGTTCGGGGGCCTCACTTTCCTCTTGACAAACAGCGAGCGTTCGCTGTATTATTGAATCATGAAGAACGATATAAAAGCAGCGGAAACAATGACTTGCGAAGCCTGCAATGTCGAATGTCAACGCTTCGGCAAGCACCGGAACGGCTTGCGCCGGTTCCGCTGCCCGTGCTGCCACAAGACCTACAGTGAGTCCCACACCCGCACTCTCGGCGAGATGTACCTCTCGGAATCGAAGGCCCTGCTCGCTCTTCAGCTCCTGGTCGAAGGAAATAGCATCCGAAGCACCGAGCGGATCACTGGCGTTGACCGCAACACGATCATGAAACTCTTGATTCTGGCCGGCGAGAGGTGCGAGAAGTTGATGGGACGGCTGCTGGTGAACGTTCCTGTTCGCGATGTCGAATGTGATGAGATCTGGGGTTACGTGGCAAAGAAGGAAGGCCACAAGCGCCCGGAGGAAGCGCACGATACAACCATCGGCGACGCCTATTGTTTCGTGGCGATTGAACGGCATTCCAAGATCGTCCTGAATTTCGCTCTGGGCCGCAGGGACCAGGCCACAACCGATGTTTTCGTCGAAGGGCTGCGGGGCGCCACGGCGCCGCAGCCGTTCCAGATCACGACGGACGGCTTCGGTCCCTACCGCTCTGCAATCACCACGACGCTTCATGATCGCGTGGATTTCGCACAGCTCATCAAGGTGTACCGCTCTGCGACTGAAGGCGAAGGGCGCTATTCGCCCGCTGAAGTTGCTTCTACGGAGGTGGTCCCAGTTCTCGGCAACCCCGATCCCGAGCGCATCTGCACTTCGATTGTGGAGCGCCAGAACCTCACCATGCGGATGCAGATTCGCAGGCTTACCCGGTTGACGAATGGCTTCAGCAAGAAGTGGGAGAACTTGTGGGCTGCTCTCTGCCTGCACTTCGCCTACTACAACCTGTGCCGCATCCATCGCAGCCTGAGAGTCACGCCGGCCATGGAGGCGGGGATCGCGGATCATGTATGGGAAATCGCCGAACTCCTGGCGTAGAATAGAGGCAAAGCGAATCTGGAAAGCTTCAATCGGGCTGCCTCTGCTCGGGATGGCTGGCACCATCTCAGGTAGAGAAAAACGCGGCGTGATTGGAGTGTACCATGGGCCGCTTCGGTAGCCTCATTAAAAGACTTGCGATGGTCAAGAACAGCCTGATCGCGTGGATTCTTCAGCAAGCGACAGCACGTTACTCCAGGTCCACTGTGCTTAGACCTCTAGGATGGTTGGCTGGGATCTTCGTCACGGCTCTGCTCGGAGCACTGCGTTTTAACGCTCAACCAGAAGTAATCGGCCGGATTCTGGCTATTCTGGGAATCACGGCTTTCCTCTACATGGCGGCGTATGTATTCTGTCTCGTGAAGGACAGGGATGCGCTCCGCACGGAGAGCTATCTGATTCAGAAGACGGCGCTAGAAAAGAGTTTCGTCGGAGATACGGATACGGGCATATTTGAAGTTACAGGTGGCGAGACGCTCGGGAAGGATATTGCTCCAAGGGTTGATCCATGAAGCGCCGTTTCATCATCGTCGTAAATCCTGGGACAACCGAGCAAGAGCAGGCAATGAAAAACCTGCTGACGAGGTTTGGATGGTGGCACTGGATCTCAGGGGTTTGGCTGGTAGTCGATAGGACTGGGACCATGACCGCTGAGAGCTTTCGTGAGCTGACCAATACCGCATTCCCTGGGTTATCCAACCTTGTTATCGAAGTTCCCGAGGTTCCAACGCATGAGCGTGGCATGTGGGCAGGCTTTGGACCAAGCACGCCACCGCGAGACATGGGAGAATGGATCCGCAATAATTGGGATGCTTGATGGACCCTCACCGCTCCCGCGCCAAACGCATTAACGCGCGGGCCGCTCTCCAGAACCACAAGAAGCGGCATCACTGCTGAGTTGTGGCTTCAACGCAAATTTCAGACACTACCATCCAGCGCAGTGCCGGCGTGCGGAATAGGCAGCGGCTGAGATTGCAACTGGTTTCAAGAGGGAGATCATGTTCGGTGGTCCCATTCACCACATGACGCGCGGGGCACCGGCAGTCAACTGTGCGCCGCGGCTCAGAGGCGGATACTTCAATGGGAAACCCAACTGGCTACGAAAAGGGTCTTCGAACCACACCTAATCCTATTGTAATGGGGCGTGCCAGGATATCAGGCCGGTTGAGCAGGGTCCTTCGGGCCGTCTCTGGCGGACTGCGCCCGGTTCCATTCCGGATGGCCCGTAACACGTCTTATCAGAACCCAAAGGAGGGCACGCACTGACGAGCATCGGCGGCGGGATGGGAATCCTGACTGGCCAAGAGACAGCTTGAACTTCGTATCCTTTCCTTCCCGACACGCCGGGTCGGATCCAGAAATTCGAGTGGGTTTAGCGGAGACCACTGCGGGTCGGGCCGCCGTGGCGCCTCGGCGCGTACCGCGACAACCGGCACGGTGATGCCCACCCGAAGCGAAGGTTAGTGGTGCCGACGGCCGCACTGTCCTATACTACCGGGAGAGGCACCCGACTTGGCGGCTGCCTGGGAGGAGCTCGATGGACCGGACCGTGAGCGTGGGCGTGGTGGGGACCAGCTGGTGGTCTGATTGGTGGCACGTACCGTACCTGCGGAGTCATCCCCGCGCGAAGGTTCGTGCGGTCTGCGGCCGCAATCGTGCCCGAGCCGAGGAGGTGGCGGCGAAGCACTCGATCCCGCGTTTCTTCACGGACTTCCGCGAGATGATCCGGAGCTCCGAGGTCGAAGCGATCGTGGTGGCTGTGCCGGACGACCTGCACTACGCGGTAACCATGGCGGCGCTCGATGCTGGCCTGCACGTGATCTGCGAGAAGCCGCTGGCCGTGACCGTGAGGGACGCGCGGGCCATGTGCGAGAAAGCGGAGTCGGCCGGCGTCACGCACATGACGTACTTCACCTACCGGTGGATGCCCTGGTACCGGTACGTCCGGGAGCTGATCCAGGCCGGCGCGATCGGTCGCTGCTACCATTGCTCGATCCGCTACCTTGGCTCCTACGGCCGTGGGAAGACGTACGCCTGGCGCTTCGACCGCGCGCGCTGCTGCGGCGTCCTCGGCGACCTGGGGTCCCACATGATCGATCTGTCCCGCTGGTTCGTGGGCGACATCTCGGGGGTGAGCGCGGAGCTGGGCACCTTCGTGGAGCGGGATCCCCCGGAGGGTGGCCGACTGGAGCCGGCGAACGACGCGGCAGTCCTTGTGCTTCGGTTCGCCGGGGGCGGGCACGGCACCATCCAGGTGAGCGCGGTGGCACAGACCGCCGAGCGAAACCAGGAGCAGCACGTCGTGCTCCACGGCGAGAAGGGGACCATCGAGGTCGACGTCACGATGACGGCAGGAGCCGAGGTCCGCGTCGCCGGGCAGGAAGGGCAGTTTGCCGTCGCCCCCGTGCCGGACAGGTTCTGGGGTACCACGGACAGGTCCATGCCCTTGATGCAGCAAATCGCCCACCTGTTTTCGACCGAGCCGATCGGAGACCGCCTCTTCATCGACGCCGTCCTGGAGGGGCGTCAGGTCGAGCCGAGTCTTCACGACGGCCTGGAGGCGCAGCTCGTCATAGATGCCGCGATCCGCTCGCATGCCGAAGGGCGCTGGGTTGGCGTGGGGGAGCGCTGAATCCCGCCCGAGGGGCGAGCTCGTAACGGGGCGAGCCCCGAGATCGCCGAGCCGTCCGCGGGGCAGCACGCCCCATCGGTGTCGAACGTCCGGTCCCACGCCTCGTGTGGGGACGAGCTCATGCCCCTTCCCGCGCTGTTCCATGGGCAGGGGGAGCCCACATGTCGGTCCGGGGCGCCATGCCGGCACGGCGGGGTGGTGGCCCTACGAGCAGGGCGACGGTGCGAGCCGGCAGTCGGAGCCGACGGGTGGGCTGGCGGCCCGTTGTTTGGTCGAGCCTGCCCTGTCGGTTTTATGGAGTCCCGCTCTACCAGATCACGGGGCCTTTCCCATGGTCAGATGCCTGAGTAGTCGGCAAACAGGAGATTGAGATTCGGTACCCCGGCGGCGAGGTGAGATTGCACTGGGCCAGTCACCAGCAGCAGGGCGCGCAACGGGGCGATATCTGTACGTCAAGCGGCTTGCTGGCGACGAACCTGCCGTTGCTTCCGCGCCGCCTCCAACTTCCGGTCGCGTTCCGCGTGGATCTCCTGCTGCCGCCCCGCCAGCATGTTCTTCGGCGTGATGTAGCCGGTGGCGCTGTTCAGGCGGACGTTGTTGTAGTGGTCAACGTAACCCTCCACCAGACGCCGCGCATCATCGAGCGATAGCGGCGTCCCCGGCCGGATGCACTCCCCTTTGAGCGATTTGTGCCAACGCTCGATTTTGCCGTTCGATTGCGGGTAGAACGGCGAGGTTCGAACGTGCGTCATGCCCGAGATCCGAATGAACTCCTTGAAGTCTTTGGCGATGAACTGCGGCCCGTTGTCCGAGATGATCCGGGGCCGCGCGTCCGGGTAATTCTCTTTCGCCCCTTGCAGGATGATCTCGATATCCGCCTCGGTCATCGACTCCCGGATGTCCCAGTTCACGATGAACCGGCTGTAGCCGTCCAGGATGCTGCACAGGTAGTAAAACGTCCCGCCGATGTTGAGGTAGGAAACATCGATGTGCCAGTGCTGATGCGCGGCCAACGGCTGCGCGAAGCCCGTGCCCTTCTTCGACGGCTTGCCGTTCCACTTCGACAAGAGCCCGGCCTGGCTGAGCACCCGCCACACACTGGATGGGCTAACCGCCACGATGTCGGCATCGAGCATCATGAACGTCAGCCGCCGGTAACCCTCCAGCGGGTTCTTCAGGTGGAAGCCGACGATGGCCTGCTTCTCCCACTCCTCCAGCCAGAAATCCCGGGGAACCCAGCCGTTGTGCTCGTTCACCTTGCCGTAGCGTTCCCGCCAGTCGTAGAACTTGCTGGCGGTGATGTCGAGCCATTCGATGAATCGTCCGACGTTGATCTCGGTCTTCTCCGACCAGCGCCGGACGAAATCCACGATCTGATCCCGCGTATCGTGCGGAACCCAGACGCTGGTCAGAGTTCCCCAAGCGTTTTTTTTAGGGCTACGTGCTCGGCCATCAGCTCGGCCAGGACCTCGTCCTTCGTTTGGATCTTCTTTTCCAGGTGGGCGATCCGCTCCTGATCCGCGGAGTGGTTGGTTGGCCTCTTTTGCTCGAAGGCGGCCGCGCCGTTCTCGAAGAACTCCTTCTGCCAGCGGTAGAAGACCGTGGGCTGCAAACCCAGTTCATCGCAGAGTGTCGAGATCGGCTCCTTCTCAAGCAGATGCCGCCTGAGGATAGCGACCTTCTCTTCGGGAGTGTAATGCTTCCGTTGCTTCTTCATGCGTTCCCTCCATTACCTTAATGGGAGAGCGCGTTCTCCATTTCCAGCTGAACCGGAACAGCCCCCGTCTTGCACCTGTAGTCTCGAATTGCCGAGCGGCGGTTGGGTATCGCGTGCTATCGGTGTGATCTGGGTCGCAGCCGGTCCCGTGATGCTGGCTGCGGCGGTCGGCATCTTCCTTTCACCGGGTCTTCACCGCCTTCGGATCTGGGCCGGGTCCGTCTCGGTGATCGGCTTCGGCTTGGACAGCCTGATCGAGGTGACCTCCGGGGCGGCGTTGCTGTGGCGGCTCCACCACGATTTCGACCATTCCCGCCGTGAACAGGTTGAACGGATCACGTTGCGGACCGTGGGCGGCTGCTTCGTTGCGCTGGCGTTGTACATTGCATACGAATCCGGCTCCACGCTGATCGGCCACAACACGCCGGAGCGGAGCATCCCCGGCATCATCGTCGCCGCCGTCTCGGTCGTGGTAATGCCGCTGCTGGCGAGAGCCAAACGCCGGGTTGCTGCCGGGATCGGAAGCGGGGCCATGAGCGCCGATTCCAGACAAGCCGACTTTTGCACCTACCTGTCTGCGATCCTGTTGGGCGGCTTGCTGCTGAATGCGTTGTTGGGCTGGTGGTGGTCCGACCCGGTGGCGGCGCTGGTGATGGTCCCGATCATTGCGCGAGAAGGCGTGGAGTCGCTGAGGGGAAAATCCTGTGGCTGCGGGGAGGCGTGCCAGTAAACGTAGCCGCTCACCGAGCAGCGGGCTGACGACTCTGGTGCGGATGCCAGTCACCGCCCCACACAGTCTGCATTCGGCTCTCAAAGCCGGGTGGGTGCATCTCCGACAGCCGTTCCAGTCAATTCGTTCGTTCACACCAACGCACGAGGGCGGCGAACTCCTTCACGTCCGAAAGCGTCTTGCCGACGGCGGTGAACCCTCGGTAGAAGCCGGGAGTCTCGATTTCAGATTGGGCCGTCCACTGGAAACCGCCCTTGTCGTTGTTGCGCCTGAACTTGAATTGTCTGACGAGCATGAAACCTCCGCATCGAACCCGGTCCGTTGATCCCAACACATCCCGGCAAGGGCGGTTTCGTTTTTGACTGCGACGATTATCCCAAGGCGATCAACTGGCTGCGTGTGTTTCCATAGTCTGACTATCGAAGGCTGAGCGGGATCCGGGCCGAGACGCCAGTATGATATCAGCATGGAACACGGGCCGATTCTCGGCGAGTTGATGTACGAGATCGATTCTCTCTACGTCAGCACTGAGATGATTCTTTCACTCCGCTTCCGGGAGCCTCCGCTAGACGGCCTGCTCCTCGAAGCCTGTCTTCTTCACTTCCGTGTGGTCTGGGACTTCTTCTATCGACCGAAGAGGGAGAGGACTGACGTTGTTGTGTGCGAGTGTGTTCCGACATGGACGGTCATCGATCCACCGACTCGGCTGAAGAGAATTCGTAAATGGTTGAACGTGATGCTGGCGCATCTCACGACGGAACGGCTAGACCCTGACTGCAAAGCTGGCCAGATAACCGAGGAAGACATTCGGCTGATACGGGAACATACGAGAAGCCTGTTTGGCGCCTTCACCGCCCTGCTGACGAAAGATCAGTGCGACGCCTTGGTCAATCCTCTCTGGGACAAATTCTCGGGCCACGAGACTCTAAGCGTATAAACGGGACTCGCCCTGGATCAACAGCGCGAAACGCCCCGCGTCCTATCCCGGGTCCACCTACTCATCCCCGTGCTCCTCCAAGCTTCTCACGCCAGTCCCGGGTCAGCGGGACCAGCACCTCCCCGTTCCGCCACGTCAGTCCCGCGGCGCTCTCAACCCGCGTGTATGCCCATTCGGCAATACGGAGCGAGGCTTCAAGGCGATTCGCCATTCCGACCCGGTCGAACTCCCGGCCCAAGACGGCACCATGGTCAAGATTCCGCCGCACCCAGGCGGACAGGTGATCGCCTGCAGGCAGCCGACTGCTCTTCGCCGAGTTGCAGGACTTGTGCGCTAGGACGAAGTTGTGCCCCAGGTCCACCGGGTAGACGAGCCACGGTATGAAGTGGTCCACGTCCGCCGCTTGCTGGAGGGGCCGGTGACAGTAGAAGCACTGCTCGCCGTCCACGGCCCGGAGCACCTCCCTAACCGGGCCGAGCATGGTGCGCTCACTCCCGAACAGGAACTCGTGCAGGTCCGCCGTCTCACCCAGTGCCGTAAGATTCTGTTGCCGGATGTACCTGACCCAGCCGCTCCGCACCAGTTCGGTGATCATGCCGTGGAACTGGCGCAGGCAATATGCCACCCCTGGGCGAAGCGTGATGGTTGTCCCGGCACCGGCGTTCTCATACAGGAAATCGAACACCGTGCGGCCTACGATCTGGAGCTTCCAGAGGGGCATCACGCGCACGACGCGGGCCACCTCGCGGACCAGCCGTTGCCACTGGGCCTTCCGGCTCCGAAACGCCGGGAGCGAGTCGCCGCAATCTACTCTGGCTCGCTCGACCAGCCGGATGACGGCAGCCTGCCGGTCGGTGTTCTGTCTCAGCAGCAGCCCTTCTCCCCGGCCACCGGCTGCCGGGTACGGGACGACCTGACGCCAGTAGTACTCGACGAACTTCTCGGCGATCTGCAGGCTGCTGACCGTAAGCGAGTCGCCGGTATCAGTGCCGCGCTCCACCGCCAAATCGGCCAGTGCCAGGAGCAGTGCGTACTTGTAGGTCGCCGTGAACTGCCCCTCGCCGAGTAGCCGCTGGACGTTGAGCAGGAATCGCACCTGGTCCTGGTCGCTCGGCACGGGCATGGTCATTTCCAGTACGCAGCCTTGTCCGCGATGATCCAGCGGATGCCGCCCCTCGGGTCGGGCACATCTCCGGACCGGCGCGGGATCAGGTGGATGTGGGCGTGCTCGACGGTCTGCCCGGCGGCGGGGCCGTCGTTGACGCCGATGTTAAGACCATCCGGCTTGTAACGCCGCAACAGGAGTCTCCTGACCTGTCCCACGAACTTCCAAAGGGCCGCCTGCTGAGCGGCGGTGAGCTGGTAGATGGTCCCGACATGCAGGCGCGGCACCACCAGCGTGTGGCCGGGACTCAGGGGATAGTTGTCGGGGATGGCCACCGCCACTTCGGACTCGGCCAGGACACGGGCCGGGTCGATTGAGCAGAACGGGCAGTCGGGCGCGAAATCGGGCATACAGGTCCGGAGTGTTGAGTATAATCGAGCCTACCCCGGCCATGCGGTTCTTTGTCGGCGTCACCGACTACGACTGGTACCAGTTGCACGCATCGAAGGAGTCGGTCGAGGAAGTGAACTTCTGGAAGCCGTCTCCTGAGGCTTCGTTCAAGGCCCTGGCAACCGGAGAACCATTTCTCTTCAAGCTGCACGCGCCGCGAAACTACATTGCAGGCGGCGGCTTCTTCACGAAGTTCCTCCAGTTGCCCGTCAGTCTGGCCTGGGATGCGTTCGGTGAGGCCAACGGTGCCCGGACCCTTACCGAGGTCCGCCAGAGGATTGCGAAGTACCGGCGGCCCGCCCCAGGCCCGTTCGATGACCCGGTGATCGGGTGCATCATCCTGGCCGAACCATTCTTCCTGCCGCAGGCGGATTGGATTCCCTGCCCGGCGGACTTCTCACTGAACATCGTGTCCGGCAAGGGCTACGACACGGACGAGAGCGCCGGACGGGATCTGTGGGCGCAGGTCTCCGACCGGCTTTCCCAGCTACCGGCACGGCTGCTCGATGTGCGCCCGGCCACGGTGGCCGCCGTCGAGGGGCCGAGGTTTGGAGCGCCGGTAGCAGTGATGCCACGACTCGGCCAAGGCGCATTCCGGGTCCTCGTGACTGATGCCTACAACCGGCGGTGCGCCATGACGGGCGAACGGACCCTCCCGGTGCTGGAGGCCGCACATATTCGGCCCTACTCCGACGGCGGCCCGCACGAGTTGCAGAACGGGTTGCTGCTGCGGAGCGACCTGCACCGGCTGTTCGACCTCGGGTATCTCACGATCCACCCAGACGAGCGCAGGGTCCTGGTGAGCAGCCGCATCAAGGAGGAATTCGAGAACGGGCGGGACTACTACCGGCTTGAGGGTCAGAAGGTCATGGTGCCCCGCGATCCGGCTTGCGTACCCTCGCAGGAATATCTGGCCTATCACGCTGACCGAGTGTTTCGCTGAAGACTCGGCAGTGGCGCTGTTCCCTCGATGCTGTGAATGATATGCAAGAGAGCGTCCGCCCTCGTTGCGATCAGGTGGGTGTGAGCTGCGGGATAGTCCGTGACGATTCCCGCCAACTGCGGAGCCGGGAACCCAAACAGAAACACGCCCCCTCCACTCATTCCACGTGGCGACGGTGCATGTTGCGTATGGGCTCCCTGACGTATGTTCCGTCGCTCGTACTTGATCGCGAGTTGATGGGTACGCAACGAATCTACGGTCACGCACTGGCCCCCGTAGATCAGCGGGTCGTGTCTCGTGACTCTGTGCAGAGTGTTATCGCGTTCAAAAGTGCTTCTCCGAGCCGGATATCCGAGTACCATGTGTGCTTTCCCGAGGTGAACACCCCTTACGAAGGTGCCCCGAGTGTCTAAAAAGTCAGAGTCGGGCCAAAAGTACTCAGATTCCCCTCGAAGAACCAGAACGCTCAGGTCCAGTTGCGCTTCAGAAATTCCGTTTAGCTCATCGAGTCGCTGGAACTGTCGGAATCGATCCTGCACGTACAGCGTAGTCGGGTCCGTGTCGGCAGCAGTGTTGCCCTTCAGAACGTGCGCAGCAGTGCAGAGCAGGTGAAGCTTGCCAGAACTGACAAGCACACATGAGCCAATTGGAGCTGAGTGACCACTATCCCCGAGACCGTAAACAGCTTTCACGAACGGCTGCAGGCGTGGGCCGTATACGCGTTTCAGCAACTGCTCGGTGAGTTCGCCATGCTGCGAGCTGATGTTCATGGGCAACGCACTCTACAAAAGCATAGCTCCGATCAGCGGGCCGGATATGGACTGGATCGACCTTCACGAAATCGCCGACAAACACATAGGCTGTACAGAGAGAACTGGCGGCTTTACCGTGCCGCTCTGAGCAGGACGGAGTTCCGGTGGAAGTCGAGGTACGCCCGCTGCCCCTCACTGAAGCCGCCAACATTCACCACACGTCGCGTCTCAATACCCATGCGTTCCAGGGATGGCCGGTGTGCAACCGGGGAAATGATGAGGTTTCCCGAGTCCTCAAAGCCGATGAATCCCCGGTCGAACAGGTGGTCGATGCTGGGCGTCAGCAGCAGGCCGTTCTCCCCGTCCAGCCGTTGTTCGTTCGTGGAATCTCGCCACGGCCTACAGTGGCTGGCCACCAGGTGAACCGGGTTGTCCACCCCCGTGATCCGGCACGCAGTCTCAATCCGCATCACCCGCTGCTTGAACAAGCCCTGACCACGTCGCGCCCGGATGATTGCCTCCCGGTCCGTGTCCGGGATCGACGTGTCCGAGGCGACCACCTCCTCCAGCCTGCGCTCCCAGACATCGAGATCATCGCCGGTCGTCATCTGGCGGGCCGCCGCCGTGTGGGGCACTCCTGTCGC
>Ga0209777_10006874_pt1 | contig 12745 bp, 7 predicted proteins | sample FrelakmetHBP12HB_FD_187147 | JGI IMG/M metagenome (GOLD analysis project Ga0209777, IMG submission 187147) | Freshwater lake sediment microbial communities from the University of Notre Dame, USA, for methane emissions studies -HBP12 HB (SPAdes)... | ecosystem: Environmental > Aquatic >...
GCTTACCCTCCTTTTGGATATAAGCCATGATAGCATCAGCCGCACCCTTGCGAATGCTCAGCCCATCCAAGTCCACACCACTCATGCGCGTCTGCGCTGAAAACGGAATAAAGCGCGTGTCCACCGGCCTGTCGCCTCTCGTGCCCCCCCTCAGACCATATCTTTCTTTTGCCAAGACCACTATACTGCGACCCTCAGGGGTCTCGTCAGCCAGTGAAGCTAGTTGTGCCACCTCTGCCAGCTCACGGTCACTCACACCGCTGACAGGTATGAACTCTACAGCCTGGCGGTTGCCCAGAGTGATAGTGCCTGTCTTGTCTAGCAGCAGAACATCTACGTCTCCTGCTGCTTCCACAGCACGGCCTGATAAGGCAATAACATTTTTTCTGATAAGACGGTCCATTCCAGCAATGCCGATGGCAGGCAGTAACCCACCGATTGTGGTTGGGATAAGACAGACCAGCAATGCCACCAGTACAGTGACAGTAATCGGCGTGCCCGCATGGTTAACATCAACGCTGTACAGTGAAAAAGGCAACAATGTGACGCACACGACTAGAAAGACAATGGTAAATGCTGACAGCAGTATCATCAGAGCGATTTCATTAGGCGTTTTCTGGCGCTTGGCTCCCTCCACCAGACTAATCATGCGGTCCAGGAATCCTTCGCCGGGACTGGCTGTCACACGCACCACCAGCCAGTCCGATAGTACGCGTGTGCCGCCGGTGACAGCGCTCCGGTCACCTCCGGATTCACGGATGACAGGCGCGCTCTCTCCAGTGACGGCGCTCTCATCCACCGATGCCACACCCTCGATCACCTCGCCATCGGCTGGAATGATATCGCCAGCTTCTACCAGGAAAACGTCGTCCCGTCGTAATATGCTAGAAGGTACTAGCTCATATTTAGCCCCATATTTCGGATGGCTGAGCCTTTTGGCCTGGGTTTCCCGGCGGGTGCGCCGCAGCGCAGCAGCCTGTGCTTTACCTCGCCCCTCCGCTAAGGCTTCTGAAAAGTTAGCGAAGAGCACACACAGCCACAACCACAAAGCCACACCGCCAATAAAACCGGCTTTTGCCTCACCATGTCCGGCGAGCGCTTGTACAAACAAGGCGGTGGTCAGCACGCTCCCCACTTCGGTCACGAACATAACCGGGTTACGTAGCATCCAGCGCGGGTTTAGCTTCACGAAGGCATCTACAATTGCCCGGCGATAGAGCTGCCGCCCGGTGACGAGTTGCTTTTTCAGCCGCGCTCCTGTCACGCCCTCGGTTGATTTCGGTTCATCGCTTGATATTTGCAAGCCTTGCATCATTTGCTTTTACCTCATCATAAGGTGCTCAACAATAGGCCCAAGAGATAGAGCAGGGAAGAAGCTCAGAGCACCCACAATAATGACTACTGCGATGAGCCAGAAGATGAAGAGCGGCGTATGTGTGGGGAGTGTACCGGAAGTGACGGGAATTTTTTTCTTCTGCACCAGAGAACCGGCTATTGCTAAAGCCGGAATAGCCGCCCAGTATCGACCAAAGAACATGGCTAACCCCAGGGCGATGTTATAGAAAGTTGTATTCGTCCCTAGACCGGCAAAGGCACTGCCATTGTTGTTGCCCGCTGAAGAAAAGGCGTATAACACTTCACTGAAGCCGTGTGCACCCGGATTAAACACCGCAGCCTTGCCTGCAGGGATTGCTACGGCAATTGCCGTGCCGAACAGCACGATAAGCACAGGCAGTAGAACCATGAGCGAAGCCATCTTCATCTCATAGGCTTCAATCTTCTTGCCCAGGTATTCAGGAGTACGCCCGATCATCAGGCCGGCCACAAATACCGCAATTATGACGAAAGCCAATATGCCGTATAATCCAGAGCCGACTCCGCCATAAACCACCTCACCAAGCTGCATAAGCCACATCGGCACTAAGCCGCCGAGCGGCGTATACGAGTCGTGCATAGAGTTCACCGAGCCGTTTGAGACGGAGGTGGTAGCGGTAGCCCATAGCGCTGAGTTGCCGATACCAAAGCGCACTTCTTTGCCTTCCATATTGCCGCCCGGCTGCAGGTTGCTGGCCGACTGGCTAACGTTGAGCCCAGCGACAGCCGGGTTACCCCTTTGTTCCGCCCACACAGATAGGGACAGCATCGCCACAAAAATGATGGTCATAGCGGCAAATATCGCCCAGCCTTTGCGCGTGTCACCCACCATTTTGCCAAAGGTATAGCAAAGCGCCGCAGGAATGAGCAGAAGCGCCAGCATTTCCAGGAAGTTGGAGAAAGGAGTAGGGTTCTCAAAGGGATGAGCTGAGTTGACATTGAAAAAGCCACCGCCATTCGTCCCGAGCTGCTTAATGGCAATCTGCGAGGCGGCTGGCCCAAGTGCCAGTATCTGCTGAATTACAGTCTGGCCATTAGCATCTTGCGTTGGCTGTAAAAGTGACACATTGTGGTATCCGGCGAATGTCTGCACCACGCCTTGTGAAACTAAGAGGATTGCCAGGATTAACGACAGTGGTATAAGGATATAAAGTAAGCTTCGGGTCATGTCGACCCAGAAATTGCCTATCGTATTGCCGGAGTGCCTCACGAAGCCACGTATCAGGGCAACCAGTACAGCCATGCCCGTAGCCGCTGATAGAAAGTTATGAACGGCAAGCCCGACCATCTGGGTGAGATAGCTCATGGTAGATTCACCGCCATAACTCTGCCAGTTCGTGTTGGTATTGAAGCTGACTGAGGTGTTGAAGGACAGATCAGGTTTAACAGCCGCCAAATTTTGGGGGTTGAGCGCCAGCACAGACTGGAGACGCTGCAGAGCATACAACGAGATTAGCCCCAGGAGAGCAAAGAGCAGCATGGCGACAGCATAAGTCTTCCAGTCCATCTCTTCATCAGCACGCGTACCCAAAATGCGATAAATTAAACGCTCAATAGGTCCGACCACAGGGCTAACAAATGTACGCTCCCCTTGATAGACACGTGCCATATAGGTGCCCAAGGGTTTGACCAGTAAAATCAAAATGAGCAGATATAGCCCGAGTTGAAGCCAGGTGAAGCTCGTCATCAGAACCACTCCGGTTTGAAGAGCGTCAAGATCAGATACGTCAACAAAACGAGAGAGATCGTGCCTGATATTATGTAGAGAACATCCATGTTATCACCTCATCAGGCGCTGGCAGATGAATATTAGTCCCAAGCTGACTAGGACAAGTGACACTGTTATGGTTAGATAGAGTAGGTCATTCAAAAGTCACCCCGTATTTTCTACCATTCTCTTTGCAGCCCATAATAGCAACGAATCACTCAAGGAGGTCTCAAGAAATCAATAACAGGCAGTCAAGAAAATGTCAAGAAGTGGAGTCAAACCCAAAATCAGCGATTGCGCATCTTATTGTCACCCGCCGTAGGCGGGTCTCGTGCTCCCGCAGGGAGAGATTCTTCGTCCGCCAAGGCGGACTCAGAATGACAACCAAAAACCAATAGCTGTTTTCGGGGTCAATGACAATTGAGCGAAAAACACGAAGGCCACAAGAAGTCGAAGCCGGCAGCTATTTCTGGGGCAGAATAATGACCTTGAGAGAATCACCAGCATTGGCCACCAACTGAAAGCCCAAACCAGCCTCTGCTAGGCTCAGCCGGTGGGTTATCATATCTTTCACCTGCACAGTGCCAGCGCGCAGCAACTCCAGCGCCACCGCATAGTCCGCTGGACTGCCAGCGTAGGAGGTTGTAAGCGTCCTATCATTGCGCCAGAAAAGCTCATTAAAGGGTACAGGCAATTTAACGCCCGCATTTGCAGGGGCAAAGAAAAGGACAGTACCCCCACGCTCCACCGACTCCAGAGACTGAGCAAGTGCTGGCTCTGCTCCAGTGCACACTATAACCAGGTCAGCCAGGCGGCCATCGTTTAACTTGCGGAAGCGGGCAGGCACATCATCCCTGGCGTTCAGAGCGGCATCGGCACCAAAGCGACTGGCCGCTTCCAGGCGGCGGTCAACAATATCGGTGGCCACAATGAGACCAGCCCCCAGTGCCCGCGCCAGGCGCACATGGAGTAACCCAGCGATACCACAACCGATGACCAGCACACTCTGGCCTGGCTGCAGCCCAGCCCGCCTCTGTCCCCGCAACACACAAGCCAGAGGCTCGATAAAAGTGGCCTCTTCAAAAGATACTGTATCAGGAAGCAGGTAGACCCCTCTGTCCACGTTGATTGCCGGCAATCGCAAATATTCGGCAAAACCACCGGGGTCGAAATTGGTGCGGCGCAGTGTGTCGCACACAGTATGATTGCCGCTCAGGCAATAGTAGCAGGTGTTGCAAGGGACGTGGTGGGCCGCCGAGATGCGGTCATCCACTTTATAGCGGGTAACCCCCTCCCCCACAGCCACCACCTCAGCCCCTATCTCATGCCCCAGCACCAGGGGAACCCTGTCAATGCGGTACCACTCCATAACATCGCTGCCACAGATGCCACAGGCCTGTACCCTAACAAGTAGCTCTCCGGGGCCTATCTTGGGGACAGGCATCTCTTCCAGCCGTACATCCCGGTTACTATAGTACATGGCCACACGCATGAGTTTTCCCCTCAGTGGTTCATGACTTCGCAAGCCTTTTTAGAACCGGGTCAAGAATCTTAGTCATTTCTTTCTCATCTTGTATTGCGGTCCACCCTGTTTTTACTGGCACGTCGGTCTTGACAGAAACAAAACGCTTTCTGAGCCATATTCTTAGGATACGATTATCATCATAGAATACAGAAATTGGGCCATATTTTGTCTGGCGTAATTGAAACCCAAAGCCTTTCAATTGCTTCTGAATGAGCTCCCAAAGTGTTTCAGAGCCAGGGGAGATAAGTTTCCCGCTCTTCACGCTGTTGTATATCTCAAGAGCCTGTTTGGGAGTAGCGTTTTCATGTACGATGGCTCGTATGCCTTTAATCATTCCCAGCGGGGAATCATTCTGCCAGATGTTACGACCCATGTCCACACCGGAAGCACCATTTTGCACAGCATTATAAGTTATCTCAAACACCTGTAGCTCAGTTTCCATCTTGGGCCCGCCAGCTATAACGATTGGGACGGGACAGCCGGCGACCACCTTCTCAAACCCTTCACAATGGTAGGTCTTAACCACAGTAGCACCCAGCTCAGCGGCGATGCGGCAGGACAAGGACAGAAAACGGGCATCTCGCTTTTCCAGCTCCTTGCCCACAGCGGTGACCGCCAGAACCGGAAGCCCAAACTCCTCAGCCTCATTGACCAGACTGGCCAAATTCTTAAGTGTCTGGCTCTCATATTCACTGCCCACAAAAATAGAAAGACCTACAGCCGTAGCATTGAGGCGGACAGCCTCCCTGATAGAGGTAACAACCCCTTCATCAGCCAGGTCTTTGCCCACCACGCTGGAGCCGCCAGATACTCTGAGGACAATGGGTGTGCTGGTGTTGGGGTCCACCGAGGTGCGCAACACCCCCCTGGTAACAAAGAGCGCCTCACAATAAGGCAGAAGTGGCTCAATAGTCTTGCGTGGCTCTTCCAATCTCCTGGTAGGCCCCAGGAAATAGCCATGATCCACCGCTAGCCAGACACCACGACCATTCTCCGGCTTAAGTATGCGCGCCATGCGGTTTTGCTTGCCCCAATCCATGTAATAAACCTCCTTGACTTTGAACTATGCAGCGAGCCTCAATTCACCTCCGCCTTCTCCCGCAGCGTCTCTTTAAGTACCTGGTCTATGTTATCAGCAAAAAGGAACTCCAGCTCCCGCTTGACCTGTTCAGGCACCTCCTCCAGGTCTTTATCATTCTCCTTGGGTAATACCAGCTTTTTGATGCCGGCGCGGTGAGCTGCTAGAACTTTTTCCTTGATGCCTCCCACTGGGAGCAGCTTGCCCCTCAAAGTGATCTCGCCCGTCATGGCCACCTGCTTGTTCACCGGGCGCTTGGTGAGAGCCGAGATGAGGGCCACCGCCATGGTGATGCCCGCCGATGGCCCATCCTTGGGGATGGCGCCGGCGGGAACGTGGATATGAATGTCACTCTTATCATAAAATTTATCAGTCACCCCGATAGAGGCTGTTCGAGAGCGAGCGTAAGTCAAGGCAGCCCGCGCTGACTCCTGCATTACATCTCCCAGTTTGCCAGTGAGAATGAGGTTGCCCTTACCTGGCATCAAGCTAGCCTCGACAAACAGAACATCACCTCCGGTAGGTGTCCAGGCTAACCCAGTGGCCACCCCTACCTCATCAACCTCACCGGCCAACTCATAGCGGAACTTGGTCTGACCAAGGTAGTCAGACAGCTTCTCTGGTGTGATTTGCTCAGTTCCAGCCTCACCCCCTACTACCTTGCGAGCCACCTTGCGGCAGATGGAGCCAATCTCCCGTTCCAGGTTCCTCACCCCAGCCTCTCGTGTATAGTTGCGGATTACAGTCAGTGTAGCCTCGTCAGAGAACTGAAGCTGCCCCGGCTCAAGCCCATTCTCTTTGAGCTGGCGGGGGATGAGGAACTGTTTGGCGATGTGGAGTTTCTCATGCTCAGTATAGCCAGGCAACTCGATAACCTCCATGCGGTCACGAAGTGCAGGCAGGATGGGATCAAGCAGATTAGCGGTGGTGATAAACATTACTTTAGAGAGGTCAAAAGACACATCCAGGTAATGGTCAGAGAAGGCAAAGTTCTGTGCCGGGTCGAGCACCTCCAGCAGAGCAGCCGATGGGTCGCCGCGGAAATCGGCACCCACCTTGTCGATCTCGTCCAGCATGAATACCGGATTATTTGATTCAGCGCGGCGGATGGCCTGGATGATGCGGCCGGGTAGCGCCCCGATATAAGTGCGGCGGTGGCCACGAATTTCAGCCTCGTCCCTGATACCACCCAATGAAATACGTACAAACTTGCGCCCCAGAGCCCGGGCTATGGACTGGCCAACTGAGGTTTTGCCAGTTCCCGGTGGCCCTATGAAGCACAGGATAGGGCCTCTCATATCTTCTTTGAGGCTGCGCACTGCCAGGTAGTCCAGAATACGCTCTTTGACCTTTTCCAGATCGTAATGATCTTCATCGAGCACCTGAGTTGCCCGTTTGATATCAAGATTGTCCTGAGTGCTCTTATTCCAGGGTAGACTGACTAGCCAGTCCAGATAGGTGCGGGACACCGTGTACTCAGCAGCAGCGGGAGGCATCTTAGCCAGCCGATCCAATTCCCGCTCCGCTTCCTGACGCGCCTCCTGGGGCAGCCCCGCCTGCTCAATCTTCTGACGCAGTTCCTGGATCTCCTGAGTACGCTCATCGGCCTCACCTAACTCCTTCTGGATAGCCTTGAGCTGCTCCCGCAGGTAGTATTCCCGCTGGGCCTTTTCCAGGCCTCCTTTCACCTGAGACTGTATCTTGCTACCCAACTCTAGTACTTCCAGCTCTCGGGTGAGATAGGTAGTCAACTTTCTGATGCGCTCGGTGATATCTAGGGTAAACAAAATGTCCTGCGCTTCTTCCAAATTGAGGTTGAGATTGGCAGCCACAAAGTCAGCTAAGTTGCCAGGCTCGGCGATATTGAGGGCAGCCACGCCCACCTCCTCTGGCATTCCGGGGGCCAAAGAGACCACCTTCTGAAACGAGGTGTTCAAGTTGCGGCTAAGAGCCTCAAGCTCGGTGGTTTTCTCCAGGTGCTCATCTAAAACCTCCACCCTTCCCTTGAGAAAAGGCTCGGTCTGAGTTAGCTTGACAAGGCGGATGCGCACTTGCCCCTGGAGGAAGACCCGGATGGAACCATCGGGCATTTTCAGCATTTTAGTTATGGTGGCCGCCGTGCCCACGTCATACATATTATCCTGGCCAGCTTCAGCAGCAGGGCGTTGGGCAAAGATGCCGATAATTTTATCGCCAGCCAGTGCCTCATCTATCAGACGCGCAACACGGGCTTCTTGAGTAGCTAGAGGGAAGATGATAGCCGGAAAGACCACGGTCTTGCCGCTGGGTAGAATAGGCAGTTCTTCAGGGAGGCGAGCCGTCTGCCTGATAGCTTTATCGCCAGGATTGTTGCTCATAGCCCCCATACCTCAACCGCCATAGTCTAATTTGCTCACTTTGGCCATGATAACTTCCAGAAGTCCATTCTCGTAGTAGGCGTTGGTCTGCTCAGGGTCAACAGGGACAGGCAGAGCGATCTCGCGCTCAAAAAGCCCTCGCCTTATCTCAATCTGGTGATAGCTGCGCTGTCCCCGTGGAGCGCTATCCGTACGTAGCCCTCTTATGATTAGAGTATTTCCTTGAACTAAAACCTCGATGTCCTCTTCCTTCAAACCAGCCAACTCAGCCACCACCACCACAGTATCAGCCGTCTCATAGATGTCTACCACAGGCTCCCAAGACCGCCGGGAAAAGCGGAAGGCTGGGGGGCGGCGGCTGGAAAAATCATCCACCAGACGATCCATCTCCCGGTGCATTTCGTCAAAGGGGGTAAACCAGTCCCGCCTTAACTGTACCATGGCACGACCTCCTAAGAAGACAGACAAAAACGCCACTTTTCACTTATTATAAACCATATCCAGCACCAGTGCCGACCAGCCAAAGTTGCGGGCGCGGCAACCCTGGCCTGTTCTGGAGTCATAATACTCCCGAAACCCCCATTGCTCAATCAACTGGCAGGTCTTGTCAGTTATAGTATCAGCGATAGAATTATAATCCTGCCCTTGTTGGGGGAAGCGCCGTGCCTGCTTGCGCAGCCCTCGAACGATAAGCCAGTTGGTATAAACCCAGGTCTGCTGACCCCGCCAGATTTGAAGCTTCTTGCGGTGAGGGGCGCTCAGAGGTTCAGCAGGCACGGGATAGTTGGCCCAGAACTCTGATGGATTGGTTAGATAACCCCTGACCAGACGGTCAACCCGGGGCTGGCTGATGCTATCCAGCATTAAAGGCAACAACGCCGATACCGTACTCACTCTTATTTGTCGTTCCTGGCCGGAGCGAGTATCCAGGCTAAAAAAAAGTCCGCTTTCGGCATGATACATCTTGGATAAGATAGCTGCCTCGGTTATTTTGGCACGGCTGCAGAAAAGCTCCGCCTCGCCGTCGCCAGCGGCTAAACAGAGACGGCTCAGTGCTATCAGGTTCTGAGCGTAGACACAGTTGAAAAGTAAATCTTTGACCCTGAAGCTGTTGCTGGCCAGGATGCGCCCCACATCCCAACCCAACCGGCGCTGCCTGTTCACCAGATGCATTATTGGTAAGGGCCAAAGCCTTGTAGTTCCATAAACCTCATCATACTCCGGGCTGCGATCTTTGCCCGATTCATAGGAGATGATGATTTCCAGCAGGCCGTCACGGCTGAAATTTCGTGCCTCGTCCAGGTGGTGATAATACTTCTTCACAGCAGGCAAAACAGCACTCATAAATTGCTTGTCGTCTTTCTTGGTATAAATAGCCTCCACTGCTGTGGCCAACAACGGTGGCTGAAGATAGGGTGAGGTATATCGCGAAGGATAAACCCGGCTGGCCAGCCGGTCAAGCCAGTGCATCTTGGCTTTATTCCAGATCATGTGGGCGATAAATCCATCATCCCTCTGAGCATAAAGCAAGGCCTCAATCTCACCTTTGGCCAGTTCCAGATCGAGGTGAGAGAGCACGATGGCATGTGCACAAGAGTCCCAGAACCATTGATGGGGATAAAGCACCCGCCAGGGACGTACTGACCAGCTCAGCCATCCAGTTGGCTTGGTGCCAAGGGATGGAGCATGATAGACTATACACCTGCTGGGGCCATTCCAGCGCCGCATCTCCTCTACCCGATTGCGGCGTAACATCTTCTCAACTTGTTCCCTGAGATGCCCAGGTCTATCAGCTATAGCCATATCGCCCTGGCCATCAACAGAGAGCAAGTTATGACCCTGAGGCTGCTATATGGGGTCGCCCATCCAGGCAGGCCACAGAGACCACCCTGTCCCCAGCAGCCACTTTCATCAGGCCCACTCCTTGGGTGCTGCGGCCCCGAATAGCGATATCCTTAACAGCAATGCGGATAACTATGCCCTCCGCTGAAAGGAGCATCACTTCCTGATCTGGGTGAACCATCAGAGCAGCAGCCAGCACACCAGTTTTATCATTAACCTTGAAAGTTATGAGCCCCCCACCACCCCGTCCATGCCTGGGATAAGCGCCAATGCTAGTGACTTTGCCAAATCCATTGGCCGAGACTACCAAGAGATGCTCGCCTGCTGAACACCTCACCATGTCCACAACACGATCGTTTGGTGAAAGCTTAATACCCCTCACCCCTCCGCTGGTGCGAGAGGCTGAGCGAAGCTGTTTCACCACAAAGCGGATGGACTTCCCTCTCTCAGTGACAAGCATCACATCTTCTTCATTGCCCACCAGCACAGCCGCCACCAGCTCATCGCCAGGCTCCAAGTCCATAGCAATAAGCCCATTACTCCTCACCACGGCAAACTCATCCAGGGAAGTCTTTTTCACCTCGCCGCGGGCGGTGGCCAGCACTATGTAGTCACCCCCACCCAGATTCCTTGTCGTCACCACTGCAGTAACCTGCTCCTGCTGTTGTAAAGAGACCAAATTGATAAGAGGAGTGCCCCGACTGGTCCGTGAGCTATCGCCAGGCAGCTCGTGGCATTTCAGACGGAAGACCCAGCCACGGTTAGTAAAGAAAAGCAGATGATCATGGGTATCAGCGATGCGCAGATCCCGTGTCCCATCCTCCTCCCGAGTACTCATCCCCAGCTTACCACGGCCACCTCGCCGCTGAGAGCGAAAGACATCAACAGACACTCTCTTGATATAGCCCCGGTTGCTTATCGCGACCACCACTTCCTGATGTGCAATGAGGTCCTCTTCCCCAAACTGCAATACCCCTTGCACGCTGATCTGAGTGCGTCTGGGGTCACCGTAACTATTCTTAAGCTCGTCTACATCCTGCTTGATCAGGAAGAGAATCTTGCGTGGGTTGGCCAGCAAGTCTTCCAGATAAGCAATGTTGCGCAGCACCTCAGTGTATTCATCCAGTATCTTCTGACGCTCGAGGGCAGCCAGGCGGCGCAACTGCATGTCCAAGATGGCCTGAGCCTGAATCTGCGTCAGGCCAAACCTCTCCATCAGGGCGGTACGAGCCGCCTCGGCACTGGCAGAGCGACGTATGGTCTCAATCACCTTATCCAGATTATCCAGGGCAACCCTGAGACCCTCCAGAATATGAGCCCTCTCTTTGGCCCGCTCCAGTTCAAACTGGGAACGGCGCACTATGACCTGGTGTCGGAATTCCACATAGTACTGGAGCATCTCTTTAAGACTGAGCACACGAGGTTGCCCGTCCACCAGCGCCAGCATGTTAACGGCAAAGGCCGACTGCATGGCAGTGTATTTGTAGAGGTTGTTGAGCACCTGTTGAGGCTGGGCCTCTTTTCTAAGCTCAATAACGATGCGCATGCCCTGGCGGTCGGATTCATCCCTGAGGTCAGCAATCCCCTCTAGCTTCTTTTGCCTCACTAGCTCGGCGATGCGCTCCACCAGAGCTGCCTTATTGATCTGGTAAGGAAGCTCAGTCACCACTATTTGGGTACGGCTCCCAGCGGTATCAGAGATAATGGCTTTGGCCCGGACTACGATACGACCATGCCCGGTAATATAGGCATTTCTGATGCCATCAACACCTAAAATAATGCCGGCGGTGGGGAAATCGGGGCCCTTAACCAAATCTACCAACTCGTCTACACTGCACTCCGGGTTATCTATAAGGTAACTGATGGCATCACAGATTTCGCCCAGGTTATGGGGAGGTATGTTGGTAGCCATACCTACGGCGATGCCGGCAGCACCATTGAGGAGCAAATTGGGCAGCCGGGCGGGCAACACCTGCGGCTCTTGTAGACTGCCGTCGAAGTTAGGAGTGAAATCCACGGTTCCCTTGTCAATATCGACCAGCATCTCCTCAGCGATCTTGGCCATGCGCGCCTCGGTATAGCGCATGGCTGCTGGCGGGTCATTATCCACGCTGCCGAAATTGCCCTGGCCATCCACCAGCACATAGCGCATAGAGAAGTCCTGGGCCATACGCACCATGGCTTCATAGACAGACACATCACCATGAGGGTGATATTTACCTAGCACCTCACCTACAATGCGGGCGCTCTTCTTATGGGAAACAGTGTGTCGCAGCCCCAGCTCGTGCATGGCATAGAGAATGCGCCGCTGCACCGGTTTCAAGCCGTCTCGCACATCAGGTAGGGCACGGGAAACGATTACGCTCATAGCATAGTCGAGGTAGGAGCTTTTCATCTCCTCCTCAATGATGACCGGTTTGACCACTCCTATTTCCATTGATACACCACACTCCTGAAATCCAAGCAAGCCGAGAAATTGCAATTGGCCATAAGCCAAAGCAGCGACAAAATACTCTGTTTACCCTTCATCCAATAGCTCCGGTCCCTCCCCCGGCACCTCTTCATCAATAGGTGGCTCCTCAGCGACGGCTTCCCCCTCCCACTCCAAAGAATAACCGCTCTCCTCCAGAGTAAGCTCTTCCTCCTCCCCCTCCTCGGGTATCTCCTCCAGCTCGTGCTTTAGCACGCTTCCCTTCACATAAGGGCGGAAACTCCCAGCGTCCTTCACCGGGAAAGAAAGACGTCCAACCTGGCTGGGATGCTGGAAGACTTCTCTGATGATCACCTTGACTCCGCCTTCATCCAGATTGGTTATAGCTGCCTCATACTTGTTGCCGCCTGCCATCAACCTGAGTAAACGA
>Ga0209777_10006875_pt1 | contig 12744 bp, 4 predicted proteins | sample FrelakmetHBP12HB_FD_187147 | JGI IMG/M metagenome (GOLD analysis project Ga0209777, IMG submission 187147) | Freshwater lake sediment microbial communities from the University of Notre Dame, USA, for methane emissions studies -HBP12 HB (SPAdes)... | ecosystem: Environmental > Aquatic >...
AAGAACTATGTGAGATTCTGGAGTTCCAAGGAGGGACAAAGCAAGAGGAGTTCTCCCTGATGAGTAATGAGGACTCTCGGTTCCTAGGGCGCCGACTTGAAAACACCGTGTCACGAGGTCATGCTCCGGTGTGACTATACACCATTAATTTCAAGAATGCAAGTGGTGTTTTTGAGACTGTTTTTCATTCGGCATCCGGCTGCGCTGCTCGTTTCGTCTGTCGTCTACTGGTCTGGGACACCCCGCAAACCCCGCACGAATGCCGATTCGAGCTGCGCCACCGCAACCGCACGACCTACTCCGCATCTATCCCAACTGGGCAAGCCGCTCGCTCAACTTGCCTAGCTTGTCTTTGCGGTCGCTGAGCTTCTGGCGCTCCTTATCCACAACGGCAGGCGGAGCCTTGGTGGTAAAAGATTCATCCAGCAACAGTTTTTCGATACGCGCTATCTCTGCCTGATTCGCCTCAAACTCCTTGAGCAAACGGCTCTTCTCGGCATCAGCGTCAACCATGCCCTCAAGGGGCAGGATAACCTCCACACCCTTGAGCACCAGTATCTTCGCCTGGTCACGTTTTAGCTTCATCTTTTCCGCAGTACTCACGATATCCAGGGGCCTCACCCTGGCTAAGGCGGCGATGGCCTGCGCATGAAGCTCCAGCGCCCCCTTTGAGTCTCCGGCGACGATAATGGCCTTGATGAACCGGCCAGGGTCAACATTGCTCTCCACGCGGGCGTTGCGCACAGAGCGCACGATCTCGAACACCGATTCCATCTCCTGCTCCGCCCGGGCATCAAAGGTTTTAGCATCGGCAACAGGATAGGGCGCTATCATAATTGAGTCGGGCTTGCCCTCCGGCTGATGCTCCCTGAGGCCCTGCCATAGCTCCTCGGTGATGAACGGCATGAAGGGATGGAGCAGGCGCAACGATGTCTCCAGCACATGAACCAGAACCGGCAGCGGCGAGCTGGCCTCTTTATCTCTGAGCCTGATTTTGGCAATCTCAATATACCAGTCGCAGTACTCCGTCCACAGGAAGTCGTAAATCCGCCGCAGCGCCTCGCCGAACTGGAAGTCATCGTTAAGCTCAGTGGCCTCGGCCACCAGGTGGTTGAGCCGGCTCAGTATCCAGCGGTCCTCCGTGGTAGAAACGCCAGGTTGGATTTTCATCTCTACATTATCCATGTTGCCGACCACGAATCTGGCGGCATTCCAGAGCTTGTTGGCGAAATTGCGGCTGCCCTCCAGCTTCTGCGGGTTGAGCTTCATATCGTTGCCGGGAGAGTTACCCGTAGAGAGGGCGAAACGCAGGGCATCGGTGCCGTACTTCTCGATAATGCCCACCGGGTCAACCACGTTGCCGCGCGACTTGCTCATCTTTTCGCCCTTCTCATCACGTATCAGCCCGTGCAGGTAGACCGTGTGGAAAGGCACCTCGCCCATGTTCTCCAGCCCCATCATAATCATCCGGGCCACCCAGAAGAAGAGGATATCGTAAGCGGTCTCCATCACCGAGGTAGGATAGAAATACTTGAGGTCCTCAGTCTTATCGGGCCAGCCCAGCGTTGAATGAGGCCAGAGCCCGGAGCTGAACCAGGTATCCAGCACATCGGGGTCCTGAGTGATATTCTTCGAGCCACACTTGGCGCAGGCTTCAGGGTCATCGATAGCCACCGTGAGCGCGCCGCAGTCGTTGCAGTACCAGACAGGTATACGGTGTCCCCACCAGAGCTGGCGGCTGATGCACCAGTCGCGGATATTCTCCATCCAGTTGAGATAGACCTTGGTGAAGCGCTCGGGAACAATCTTGATCCTGCCATCGACCACGGCAGCGATCGCCGGTTTAGCCAGAGGCGCACCCTTGACAAACCACTGCTTCGATACCAGCGGTTCTACGATAGTGCGGCAGCGATGGCAGTGTCCCACGGCGTGCACATAGGGGTCTATCTTGACCAGCAAGCCCTCTTTCTCTAAATCAGCAAGCAGCGCCTTGCGGCATGCGAAGCGGTCCTGGCCTGCATAGGGGCCTGCGTTCTCGTTCATGGTAGCATCGAGGTTCAATATGTTTATTGAAGGCAAGCCCTGTCTCTGAGCGACCTCGAAGTCTACCGGGTCGTGGGCAGGAGTGATTTTCACCGCTCCTGTACCGAAAGCGGGGTCAACAGCTTCATCGGCGATAATGGGGATTAGTCTGCCTATGACAGGGAGGATAGCCTTCTTACCCAGGAGTTTACTATAGCGCTTATCTTTAGGATTCACCGCCACGGCGGTATCGCCGAGGATAGTCTCGGGACGGGTGGTGGCTACGGTGATATACTGGTCTTTCCCTTCTTCCAGCCGATAGCGCACGTAGTAGAGATGGCTCTGCATCTCCCTGTGGTCTACCTCGAGGTCGGAGAGAGCAGTAGAGCAGCGGGGGCACCAGTTGATGATGCGCTCGCCGCGATATATCAAGCCTTTGTTATAGAGGCTGACGAAGGTGGTGCGCACCGCCCTGGCCGGGCCCGGGTCCATGGTGAAACGTTCGCGCGTCCAATCGCAGGAGGAGCCGAGCTTTTTGTGCTGCTCGACGATAATGCCCTTGTACTTTTTCATCCACAGCCACATCCGCTCCAGGAATTTCTCACGCCCGATGTCGTGACGGGTGAGTCCCTCCTTGGCCAGGAGCTGTTCCACCACAAGCTGCCCGCTGATGCCTGCGTGGTCGCTTCCCGGCAGCCATAGGGTAGGCTCGCCTTTCATGCGGTGCCATCGAGTCATGGTGTCCTCGATGATAGCAGTGAGCGCGGTGCCCAGGTGAAGCTCGCCGGTGACGTTGGGTGGAGGCATGATGATGACAAAGGGCTTCTTTTTGTGGTCTATCCTGGGAGTGAAATAGCCCCGTTCCATCCAGAACTGATACCACTTGCCCTCGATTTGTTTAGGGTCATAGCTCTTGGGAATCTCTTTATGTTCTTGCGCCATCTTGAAAGTAACCTCTCGATTTACAAATGCTGTCCTTCATTTTACCTTGCCTTCGCTTCGCCGTCAAAGCGGGCACCCTTCAGCAGACTGAGACAGCCAGGTTTGGGGTATAGCACGGCCCGAGATTTGACTGGAACATTTTTATTCAATTTTGGGTCGCTGACGGGGGTTTTCGGCTCAGCTTCGGCTGAACGTAACTTTCGCCCTGAAAACGGGTATAACCCCAGTCCGGGTTCGTTTACACATTCTTCTATTTTGCCTCATGGCTCCGAGGCTTTTAGTCAGTTTCGGCGGAATGAACTCCTCGTGCCTTAAGCACGATCCACCCGGAAAGGATTTTTCCGGTATGTCCACCTCAGGGGCAACGACGCATCAACAATATGGATGCGGCTTATGTCGGCCCTTCGCACCACCGGTACTGACAGATGGAAGTAGTGAGGGGATGTCCCGACTCCCCAGCGCTTCCGGTCTTTCACGGAACCCGCACCACAATATGGTTTTGAGGACAATGATAGAACATTAGTTCTTAATCTGTCAAGGGGGAAATGTCGCAAAAAAGCTGTCAGCGGTCAAGGAAGAACACAGCGAAACCCATCCCAACCTCGGCATTGACTAAGAGAGTGGTCGAATATAAACTGTTGGCGTTATAGGCCAGGGTTTGTAACATAGCTTTCTCTGACGACAGGCCATGTGGAAGGGGAAAAAGTATAACACGAAAATATAAAGGTGTATATGAGAAGAGAATATTACTCAGACACCATTGCTAATTTTCTAAATACCACGCCTAATGAGATTCTTGGGGAACTCGTGAAAAGCAACGACTTTGCTTTGGAGCAAACCCAAAGAGACGCCTGGTTAGAGGAAATAAACATCCTCCAAAAAACATTACAACCTTATAAAGGTTCAATATATTTTGAATACTCAATTCCACGCATGGGAAAGCGAATTGATGTTGTAGTTATTACTGGATCAACTATTTTTGTCCTTGAGTTCAAGGTGGGCGAAAATGAATTCCCATCATACGCAATAGACCAAGTTTGGGACTATGCACTTGATTTGAAAAATTTCCACGAAACAAGCCACGAGCATTTTATAGCCCCAGTATTAATCGCTACTAAAGCAAAAAATGTTTCGGCAACAATTTCCACAACTCCACATAATGACAAATTGCTTTTCCCTATAAAATGTAACGGGGAATTGCTCAATCAAGTCATCGCAGATGTTTTACGTTTTAACGAAGGTAGCGATATTGACCCAACTCAATGGGAGCGTGGAAGATATCAACCGACTCCTACTATTATTGAAGCGGCAATGGCTTTATACAACGGCCATTCAGTAAACGAAATCTCCCGAAGCGACGCAAGCGCAATTAATCTCAGTGAAACATCTGACACAATCTCTGAAATCATCCGTTTCTCAAAAGAGAAGTCACATAAATCCATTTGTTTTGTAACAGGAGTGCCTGGCTCAGGCAAAACATTGGTTGGTCTCAATATCGCGACAAAGCACATTGATAAAGACAATGATCTTTACAGCGTTTTTCTTTCAGGCAATGGCCCGCTAGTTGCTATTCTTCGCGAAGCCTTAGCACGAGATAAAGTTCGGCATGAAAAAGAGCGTGGACGTAAATTCAAGAAAAGCGAAGCAATGAGTGATGTCAAGATGTTCATTCAGAATGTTCACAACTTTCGTGATGAATGTCTTGTAGACTTCAAAAAGCCACCTATTGAACACGTTGCGTTATTTGATGAAGCACAACGAGCATGGGATTTGCAACAAACAGCAAATTTCATGCAACGAAAAAGGAAAACGCCAAATTTCAACAAATCTGAGCCAGAATTCTTGATTTCCTGTCTTGACCGTCATCCAGATTGGGCTGTCGTTGTTTGTCTGGTTGGTGGAGGACAAGAGATTAATACAGGGGAGGCAGGAATTAGTGAGTGGATTGAATCCTTGAACCGTTCGTTTCCAGATTGGCACATCTATATTTCCCCTCGACTTACTGATAGTGAATATGGTACAGAGAAGGTTTTAGATAAAATCAAGACCCACTCAAAAGCCCTTTTTAAAGATGAATTACATCTTTCAGTTTCAATGCGGTCATTCCGTGCCGAACATGTTTCTTTATTAGTTAAACAATTGCTTGATTTGAAACCGTCTGAAGCACGGAAGACATTGGCAAACGTAGAAGGTAAATATCCGATTGTTATAACTCGTGACCTTAACAGGGCAAAACAATGGCTAAAAGAACAGGCGCGCGGCTCTGAACGTTACGGTATTGTTGTTTCTTCTCAGGCAGAGCGATTAAAACCACATGCAATAGATGTGAAATCCCCCGTCGACCCAATTCATTGGTTTCTTGACGGAAAAGAAGACGTTCGCTCCTCTTATTTCCTTGAAGATGTTGTTACAGAATTTCAGGTGCAGGGGCTTGAACTCGATTGGGCATGTGTTGTATGGGATGCTGATTTTCGCTATACCAAAGATGGTTGGAAACACCTTTCTTTTATTGGCGATCGTTGGAATCACATAAGAAAACAAGAACGACAGGTTTATCTTAAGAATTCTTATCGTGTTCTTTTAACTCGTGCTAGGCAAGGAGTGGTTATCGTTGTTCCATCAGGTGATCCAGATGATTTGACTCGTAAAAACGAGTTTTACGATCCAACATTTGAATATTTACAAGAAATTGGTTTCAAAGTTATCTGAACTTATCTTTATGCTGTTGAAGGTGAAGAACACCACGCCGAGCGAAAATATTACAAAGAGGGTGGGTTTGTAAACCCACCCTACATTTTCGGCCCAAGGCTTTGCACCCCTACCCTTTTGACCAGGATGGTAAAATATATATCGGTATCCATTGCATACGGTAAAGGAAATCGTCAGATGATTGTTGATAAGTTGAGGGATATCGCAGGGCAGCGCTGGGTGATAACGGATAAAGAGCGGATGATAGACTACCTGACGGATGAGACCGCAGCAGCAGTTAAGCCCAAGCCGGCAAGCGAACTCATTCTGGTGAAGCCCGCCAACTCCCGGGAAGTGAGTAAGATTCTAAAGCTCGCCAACCGAGAGAAAATCCCCGTTTTCCCCAGAGGCGGCGGGACAGGCCTATGCGGCGGTGCCATCCCCACGGAAAACGGCATTATCCTGTCGCTGGAAAGGCTGAAGGGTGTTGAAATAGACAAGGACAACCTGATGGCAATCGCGGAGGCCGGGGTGACGCTCAAGGAGCTGACAGAGAAGGTGGAAGAGGCGGGCTTGTTCTTCCCGCCGCATCCGGGCGATGAGAGCGCGCAGGTAGGCGGCCTCGTTGCCTGCAACGCAGGCGGGTCGCGCGCAGTGAAATACGGGGTAATGAGGAGCTATGTAAAGGGCATCGAAGCTGTATTGCCTACAGGCGAGGTGCTTAAGCTGGGCGGAGAGCTGCTCAAAAACAATACAGGATACGACCTGATGCACCTGATAATAGGCAGCGAGGGAACGTTGGCCGTGATAACCAGGGTGATTTTGCGGTTATACCCCAGGGTTGCTGCCAGCGCTACCATGATTGTCCCCTATGATAACCGCCACGATGCCATCAACACTGTGCCCAAAGTGCTGCAGAGCGGGATTATACCCTTAGCCATAGAGTACATGGACCGTTTGGTGGTCGAGATTTCGGCTGCGAGCTTGAGCATGGAGTGGCCCTGTAAGGAGGGGATAGGGTATCTGATGTTCATATTGGAGGGGCAGAACCAGGATGATGTGCACACCCAATGCGAGAGGATTTCTGAGATTTGCCAGAGCTATCACGGGCTTGAGCCTGTCATAGGGGAAACCGAGAAGGAGCAGGAGAAGGTTCTCAAGATAAGAAGCAATATCTACTCGGCGTCGAAGCGCGACCTGGTGGCAGACGCCTTAGATATAGCTGTGCCCCCGGCCAGCCTGGGGAAACTCATGGAAGCCATAGACAGGATTGCAGCTAAGTTCGGCACAATCATTCCTATGGTGGGACACGCAGGTGATGGTAATCTGCATCCGACATTGATTAAAAACCTGGCGGAGGGGGGCTTGCAGAACCTAAAAAAAGCAAAAAGGGAGATATACAGAGAAGCCCTAAATTTGGGCGGGACCATGACAGGTGAGCACGGCCTGGGCAAAATCAGAATCCCCGACGTAGATATCTTTTTGAATAAGAAGGAGCTGGAGTTGATGCGGGGCATTAAGCAGGTCTTCGACCCTAATGGCATTTTGAACCCGGGATGCGTCCTGAAGTGTGACAAGCAGGTTGAGTCAGATGCTGCTTAAGGCAGCCGACCGAGTCAACGCAGAGACTCGCCTATTTTTCTACTTTCTTCGCTCCCCTTTAGAGGCAGGGTAAAGAAGAAAGTAGCCCCTTTACCGAGTTCCGACTCCACCCATATCCGGCCGCCATGGGCTTCCACCAGCCTCCGGCAAACCAGAAGCCCCAGTCCAACCCCTTTTACTCGCTCGATCCTGGCGTTTTCCAGGCGCTCGAAAGGAGCAAAGAGTCTAGCCTGGTCTTGCTGGGATATGCCTACTCCCTGGTCGCTGACACCGATAACCAGATGGTCCGAGTCCATTTTGGCAGTAACACGTATGTAGCCGCCATCGGGAGAATACTTAACTGCGTTCTCCAGCAGATTATGCAGGATACGCTCCAGTCTCATCATATCCGCACGAACGGGCGGAAGCTCTCGGGGCAAGCTCGTCACAAACCTGTGCACCGAAGATTGCCGCTTTGCCCTCTGGACAGCGTTCTTGATAATGACTTTGACATCTACAGGCTCCAAGCTTAGGAAGAGGCGGTCAGCCTGGGCTCGGGAAAGCTCGAGGAGGTTCCCCAGTATATGAGCCAGCGTCTCCGATTCCCAGGCGGCGTCCTCGAGCAGTTGGCGCTCCTCTTTTGGGGACAAACGCGACTTCTCGGTGAGAACTGTATTTAAGACCCCGGTGATCACGGTCAGCGGACTGCGCATTTCATGGGAAACAAGCCCTATGAATTCATCCTTCAACTGCTCCACCCTCTTGCGCTCGGTAATGTCGTGGAATATCTCTAACGTCGACACGCTGCCATCAAGATTAGTCGTCGGTGTGCCAATAATGTCATATGTCTTCTGGTTCTTAGGGAAAGAGCATTCCCAGCGAACCGTCTTCCCTGCCATGACCTCCCCGATCTTGCACCAGGCACATGTCTCTTCCCGACCGTGAAAATACTGGTAGCACTTCCTGCCTTCAAGCGGCCCGAAATCATTCTCAAGCTCCGGATTGATATACTCTATAGTGTATTGGTCATTGACGATGAATACGCCGTCTTTCATCGCCTCCAGGATAGCGAAGAGATTGTCTCTTTCAAGTTGTAGTGTCTCCTCCACCTCCTTCCGCTCTGTGATGTCCTGGACATGAACCATATAACCAATATCAACTTTCCCTGCCGACGCGCCTAACGGGCTGATTAACACATCAAGATAAATAACTCCAGTCTTGCTGGTCTTGTACAAGTGATGCTGCCTGACTTTCTCGAAATCGAAGGGGCCTTCATACTTTACTGTTTCACTATTACGCAGCCTCTTCTTTATCTCATCCGTCAGATTGGGGTCTTGAAAAAGCTTGAACCGCATTACCTCATTGACGTCAGATACTCCGAAGATTTCCAGGCAGGCTTTGTTAGCAGCAATCAAAACACCCTCGGAATCATAGATTTCAATCCCAATAGGGGACTCCTGGAAAATGTCCCTGAACCTTTCCTCACTTGCTGCCAGAGCCTCCTTGGTCTGTTTATAGATAGCGCTTTCGATTATCTGCCATCTGCCCTGTTTCTTGAGAAGGGCGAATTGATGATTATTAACTACATCTATGACCTCAGAGGCGCCACATTTGTCCAGCCAGTAAGTGCACAAGGCCATCATCTTATATTTGCCGATCACATTGTTTATCTCGGCTTCATACTCAGTGAAATCCTTCCAGCCGTTTCTCTCCAGCCAGGCGGTATTGCCGGTTACCCTCATACCTGCATAGCCCCCGGCCAGGGCCTGGTTGAGCTTATCAACCCAGCCGTTGAGCACCCTCTGCAGATCGAAAACGCCATCTTTGAGATACCACTTGTCGTGCGGTAATATCTCTATCTGGCCTCTCGCCTGGTATTGTGCAAAATCGGGTATCGCCTTCGCTATTGCCGCTCGGGCTTCCCCTTCATTTAGAGGCTCGGCTGTAACCCACATGCAGAACTCGTTGTTCCCCAGGCCTGCCTTGAAATAAGGGACCAGAATATCAAGCAAGTCCTGCTTGGTCTGGTAGAACTGGCAGAAGTGGGTGCCCCAGGAGACGTCACCTATCACATCTATTCCCGTTTTCAGAAGTCCCTCTTGCATTACTTTCACCCGCCTTGCTTCCGGTAACCCGCCTCAATTAGAATGGCTTCATGCTGGGGATTTACATACAATAACAACATAAACAAAGCCAGCCCTTCACTTTGTGAAGGGCTGGCTTTACACGGTATTTTCGCACTTAGACATCCCGACCGCCGTTCAGCCAGGTTATCGACGGCTTGCTTAAACCAGGCATCAGACAACTACTCGGAGGTATCCGGCTTTGAATCAACAGCGCCAGCCCCAGCTTCTGCTTTAGCCTTCGTATCAGATTCCTTTTCAGCCTCAGCTTCTGCCCCAGCCTCCACCACCGGCAATGCCGGACGTTTTTTAGCAGCCAGGGAAAACTCGCTGCGGGCTGGGATGAGCTTGCCGATGATAACATTCTCCTTGAGCCCTGTTAGCCTATCGGTGCTTCCCATAATCGCGGCCTCGGTGAGCACCCGCGTTGTCTCCTGGAATGAGGCCTTCGCCAGGAAGCTGTCAGTGCTCAGCGCTGTTCTGGTGATGCCCAGGAGCACAGGCTTGGCAGTTGCCGGCTCGCCCCCTTCAGCCAGCACCTTGGCATTGATATCCTCATACAACAGGCCATCCACCAGGTCGCCGGGCAAGAACTCCGTGTCGCCAGGGGAATCGACCCTGACCTTGCGCAACATCTGGTGGACTATGATCTCGATATGCTTGTCGTTAATATTTACGCCCTGGGATCGATAGACTTTCTGCACCTCTTCCACCAGGTACTGCTGCACAGCCTCGCGTCCCCGTATATGCAAGATATCCTGAGGATGAATCAGGCCTTCGGTAAGCTTGTCCCCCGCCTTCACCCTGGCCCCCTTCTCCACCAAGATCGGGGTCATGGGGGACACCAGGTATTCACGGCTCTCCTTTTCCTCGTACAGAAGGGATATTTGTTTTTTCCCCACCGCCACCTTACCCCCTACTCGAGCAATAAGCGGCTGCGCAACAGGGGCTTCCCTTGCCGCCTTTCCTCCCTTTCCCTCTTCAGGAGTGGCGGGCCTGGCCAGCACAGTGGCAGCATCAACCCACTGCTCGTTTTCCACCATCACCTCATAGCCTTTGGGTATACTGTAGTCATCGCGGTAGACCTCTGAGCTCGTGACCCTGATCTTCCTTCCCTCTTCGCTGCGGGTTATCTCAACGATGCCTTCGATCTCCGAGATTATGGCTTGGCTCTTGGGAGACCTGGCCTCAAACAGCTCCTCAACGCGCGGCAGGCCGCTGGTGATGTCCAGCCCAGCCACGCCGCCGGTGTGGAAGGTACGCATAGTTAACTGGGTTCCCGGCTCTCCGATGCTCTGGGCAGCGATAATCCCCACGGCTTCACCCATGGAAACGAGACGCCCCCGAGCCAGGCTTCTGCCATAACACATCTGACAGATACCACGCCTTGACTGGCAGCTCAGCGGAGACCTGACCTGAAGCCTCTTAATCCCAGCCTTAGCGATCTCTTTCGCCTTGTCTTCGTTGATCTCCTCGTTGCGGTTGACGATAATCTCGCCGGTCTTGGGATGAGCTATGGGGGCAGCAGCCATGCGGCCCACAATGCGGTCGGTGAGCGGTGCCAGAAGGCTCTTGTCAATCGGCTCAAAGACCCAGATGCCGGTTATAGCTCCGCAGTCCTCCTCGTTGACAATCACTTCCTGGGACACATCGATCAGCCTCCTGGTAAGGTAGCCGCTATCAGATGTCCTCAGGGCTGTGTCAGCCAGACCTTTACGGGCACCGTGGGTAGATATGAAGTACTCCAATACCGCAAGCCCCTCGCGGAAGCTCGACTTAATGGGCAGGTCGATAATCCGACCGGAGGGGTCGGTCATCAAACCTCGCATCCCAGCCATCTGCCTGATCTGGGAGATATTACCTTTGGCGCCGGAAGAGGCCATCATAAAGATTGCCCCGTATTTATCCATAGAGCGTTCCAGGGCGGCCTGAATTTCCTCGGTCGCCTGCGTCCATATAGTCACTGCGCTATTGTAGCGCTCATCATCGGTTATCAGGCCCCTTTGAAATTGCTTATCTATCTCAGCGATTCTGCCATCAGCCTGCTCCAATATCTTCACCTTATCTTTAGGGACCTTGACATCGTTAATGGCAATGGTGATGCCCGACTTGGTGGCATAGTGGAAGCCGAGGCTCTTGATGTTATCGACCATGGTAGCAGTGCCCTCATTGCCCAGGAGCCGATGACACTCAGCAACAATAGCTTTCAGCACCTTCTTGTCCATAAGCTGATTACGGAAGCCAAGCTCCTTGGGCAGAACCTCGTTGAAAATGATGCGGCCGACGCTGGTCTTGATTCTCTTGGTTGCATCGTTGGGGTCCCTGACCTCGATCTCAGCGCTGCTATCGATGAGACCCATTTCATAGGCAAGCTTGGACTCATCGAAGTTGCTGAATATCATCCCCTCGCCCTTCATCCCGGGCTTCATCATAGTCAGATAGTAGCAGCCAAGGACAATATCCAGGGTTGGTGCAACCACCGGCTCGCCGGAACTGGGCAGCAGCATATTGTAGACGCTGAGCATCACCTTGTTGGCCTCTTCAACCGCTGCCTTCGACAGGGGAACATGGACTGCCATCTGGTCGCCATCAAAGTCGGCGTTGAAAGCCACGCAGACTAACGGATGCACCTGGATAGCGCTGCCGCCGATGAGCACAGGCTGGAACGCTTGAATGCCTAACCTGTGAAGCGTTGGCGCACGATTGAGCAGGACCGGGCGCTCTTTCACCACTTCTTCGAGTATGTCCCAGACCTCGGGCTTGCCACGCTCCACAATACGTTTGGCGCTCCTGATATTAAGCGCCAGCCCCCTGCCGACCAGACGCCGCATGATAAACGGCTTGAACAGCTCGAGGGCCATCCTTCTGGGAAGTCCGCATTGATGCAGCTTCAACTCAGGGCCAGCTACAATAACAGACCTGCCGCTGTAGTCTACGCGTTTGCCCAGAAGGTTCTGCCTGAACCTGCCCTGCTTGCCCCGGAGCATATCCGAAAGGGACTTCAGTTTGTGGTTGTTCCCTGTGACTACCGCCCTGCCCCGCCGCCCGTTGTCGATCAGGGAGTCGACTGCTTCTTGAAGCATGCGCTTCTCATTGCGGGTGATTATCTCGGGAGCGCCGATCTCCAGCAGCCGGCGCAGGCGGTTATTACGGTTGATAACCCTGCGGTAGAGATCATTCAAATCGCTGGTGGCAAATCTGCCGCCATCGAGCTGCACCATGGGACGCAGCTCCGGGGGCAAAACTGGAAGAACGGTAAGTACCATCCACTCCGGCTTGTTGCCGCTCTTGCGGAAGGCCTCAACAACCCTCAGCATTTTGATCGCTTTCTTGCTTCGTTGCCCTGACGTAGAGGCTGCCTCTCGATAAAGGTCCTGGCGCATCTGTT
>Ga0209777_10006876_pt1 | contig 12742 bp, 11 predicted proteins | sample FrelakmetHBP12HB_FD_187147 | JGI IMG/M metagenome (GOLD analysis project Ga0209777, IMG submission 187147) | Freshwater lake sediment microbial communities from the University of Notre Dame, USA, for methane emissions studies -HBP12 HB (SPAdes)... | ecosystem: Environmental > Aquatic >...
ATCGATTGACTGCGGGCCCGGATAGGCGCAGAATTCGGCGGAGGTTGATATGGTAGCGCATACCATCGGACGCAGAGATTTTCTGGCGATAGGCGCCGGTTGGCTGGCCGGTGTGGGCGCCCGTTTCAAAAATGCCCCGAAATCCGTCGTCAGCATTGTCCGGATTGAGAACGATAAGATTGGAATGGCCGTCGAGAAGGCGATTGACCTCCTGGGCGGCATCAGGCAAGTCACGAAGGGCGTCAACACAGTGATGCTCAAGCCCAACCTCGTTTCCCCGCAGCCGGAAGCGACCACCAAGCCTGCCGTCGTTCGAACCCTGGCGGAAATGATGCTGCGCGCGGGCAAGGAAGTATCCATCGGCGAGGGCTCGGCGACCGCGCCCAAGTTCAATGTGGTGGGGTCAGAGGTTTTTCGAACGCGCAAGCGCGAGATCCTGGACCCCATGCAGCAGTATGTGTTCGAGCAGCTCGGGTACGGAGAGATCGCCCGGAGCCTTCACATCCCGCTGGTCAATCTGCACTCGGGGGAATTGGTGGACGTCAATGTTCCCGGCGGCTTCGTGTTCCAAAAGCTCACGCTCCATCAAAGTCTTACCCAGATCGATCTCCTTTGCTCCGTACCGATGATGAAGACACACGTGCTTGCCACGGTGAGCCTCGGCATGAAGAACCTGGTGGGAGCGTTTCCCGGAACGGTGTATCAATCGGTTCGCGGCCACATGCACGACCTCGCCTCGAAGGTAGAGCCGACGGCGGCCTCCGCGGTGGTGGTGGACATGACGCGCGCCAACAAGCTGGGCCTGGTGGTCGTGGACGGCTCGATGGCGATGGAAGGCAACGGGCCGTGGATGGGCCGGACGTTCAAGATGAACGTGATCGTGGCGGGCACCAACCCGCTGGCGACGGATATGGTGGCGGCCAACCTGATGGGATTTGAGCCGCAAGACATCCCGACGTTCCTGTGGGCGAACAAGGCCGGCATGACGCCCCTCTCGCTCCCTGAGATCGAGATCCGCGGCGAGGCGCTCGACCGCGTGCGCCGCCCTTTTGCTAAACCCCAGCTTTCCACCTGGAACGCGATCCGTTCGGTGTGGGGGGCAAGAGAAATATGAAATCAACGGCCAGCAAGGAGGGTCGCTTCACCCAACCGGGTGGGAATGTCCAGGAACCGTGACCTCGAGCTAAGATTCCCGCTCTGCTTTCAACCCGGGCAAGCTCGTCTGCTGTGAAACCCTACCCACTTCATCGTTCGGACGTTGCCCTTCCTCCTTCAGACTTCTTCGAGTTTTCGCTCCCGGACAAGTTGCAGGATGCGCTCCACCACTTCGTCCGCGGTGAGGTGAGTGGAGTCGATTTCGACGGCATCGGGTGCGGCGACGAGCGGGGAGACTCTTCGTTCCGCATCCAGTTGGTCGCGGCGCCCGATTTCATACGCAGTCTGCTCGAGGGTGGCCACCCGCCCTTCCTTCCTGTCCTGCTCCTGCCTCCGGCGCGCGCGTTCCTCCGGGTCGGCCTTCAGAAAGATTTTCAGCGGCGCCTCCGGGAAGACGACGGTGCCGATATCCCGGCCCTCCATGACCACGCCTCTGCCGCAGGCTAAGCTTCGCTGGAGTTTGATGAGCTTCTCGCGGACTTCGGGCAGGCGTGAGACTCTGGCCGCGGCGAGCGTCACCTCGGGCGTGCGGAGGTCCTTCGTCACGTCCTTGCCATCCAGCAGGACGCGCGGCTCCACGCCATCCGGGGTGAATTGAATCTCGGTTTTGCCAATGAGTTCCGCAACCGCCCGCTCATCATCCGGGTCGAGGCCCGCTTGGCGGACTTTCAAGGCCGCGGCGCGATAGGTGGCTCCGCTGTCCACGTAGGCGAGACGCAAGCGCACCGCAAGCATCTGCGCCACGGTACTCTTCCCCGCGCCGGCAGGACCATCAACCGTGATGATAAGAGGTTGGGACACGAAAGAAGTTGTCAGTTGTCAGTTGTCAGTCGTCAGTCTTCACTCGCCTGTCTTCAGGTCTAAGATGTTCGCTTTCAGTTTCTCGCCCTCACCTTACTGCTTTGGGCGAAGGGCCTCGCGTGCAAGCAACTCATCGGGGAACTGATGACTGAGAACTGATAACTGACGACTGACAACTATGTTCTCTTGAACGCTTTGTACAAATCCTTCACCCCGTACCGGAGCACCACGGGCCGGCCGTGGGGACAGGTCATCGGGCACTCGGTTCTCGCTAATTGCTGAAGCAGCCAATTCATCTTGCTCTGATCGAGGGCCATATTCACCTTAATCGCCGCATGACAGGAAATGGAGGCGGCAATCCGGTTGCGCAGGACCTCGATGGACAGGGAGCGCCCTTCCCGGCCGACGGTGTCCAGGATTTCAACCATTAGCTTTTCCACATTCTCCGCCGCCATCTCTGCCGGGGCCGTTTTGACGGCGATGGTGCGTTTTCCAAAGGGTTCGACTTCGAACCCGTTGGCCGCGAGCTCGTCCGCAATTTCCTGAAAGGTCACCTGCTGTTCGGGCTTCAATTCCACGACGATGGGGAGGAGCAGACGCTGCCCCTCCACCTTCCTTTCCTTCCGCATCCGGACGTGACGATCAAAAAGCACGCGCTCGTGCGCGGCGTGCTGATCCACCAGCCACAATCCTTGCGCATTCGTGGCCACAATAAAGCTCTCCTGAACCTGCCCGAGTGGCTGGAGATCGTCCGGCAATTCCCCAACCTCCTGCGCGGGGACCAACTCCCCGGGCGCCGGTGCCGTCCCGGCCGGCGGCGAATAGGCGGAAAACGCCACGCCCAAAGGCAGTCCCACTTGGCGGGCTACTGGGTCGGAGGGTGGCGCAGAGAGCCGGAAGTGTCCGGGCAGCGAGGCAGCGGCCGCGCCGGATTCAGGGCGGCCGGGGCGCGGCGACTCGCGACCCGCATCCGCCGGCTGGAGGATGGCCGGCCCGCGCATGAAGGGGGGCTCCTCACTAAGCTGTTCCGCCACTTCGGCGGACTCCTGAACCTGCCCGGGCACGCGCGGCCTCTTCGGCATCGGAAAGGCCGCCACGGGGCGCGTGGTCAACAGCGCCTGGCGAATCGAATCGCGCACCAGGTCGTGGATGAAGCCGGTGTGCCGGAAGCGCACCTCGACCTTCGAGGGGTGAACGTTGACGTCGACTTCCGCGGCTGGCAGCTCCAGGAAAATCAGCGCCACCGGGAAGACATTTGCGGGAAGAATATTCCGGTAAGCTTCCGTGATGGCGTGGAGGATCAGGCGGTCGCGCACCAGCCGGCGATTCACGAAGAAGTAAATATTGTTCCGGTTGAGCTTCTGCACCTCCGGGCGCGAGGCGAACCCGCGCACGCTCACTACCGGCGCTTCCTGAGGCGGCGGGGGCTCTTCGCCGGGCTCGCCCGGCATGGCGAGGGGGATGCGCCGCTCCACCGGCGCCACCTCGACCAGTTGCTCGAGCAATTGCCCGCCCAACACCTGATAGAGCCGCTCGCGATGGCTCGCCACCGGCGCCACGTTCACGATTTCGTTGGTCAGCGAGCTCAGCCGGAAGCTCTTTTCCGGATGGGCCAGCGCATAGTGCGTAACCAGCGTGGCGATGTGGCCTAGTTCTGTAGACTCCGACTTCAGGAACTTGCGCCGGGCCGGAGTATTAAAAAACATGTCCCGTGCTTCCAAGGTCGTTCCGCCGGGCCAGGCGATTTCTTTCACATCGCGCAGCTTTCCCCCCGCGATTTCCACGCGCGTGCCCGCGCTCTCGGAGGGGTGCCGCGTCTCCAGCAGCAGGCGCGTAACCGCGGCGATGGAAGGCAGCGCCTCCCCGCGGAAGCCGAGGGTGGCGATCTCATACAGGTCCTCCGCCGATTGGATCTTGCTGGTGGCGTGGCGCTCGAAGGCCAGCAGGGCGTCGTCGTGCGTCATCCCGCTTCCGTCGTCAACGACGCGGATCAGCCGCTTCCCTCCCCCCTCGACGGAAATCTCCACCCGCGCGGCGCCCGCGTCCAGGGAGTTTTCCAGCAGCTCCTTCACCACCGACGCGGGACGCTCCACCACTTCGCCCGCGGCGATTTTGTTGGCAACCGCCTCGGGGAGTATATGAATCACGGACATATCAGGTTATCCGAAAAAGCTCAAAACGCCTCTGGCCAGTAGTTCCCTAGAAACGAGAGGTCGTGGGTTGAGACGAACTGCGTATAGCAACCTTCACAAATCCAGTGATCGGCCAGGTCTAGGTATCCGAAATCTCCTGGATCGACGTGAGCCTGGCATAACTCGCAGTGCTCGTGATCCCATCCACCCTTGACAATGCCCTCTGAACCGACATCGTGCGGACCCGGATAGACATGTAGAGGTGCGCCGGTCTCATTCCCGATGGGTGCCTTGCTCAGTTTTATCCACTCTTTCCCGTCTTGCGCTCGAACCCTTTCCGCCACCGCGTCACTTGCCTGGAAAAGGGTTCTCGTCCACACCCAGCCAGGCTCTGCGACCATCCATACGTGATACGCCTCCCAGCGTCCGTCAACGTATGGCAGCACCATCCCAGTGACGTCTACTGCCGGTTGCCCCGAAGTTGAAAAGACCCCCGTTCGCGCACCTAAATCGAGGTGCTCGAGGAGGCCGGGCAAGCTCCTTCTCTCAGGCAACAGAAGCCACCCACTCCACTCCTTCACCCCGCGGAGCCTGTCAAAGGTCCCGGACAGCTCAACCCGGACGGTAGGCTCGCCGGCAGCGTCAAGTTGCTTGATCGCCGTGACCGTAAACTGAGGGAGGTCCGATATTGTCCGGCGGAGGCTCATTTTCTTGGCAAGTTTCAGGTCGCGCGGAATTCGAGCTCATTCTCCGGGTGGCTCAACCCTTCTTGATCGCAATTCCCAGGTCGTCGAGTTGTTCAGAGTCCACGGTGGCCGGCGCGTCGCACATGAGGTCCACGGCGCTGGCCGTCTTGGGGAACGCCATGACTTCGCGAATGTTCGACTCGCCCGCCATCAGCGCAATCAGACGGTCGAAGCCCAGGGCGATGCCGCCGTGCGGCGGGGTGCCGTATTCCAGCGCCTCCAGGAAAAACCCAAAGCGTTCGCGCGCCTTCTCCTCCGTCAAGCCCAGCACCTTGAATACCCGGCTCTGGATGTCCTGGCGGTGAATACGGATCGAGCCTCCGCCGATTTCCGACCCGTTCAGGACCAGGTCGTAGGCGCGCGCCTTCACCGCTACGGGATCGGACTCGAGCTTCTCCAGGTCCTCCTCGCGAGGCGAGGTAAAGGGATGGTGCATCGCGCCGAAACGCTTCTCTTTCTCGTCGTACTCAAACATCGGGAAATCGATCACCCACAGGAACCGCCAATCGCCGGGCTTGAGCAGGTCCCGGCGCCGCGCAATTTCGAGCCGCAACTCGCCCGAAGCAACGTCGAGACTGTGCATAGCTTCACGGCCCGCAGCGGGCGACTTGACCCCCAAGAGCAAAACCAGGTCTCCCGGCTGGGCTTGGGAAGAACTCGCCAGTGACGATATAACCTGTTCGCCCAGGACCTTCGCCAGGGGCGACTGCACTTCAGAATCCCCGACTTTCAGGTAGGAGAACCAGCCGGCGCCCAGCGCCTTGGCGTGTTCCTGGAGCTTGTCCAATTGGCTTCGCGAGGCGTCGCTCCATCCCGGCACGCGCAGGGCCTTGATAGGCTGCGCCACGTGCACTTTCTCCACCGCTTCCTCCGGCAGGCTCAGGCGCTGCCATGCCAGGGCGCAGCGCAAATCCGGCTTGTCGGACCCGTATCGCTCCAGGGCTAGGTCGTAGCCTAGGCGCGGGAAGGGCCGCTCCACCTTGACCTCGACCAGCGCGAAGAGCTTTTCGATCAGCCGCTCGATGACGTCGAAGAGGACCTCGCGCTGGGGAAAGGCAAACTCGATGTCCACCTGCGTGAACTCCGCTTGGCGGTCGGCGCGAAAATCCTCGTCGCGGAAGCAGCGCACAATTTGGTAGTAGCGGTCGCAGCCCGCGATCATCAGGATTTGCTTGAACAACTGCGGCGACTGCGGCAGCGCGTAGAAAAGGCCGGGATGCAACCGGCTGGGGACCAGGAAATCCCGCGCGCCCTCGGGCGTGGAGCGCGTCATGAACGGCGTTTCGACTTCCAAAAATCCGTTCGCGCTCATGTGGTCGCGGACCACCTTAGCGGCGCGGTGCCGCAAGCGCAAATTGCGTTGCATCCGCCCCCGGCGCAGATCGAGGTAGCGGTAACGCAGGCGCGTCTCCTCGCTGGTCTTGATCTCATCCTCGATGGGAAAGGGAGGCGTCTTCGCCTCATTCAGCACCAGGAGCTGGCGCGCCATGACTTCCACTTCGCCCGTGGCGAGCTGAGGGTTCACGGTTTCCGGCGAGCGCGCCACGACTTCGCCCTCCACACCCACGACGAACTCGGTGCGCACTTCCTCTGCGCGGTCGTGCGCCTGCGCGCTCAGGGAGGGATTGCACACCACCTGTGCGACGCCCGTGTGGTCGCGCAAATCGAGGAAAATCAAGTTGCCCAGATCGCGGCGCCGGTCCACCCAGCCTGCCAGGAAAACCGTCTGGCCCGCGTGTGATTTCAGGAGTTCGCCGCAGTAGTGCGTTCGTTGCCTGTCACCAAGGAGATCCAGTTTCACGTTTACTCCATCCGAAGTAGGTTACAGGGGACAGGTGACAGGTTATAGGATACAGGTCACTGGCTCTCATTGTCCGGTTCCCTGTCCCCTGTAACCTGTTCCCTCGCAAGTTTATCCGTCAAGTAGCCCGCAATTTGCGCGGGCTCCACTTCTTCCTGCTGGCCGCTGCCCATGTCTTTCACCTGATAACGTCCGCTGGCCAGTTCACCCTCGCCGATAATAATCGCAAACTTGGCCTGGAGCTTGTTCGCGATGCCCAAGGATTTTTTCAGCTTCATGGGCTCGTAGTCCAATTCCACGCATAACCCTGCGCGGCGCAAGGCGCTGGCCATTTGAGCGGCGGGCGCAAGGGCCGACTCGCCCATCCAGGCGATGTAAGCCGCGGGCGGGCCGGCGGGCTTCAGGCCTCCGGCTTGCTCAACCGCCACCATCAAGCGGTCCTGGCCAATAGAGAAACCGATACCCGGAGTGGGGGGGCCGCCCAGCATCTCGGAAAGCCCATCGTAGCGACCGCCGCCCACCAGTGCGTTCTGCGCACCCAGCGCGTTGCTGGTGATTTCAAAGGTCGTGCGCGTGTAGTAGTCGAGCCCGCGCACCAGGCGCGGCGTGATCTCGAAAGCGATGCCGCGCCGGAGAAGGTCCGCCGTCACCGCATCGAAATGCCCGCGGCAGTCCGGACACAGGAAGTCAAGGATACGCGGAAGCCCCTCAATGATTGGCTGGTCGGCCTCGACCTTGCAATCGAGGACTCGCAGGGGGTTGGTCTCCGCGCGGCGTTGGCAGTCGTCGCACATCTTGCTCTTGACAGGTCCAAGCGCCTCGCGCAAATGCTCGACAAACGCCGGCCGGCACTTGGGGCAGCCCACCGAGTTGAGGAGAAGACTGTATTCCTTGATGCCCACCCGTTCCAGAAATAGCGCCAGCATTTCCAACACTTCCGCGTCCAAGGCTGGATGGTCGGATCCGAGCAACTCCGCGCCGATTTGGTAGAACTGCCGGTAGCGCCCTTTCTGCGGACGTTCGCGGCGGAACATCGGTCCGATGTAGTAGAGCTTTTGGATACCACCCAGGTTGTAAAGGCTGTGCTCGATGTAAGCGCGCACCACGGACGCCGTGGATTCCGGGCGGAGGGTCAGGGACTCGTCATCGCGATCGCGGAAGGTGTACATCTCCTTCATCACAATGTCGGTGTCGGCGCCCACACTGCGCGCGAAGAGTCCCGTTTCCTCCAGCAAGGGCGTGCGGATTTCCGAGTAGTGATAGGCGGCAAAGACGCGGTGGGCCTCCTCCTCCGCCCGCAGCCATAGGCCCACTTCAGGCGGCAGCAGGTCTCGCATGCCCTTCACGGAGCGAATTGTCTCAGCCTTGTTCGACGCCATGATCTTGCAACCCAGGAAGTAGAGGCGTTCCGGTGGAACGTCTCCGTCTCTACCGCGCGGCGCTACTTCCTAAACTCGGCGAGGTAGCTGTCCTTGTATTGCAGGTAGTGGGCGGCGTGGAGATCAATGAAGCCCCGGTCGGCATCCGTGAGTTGCCGCTTCAGGCGCGCCGGCACACCCGCGTAGAGGCTGCCCGGCGGAATCACGGTGCCCTCGGGCACCAACGCTCCTGCCGCCACAATGGATCCCTCACCGACTCGGACATTGTTCAGGACAATCGCGCCCATGCCAATCAGGCAGTGGCTTTCAATCGTGCACCCGTGCAGCACCGCGCGGTGCCCTACGGTAACCCACTCGCCCACCACCACAGGCCAGGTCACCATGGTGTGGACGATGGTGCCATCCTGGATGTTGCTGTTCGCTCCGATTCGTATGGGCTCGATGTCCCCGCGAAGAACCGACTGATACCACACGCTGGCGTTTTCACCGATCTCGACGTCTCCGATGATGTCTGCGCTGGCGGCCACAAACACGGAAGCGGGGATGCGGGGAGTGCGCCCTCGGAGAGTAAGAATCATCAGTCATTGAAATTAACACAGAGGCGCGGAAAGCCGCAAGGCACAGAGTAAGGAAGTGGCTGTGCCCCTGCTCTTTGTCAGTGCTGAGGCACCAACTCCAGGGGTTGCCCTTCGGCCCAGGGCTTGTACGAAGCGGCGAAGCGGATGCGTTCATCGAGGGCGGGGTGGGAGTAGAGCCAGAATTTGATAAAGGGATTCGGGTCGGGGTCCGCCAAGTCTTCCTCGCCCAGGATTTGAAAGGCGCGCGCCTCCGCGGCATTGGGGTCGGCGACCACGCCGTAAGCCGCTTCGAGGCCGAACTGGTCGGCCTGATGCTCATAGTGCCGTGAAATCCCGTTGATGAGGGGCGAGGCCAAGAAAACCAGGACGGTCAAGACCAGGAGGACGATGGGAAGCGAGGCTAAGTCCCCTATCGCTTCGACAGGTACGCCTCTGGGCGCCACCAGGCGACGGAGGGCGACGGACAAAAGAAAGAAGAGCAGCAGGAAGACAAGCTCGTCGAGCGCGAATTCTTTAGGGATGTGATGAAGCACGTAGTGGCCGGCCTCATGCCCAAGAACCAGGAGCGTCTCATCCTGGTCCATCTTTTTCAGTGTCGTGTCCCACACGACGACGCGCTTGCTGGCGCCTAAGCCCGACACGTAGGCGTCCACCGTCTTCGTCTTGGCGCTGGCGTCCATCTCGAAAATCCGCGCGCGCGGAATCTGAAGCCCGGCGTGCGCCAGCATAGTTTCGATGCGCTCAGTTAGCGCGGGTTGAGTCGTGTCGAGACGAGTAAACTTGAAAAATAAGGGCTCGAAGACGTAGGGCTCCACGACCAGGACCGCCAGGACAATAGGAATCGAACCTAGCCAGAAGTAGAGCCACCAGCGCCGGGGGCTGCGGCGGACAATCGCATAGAAGATCCACACTAAGGCGACACCCATGACTACGTCGACTCCCAGATTCTTGGCCCAGTCGCCCAGCCATGACCCAAACCCCTGCATGGAGAGATCAAAGCGATGCTCCAAGACATAGCCGGAATAGAATTCGAGGGGCAATGCCAGCAAGCCGCCCGCCACAAGAAAGAGGGGAGCGAAGACTAAACTTTGGAAGAAGTGCCTGGCCGAAACGCGGCGCGCCCAGTCACGGAAAAGCCGCGCAACGCCCGCGCGCCAGAGGAACAGATAGATCGCCGCGGAAACGAGGACGCCCAAGAAATCGAGAAGATATCGCAGGCGAGAATAGGCTATGGCCTTTGCACGCTTTTCGGGCGTGAGAAGGTATTGCGCGGGGGGCGGGAGCGCAGTCGCGGCCTGAGTCGCGGGGGCACCGCGCTGCAGGGCTTGAAGCGCGGGGAGCAAGCCTGTGGCAAGCGCAGGGAGCCCCGCTGCGCCAGGTGTGGTGGCACGCCTGCCGCGCAACGCGGCAGATTCCAGATTCGCGATTCCGGATTCCGGACGCCCCATTCCGGATTCCGGATTCAGGATTCCGGATTCCGGATTCGGCATTCCGGATTTCGAAATCGGCACGGAGGCAGGGGCACAGCTCGCGGTTCGGCCGGGACAGGCTCCAACCACCGCCGCAGCAGCCACCATGAAGAATGCGAAAACCGTCAGACGGAGGTTCATCCCTGTTTGCCGAGCGTCGCTTGCCGATTGTGCACTTACGATCTTCAATCCGTCAGTAGGACTGACCTTCGGTCGACAATCGACAATCACTTCTAGACCCTAGGCAGCACGATGCCCTTCTGCGCCTGGTATTTGCCCTTCTTGTCCTTGTAGGACGTTTCGCAGAGTTCATCCGACTCGAGGAAAATAATCTGGCAAAGCCCTTCGTTAGAGTAAACGCGCGCGGGAAGGGGCGCGGTGTTGGAAATCTCCAGGGTGACGAAGCCTTCCCATTCCGGCTCCAGGGGCGTGACGTTCACGATGATCCCGCAGCGGGCATAGGTGGACTTCCCCACGCAGATGGTGAGTACATTGCGAGGGATTTTGAAGTATTCGACGGACCGCGCCAGGGCAAACGAATTCGGAGGGACAATGCATACCGGCCCCTTGAACTCCACAAAGGCGCGCTCATCGAAATGCTTGGGATCCACGATCGTACTGTTGACATTCGTGAAGATCTTGAATTCGTCGGCAACCCGCAGATCGTAGCCGTAAGACGAGAGTCCAAAAGAAATCACATTCTCGCGGACCTGGCTCTCCACGAAAGGGTTGATCATATCGTGCTCATGCGCCATCTTGCGAATCCAGCGGTCATTCTTAACGGGCATATTTGACACCTCAATTGAAATCGAGAGTTGCGCATTCGAGAGGGGAGTCAGCGAGTCGTCCCTACCCTTCCTACCCCTCCCTGCGGCGGGCAGCCGCGAGCGAAAAAGACCAGCATGATAGTGCAGGAGATTGTTCTTGACAATGCGGGAGTCGCTTCTTAGGATTAAAGCCTGTCTTTTCAGGAGGATTGCGTGATCAAGCTCGACATCATCACCGAGGTCGTGAATCGCACCGGCATCACCAAGACCAAAGCGGAGATGGCGGTGGAGAGAGTCTTCGAATCCATGAAGCAAGCCCTGATGAAGGGTGACCGCATCGAACTTCGTGGCTTTGGTGTGTTCAACGTCAAGCCCCGCAAGACGGGCATCGGCCGCAACCCGAGGACGGGCGCGGAGGTCAGCATCCCTCCTGGAAAGGCTGTGCGCTTCAAGCCGGGCAAAGAACTCCAGTCGCTTCCCTAAGTCAGGCGCCGGGTTTCCCGTTTCAGGTCTCGGGTGACGCGGGTCCGGCTTCGGCGAACCGAGGCTCCCGCCCGGGGCCAGGGCGCTGTCGTGTGGGGTGTCAGCACTCAGCCGTCACCGAACGACTCTCAACATTCAGCTATCAACACTCGGGCCGTTTCCTCTCGCATTCACTATCCTGAATACAATTCAGAATTCCACGTGCGGCTTTGGGGTTTACAGACGAACCCGCGCAGGCGAAAATAGATTGACGGGTTTTGCTGCCAATGGGTGACGGACGCTATCCCGTATCTTTCGGCCGGCTTGTTCCTGCCGACATGCCCTCGGCCTATTACGCCCGCCCGAGCGCGCCTCGCGCGTGGCGCCGCTGGCTTACGTCACTGCCCTTCCACCTGACGCTTTTCGGCCTCACCATCCTGACCACACTCATCGTCGGCGCCCACATCGAGTTGAACTACGTACACGGCCTGCCGGCATTTGACTGGGATCTGTCCCGCGCCTTTTTTTCGAGCCTGTATCGAAATCCCTCTCTGCTGAAACTCGGCGTACCTTTTTCCCTGACGCTCCTCAGCATCCTCCTGGCGCATGAGCTGGGCCACTATTTCGCCTGCCGGCACTACGGAATAAGAGCCACCTATCCTTATTTCATACCTGCGCCCACCTTGATCGGCACGCTGGGGGCCTTCATCCGCATCAAGTCGCCGATCGTCACCCGGCGCGCCCTTTTCGATGTGGGCATATCCGGACCGCTGGTAGGCTTCGTGGTCGCCATCCCCGCACTGGCTCTGGCCATTTTGTACTCGAAGACCGCCGCTCCGCCGCATTCCCCGGACGCCATAACATTGGGCAATCCGCTTGCCGTCATCCTGCTCGCCAAACTCCTGCGTCCGGGAACCGGCCTGGCGCAGATTGCGCTGGACCCCATCGGCTGCGCTGCCTGGGTCGGGCTGTTTGCGACCACCCTGAATCTGCTGCCCGCAGGGCAGCTCGATGGCGGCCACATCCTCTATGCCGTCCTCGGGGACAAGCATCGGACGGTCTCGCGCGGCATGTTCCTCGCGCTGGTGCCGATGGGTGTTTTTTGTTGGGCGGGATGGATGGTGTGGGCCGTGATCCTCTTGCTGGTTGGTTTGCGCCATCCCGTCGTGATGGCTCCTTCCGAACCCCTCGGGGGGGGGAGACAATTGTTGGCGCTCGTCGCCGCTCTGGTCTTCATCCTCACATTCATCCCCACACCGTTCTCGATACGATAGAACAGTGGGCAGTTGTCAGTCGTCAGTTGTCAGTGGTCAGTTGTCAGTTGTCACTACTGTCCGGTCATTGAATCTGGATTTCGTTCTAAGTCGCTTTGAGCCATGGAGTTGATGCCTAACTCGACCGTTTTCGATTTGAATTCGGCATGCGTTTTTGGTCATGCTTCCCGGGCATTCT
>Ga0209777_10006877_pt1 | contig 12737 bp, 13 predicted proteins | sample FrelakmetHBP12HB_FD_187147 | JGI IMG/M metagenome (GOLD analysis project Ga0209777, IMG submission 187147) | Freshwater lake sediment microbial communities from the University of Notre Dame, USA, for methane emissions studies -HBP12 HB (SPAdes)... | ecosystem: Environmental > Aquatic >...
GCTCTCCCAGGAGCGGGACACCAGCGACGTCGCGGGCCGCCAACAGGCGACGCAGACGGCCCTGAGCGCGCTCGGCGCGGCGGCGCAGGAAGTGGCGCGCCTCGCTCCGGACGACCCACTCGCGGCGGCGGTGCTCCGCGGCCTGACCGAGCGCCGGCGCGCGACGCAGCCTCCGGCGACCCAGCGGGCGGTCGTATGGTACTGAGCGATCGTCGCGCACGGGCCCTCCTCGCGGCGGCGTGCGCCGCAGCGGGCATCGCGTTGGCGCCCCCTGTGGCGGTCGGGCAGGAAGTCCCCGCGCCGGCGCGCACACCGCGGGCCGCCAGCGCCCAAGCCCCCCGTACTGTCGCAGCCGCGCCCCGTGCCCCAGCCGCCGCGGCCACGTCGCTCGGGGCCGCCGTGGATGCCGCCGCGGCCGAGGTCGAGGCCACGGCGGCCACGGTGGGGGTCGCGGCGGCCGCCCAGACGCCCTGGAACGACCTCCGGCGGGCCGAGGAGTTGTCCGATGCGCTCGCCGGCCGCCAGCAGGATCAGCGCCGCGGAGCGTGGCTCGGCATCGGACTCTCCTGCACGAACTGCACGTTCCACACCGAGGGAAAGAGCCTCTCGCGCTGGGTCTTCAACTCACCACCGGTGCTGTACTCGGTGGACCGGGGAAGCCCAGCGGACCACGCCGGCCTCCGCACCGGGGACACACTGGTCACGGTCAACGGCCTGGCGCTGACGTCGGCCTCCGGGGGGCGGGTGTGGGCGAACCTCGTGCCGGGCATCGTGATCCGGGTGGGTTATCGGCGCGGGGGCCGGGAGCGCACCACCTCGGTGCGTCCGGCGGAGCCCCCGGCCGAGCGCGACCTCGCGGCCGCCGAGGCCAGGGCCGCCGCACGGGAATCGGAGCTGGCACGCGCCCTGACCGGCTCGTCGCGGCGCGACATGCAGCGGGCCCAACGCGACCTGGAGCGCGCCCAGGCGGAGCTGACGCGCAGCCAGGGCAAGGCGCTGAGCGACTCCTCGATGCGGCTCCTCCGCGACTACCTGGACCAGGCGCGCCGGGCCCTCGAGACCAACCCCAGCCCATTCCTGGCCATGCCCGCACCGCCGGCGTTCATGGCACCCAGCGTGGCGCCTGCACCCCCGACGCCGGGCGTGCAGCCGGCACCCCCGACGCCGGGCGTGGCCCCCGTGCCAGGAGTCGCCGCGCCCCGCAGCCTCGGGTGGGCGGTCGCTCCCCCCGGCGGCCTCCGCTACTCGGGACGCCTCGGCTCGACGGTCATCGAGGCCCGGCGCCCGGGAGGCGTGGACGTACTGGAGACCGGGGACAGCGAGGTGGTGCTGACGGGCGGCGACCTGTCGGTGCGAATCGCGCTCGAGCCGGGAAGCTCCTGGCGCGTGCACCCCGCCACCCTCGCGACAGGGTGGGGCACCGTGCGCAGCAGCGCAGGGGACGTGAGCCACGGCATTCAGGGGTACCTTGTGAACCCGCGGCTCGGCGAGGCGCTGGGGGCGTCCTCGGGCGTCCTGGTGCTCGACGTGGCCGGCGGATCGCACGCCGACTCGCTCGGCATCGTACCCGGCGACGTGCTGGTGTCGCTGAACGACCACCCCGTCGTGTCCATCACGCCGGACGGGCCGTTCGCCGGCAGGCTCCTCCGCGCTGCCACACCGCGGCCCGGCGCGGCCAGCGCGGTCGTCGTGCGCGCGCACGTGCGCCGCACGCTCCAGCTCCAGGGAGGGCATGGGCCCCGTCGCTCGACGGCCACGCCGCCCCGTCGGCGCTGAGGGGGAACGGCACCGGGCGCCTCCGATACGGGAGGCGCCCGGTCCGCAGGCGCAGCGGCGAAGGGCGCGGTCCCGATGAGGGCCGCACCCTTCGCGCGTCAGGCGAGCGGCTCGAGCCGCGCGGTGAAGTGCGGGAGCACGGCGGGGCGCTTCACGAGGCGCAGCCCCTTCACCCCGTCCCGCTCGCGGTAGAGCTTCGCGCAGACCTCCGCGACGTGCGCCAGGTGATCGTCGGTGTACACCCGCCGCGGGATGGCGAGCCGCACCAGCTCGAGCGCGGGCCAGTGCGCTTCCCCCGTCATCTCGTCCACGGTGCCGAACATCAGGCCGCCGATCTCCACCGCGCGCACGCCCCCCTCGACGTACAAGGCACAGGTGAGCGCCTGCGCCGGGTACGCCGTCTGCGGGAGGTGCGGCAGAAACCGCCGCGCGTCGAGGTAGACCGCATGGCCGCCCACCGGGAGGAGGATCGGGACGCCGGCCGCCAGGAGCCGCTCGCCGAGGCGCCGCACCTGGCCCACGCGGTGCGCGAGGTACCGCTCGTCCAGCACCTCCTCGAGCCCGCGCGCCATCGCCTCCAGATCGCGTCCCGCGAGGCCCCCATAGGTGAGGAACCCCTCCATCAGGATGAGCGCGTTGGACAGCCGCGCCGCCCACTCCGCGTCGTTGCAGGCGAGGAAACCGCCGATGTTGACGAGGCCGTCCTTCTTCGCCGACATCGTGCAGCCGTCGGCGAGATCGAAGAACGCGCGGGCGATTCGCTCGATGCTCAGCGCCGCGCAGGCGGGGTCGCGGACCTTGTTGAAGTAGGCGTTCTCGGCGAAGCGGCAGGCGTCGAAGAAGAAGGGGATGCCGTGGCGGCGGCACCACGCCGAGACGTCGCGCGCGTTCGCGAGCGACACCGGCTGGCCGCCCCCCGAGTTGTTGGTGATGGTCATCATCACCAGCGGGATCCGCTCCTTCCCCGCCTCCGCGAACACCCGGTCGAGCTTCGCGACGTCGAGGTCGCCCTTGAAGGGGACGTCGGCGACGGGGTCGTAGGCGACGTCCTTCACGCAGTCCACGGCCACGCCGCGGTTGTGCTCGACGTTGGCGCGCGTGGTGTCGAAGTGGATGTTGCTCGGGACGCGGTCGCCTTCGCGCAGGATGGTGCTGAAGAGGACGTTCTCCGCCGCGCGCCCCTGGTGCGCCGGGAGCACGTGGCGGTAGCCGGTGACCCGACGCACCACCGCCTCCAGGGTGAAGAACGAGCGGCACTGGGCGTACGACTCGTCCCCCTGCATCATCCCCGCCCACTGCCGGTCCGACATCGCGCCGGTGCCGGAATCGGTGAGGAGATCGATGGTGACGAGCGAGGCGGGGACGTTGAAGAGGTTGTAGCCGGCGTCGCGCATCGCCTGCTCGCGCTCGGCGCGCGTGGTGAACGCGATGGGCTCGACGACCTTGATCTTGTACGGCTCCATGCCGGTCACGCCTTTCCGGAGGACGCGGACGCGGCTGGCGCGGGGACGACCCGGTCCAGCCAGGCGCCCAGGTCCGCGAGGACCCGCGCGCGGTCCCGTTCGTTCAGGATCTCGTGGAACATGCCGTCGTACACGACCGTCTCCGCTGGCAACGTCCGGGCAAGCGCCTCCGCCGCGGGGGTGGAGGCGATGCGATCACCTCCGGCGAGGAGGACGAGCAGGGGCCCGGCGATGCGGTCCCGCTCCGCGACGACGGCGGCCTGAGCGGCCTGGATCTCGCGCCAGGCCGCGGGCGTCATCCGGGAGTGGTACAGCGGGTCGCTCCGGGCGGCCTGGCCGACGGCGGGGTCGGTGGAGAGATGCGCGGTGTCGAGCCCGGTGGACATGCCGAGCGCCGGCAGGGGGCCGGCCAGGGCCCTGGCGACGGCCAGCTTCCAGGTGGGCGGCCGCCGCGCCACGGCGATGAACGGGCTGGTCACCACGGTGCCCGCGAGTCCCTGCGGCGCGGACTCGAGGTAGCGCAGGGCGACGAGCCCGCCGAAAGAGTGTCCGAAGAGAATCTGTGGCGCGGCCACCTCCGCGGCGGCACGCTTGCGGAGCGCCGCCACGTCCGCGAGGAACTGGGCGAAGCGGGTCATGTGCCCGCGCGGGCCGGGGGAGCGGCCGTGGCCGCGCTGGTCGAGCGCCCAGACCGCGAACCCGCGCGCCGCGAGCCATTCGGCGACGTGGGCGTAGCGCCCGCTGTGGTCGCCGAAGCCGTGGAGGAGGAGGATCAGCGCGCGCGGCGCGGAGGCCGGCTCGAGGCGGCGGAGGGCGAGGCGGGCTCCGTCCGGCGCCGTCCAGAACTCGACGTCGCCGAACGCAGGCATCAGACGAGGCCGGACACGACGCGGCGCAGGTAGTCGAGGGCCCACTGGGACGCGCGGCGGCGCACGGCATCCCTGCTCCCGGGGAGGACGTGGGTGAAGGCGCGCAGCTGCTCGCGCCAGTGGACCGCGATCCACACCGTGCCCACGGGCTTCCCCGGCATCGCGCCCGTCGGGCCCGCGATGCCCGTCACGGCGAGCGCGGCGTCGGCCCCGAGGACGCGCGCCGCACCCGACGCCATCTCGCGCGCCACGGCCTCGCTCACCGCCCCGTGGGTTGCCAGGGTCTCGGCCGAGACACCGAGGAGGTGGAGCTTCACGTCGTTGTCGTACGCGACGACGCCGCCACGGTACACGCGCGAGCTGCCGGCGACGTTCGTCAGCCGCCCGCCGATGAGCCCTCCGGTGCACGACTCGGCGGTGGCGAGGTGGGCGCCCGCCTCGGCCAGGAGATCGAGCACCACCGCCGCGAGGTCGGTCTCGCCTTCGGCGTAGCACACGCCCCCGAGCTTCGGCCGGAGCGCCTGGGCCCCCGCCTCGAGCGCCGCGTCGGCGTCGGCGCCGGCGAGCCGCCAGGCGGTCAGGCGTAGGTCGGTGCCGTCGAACGACGGGAGCCAGGCCAGCGTGACCGACGAGGGGAGGAACCGGGCCGGGTCGCCCACCAGGTCGGCAAGGGCGGACTCCGCGATGCCCGTGGTCCGCAGCACGCGGGAGCGCACCACGGGCGCAGCGCCCTGCGCGTCCGCGTCGGCGATGCGCTGCCGGAGGCGCGGCAGCACCTCGTGCTCAAGGAGGCCGCGCATCTCGGCGGGCACGCCGGGCAGGAGGACCACGACGCGCCCCTCCCCGGCCTCCAGCCAGAGACCCGGCGCGGTGCCCCAGCGGTTCTCCAGGACCAGAGCCCCCTCCGGCACGTCCGCCTGCGAGCGGTTGGCCTCCGGCATGCGCGCGACCCCGCGGCGCCGGAAGAGTTCCTCGAGGTGGGCGAGGACGGCGGGATCGCGGCGCAGCGGCTTGCCGAGCGCCTCGGCGACGGCGCGCTTCGTCACGTCGTCACGGGTGGGCCCGAGCCCTCCCGACACGATCAGGAGGCCGGTGCGCCCCAGCGCGGCACGCACCGCGTCGCCGATGGGCGCGGCATCGTCGGGGACGGAGGTGCGTCGGAGCACGCGCACGCCCGCGGCCGCGAGCGCGCGTCCGAGGTCGGCGGCGTTGGTGTCCACCGTCAGGCCGAGCACCAGCTCGGTACCGACGGTCAGGAGCTCGCCGTCCACCTACCGCTCCGCGCCCCGGAAGAGCGCGCGATAGCGGTACAGGTACACCGCCAGGGAATACACGGTGAGCACGACCGCGACGAGGAGGGTCACGGCGACGACGGCGCCGTGGAACTGGTCCCAGAAGTCCCGCAGGCGCCCCGTCCAGCGCATCTCCACCAGCAGGTCCTTCCAGGCGAACCACGCGATGGTCGCGCCGATGAAGATGTCCTGGAAGATGACCTTGAGCTTCCCCTCGCGGCCGGCCGCGATCACGACGCCGTGCCTGCGCGCCTCGAACCGGAAGACCGTGATGAGGACCTCGCGCCCGACCAGCAGAAGAGCGACCCAGAGGGGGAGGCTCCCCCACCACGGGATGCCGTAGAGGATCGCGGGATGGCGCGTCAGCCAGAAGATCGGGACGAGCGTGGCGAAGAGGAGGAGCTTGTCGGCGATGGGGTCGAGGAGGATGCCGATCTCGGAGACCTGCTTGCGGCTGCGCGCCAGATAGCCGTCGGCGATGTCGCTCGCCGCCGCGGCGAGGAAGGCCACGAAGGCGATGACCTTCGGCCAGTAGCCCTCGATGAACGGGAGAAGCGCGATCACCGGGGCGAGGGCGATGCGCATGACCGTCAGGATGTTCGGCAGCGTCCACACGGCCGCATCACCCCAGCGTCTTCAGGACCAGCTTGCTCACGGCCTTGAGGGTCTCGAAGACGCCGTCCCCCTGCACCGCCACGGCCTCGAGCGCGATCGCGCGCTCGATCCACTCCCCGGTGGGCAGCTGCTGGACGAGGAAATCCCCAGGGAAATTCGGATCGGCGGTGACCTTCTGTCTCGCCGGGTCCTCGGTCGCCCATCCCGGGTTCAAGGCCGCCTGGAGGTCCTTGATCGGGGACGCGTTGGGCAGGTCGCGCTTGTTGTACTGCACGACGAACGGGATCTTCGTCAGGTCGTAGCCGTACTCCGCCATGTTGTCGTACAGGTTCTGCATCGACTCGATGTTCGCCTCCATCCGCTCCAGCTGGCTGTCGGCGACGAACACGATGCCGTCCACCCCCTTCAGGATCAGCTTGCGGCTGGCGTTGTAGTAGACCTGGCCCGGCACGGTGTACAGGTGGAAGCGGGTCTTGAAGCCGCGAATCATGCCCAGATCCACGGGGAGGAAGTCGAAGAAGAGCGTCCGCTCCGTCTCCGTGGCCAGCGAGATCATCTTGCCGCGGGTCTGCGGACTGACCTTCCCGTAGACGTGCTCGAGGTTGGTCGTCTTGCCGCCGAGGCCCGGCCCGTAGTAGACGAGCTTGCAGTTGATCTCGCGCGACGCGTAGTTGATCATCGACATGGCGCGAGCCCCCTAGTCCCCGAACAGCTTGTCGATTTCATCCTCGGCCTCTTTGCCCCCGAACCCCTCGAGCTTCGGGGCCTCGGTGCCGGCACGCTTGAACATGTCTTCGAACACCCGGGTGAGTTCCTCCACCGCCGACTTCACCTTGAGGCGGACGAGGCCCAGCGTGGTGCGGCTGTCGAACAGCGCCACCAGGATCACGCGGCGGGCCACATCCGCGAGGTACATCGACTCCTTCTCGCCCTGGTGGAACAGCGAGGCGAACTCGTGCTCGCCGATCATCTTGGCGAGCTGGTCGTTGGCGCTGAAGTCGGCGGCAGTGAGGGACGCGAACGCTTGGGTATCGAACTGCGGCGCTTCGCCGACGTTGGCCACAATCTGGCCCGCGCGGTCGACGAGGAGCAGGCTGCGGACGTTCGTCTCCCGCAGGAGCCCCGTCATCAGGTCCGTGATGGCCTTCGAATCCTCTTCGCGGAACGACCAGCTGGACGCCCCTGGCATGCGTGCCTCGCGGTTACTCCAGGTTGGCTTCCATCCGGCGCACGATCGACTCGGCGCGCCGGCGGAGCGCGGGATGCTCCTCCCACGCGAGGTAGTCCTTCAGCACCCGCACCGCCGCCACGCTCGGGTGCCCGCTCAGGTACCCGAGGGCCGCCAGGCGGCGCAACGGCCGCGCGCTGAACAGCGCCGAGCGCGATCGGCCCATCGAGCGCTGGGCGAGCGCGGCGCCCACCACGAACCCCACGACCGTCGCCGCCGCGAACGTCACCGTGCGGTGCTTCACCGGTCCCCCATCTCCCGCCGCGCTGCCAGCGCCTGCGCGATCGTCACGCTGTCGGCGTACTCGAGCTCGCCGCCGACCGGCAGGCCACGCGCGAGCCGCGTGACCGAGACGCCGGCGGGCCGGAGCAGCCGCTCGAGATAGTGCGCCGTGGCCTCCCCTTCCACCGACGGGTTCGTGGCCACGATCACCTCTCGCACCGCCTCGCCCGGCCCGAGCCGCGCCAGGAGCGCGGGGACGTTCAGCGCATCGGGGCCCACGCCGTCCAGCGGCGAGAGCCGCCCGCCCAGCACATGGTACAGGCCCCGGTACTCTCCCGACCGCTCGATGGCCAAGACGTCCGACGCCTCCTCCACCACACACACCACCGCGGCGTCGCGGCGCGGATCCGTACAGATGGCGCACGGGTCCGCTTCCGTCAGGTTGCCGCACCGCGAGCAGGCCCGCACCCGTTCGCCGAGGGCCGCGACGGCCCGGGCGAGCCGCGCCGAGGTCTCGCGAGGCTGCTTCAACAGGAAGAACGTCAGGCGCTGCGCGGTCTTGCGGCCGATGCCCGGGAGCCTGGCGAACTCGGCGACCAGCTCTTCGATCGCCGACACGTCTAGAGCGAGAAGGGGAGCGGGAACGGCAGCCCGCTCTGCAGCTTCCGCATCTCGTCCTGAGCCACCTCGGCCACGCGCTTCTGGAGATCCGCCACGGCCGCCGCGACCAGTTCCTCCAGCAACTCCACGTCGCCGGCGAGCAGACTCGGGTCGATGTGCACCGTGCGCACCTGGCCGCGGCCGTCCGCCTCGACGGTCACCATCCCGCCGCCAGCCGACCCCGTCACGGTGCGCTGCGCCAACTGGCTCTGCATCTCGGCGAGCCGCCCCTGCACTTGCTGGCCGAGCTGCATCAACGAACGTAAATCAGTCATTGAGTCTAACTTAGGCCCGTTTGAGGGTGCAGGCAAGCCTACTCGAGCAGCTCCAGATCGAGCGCGTCCACCGCCTGATCGAGCGCCGGGTGCTTCGCGCGTAGCGCGCGGGTCCGCTCGGCCCGCGCGCCATCGGCGGTGACCCGCTCCGACGCCGCCGGACGCTCCGGGGCGGCGGCGCTCTGAGTCCCCACCCGCACCGGCTCGCCGAGCAGGCGCCCGAGCAGCTCCTCGAGGCGGGCCCGATTCCGCGTCAGCCCCTCCGCCGTCATCGCGCTCCGCCCGACGACGCGCAGCACGAGCGCACCGCCGCCCAGCGACGCCGGCTCGGCGTCCTCGAGGATGGACGCGAGGACCGGCTTCGCCGCCCGCGCGGCCGTCACCACGTCGGGCCAGCGGGCGCGCAGCGCCTCAACGGTGAAGAGACCCGTGAGCGGCTCGCCACCGGGCACTGGAGCGGACGGGTCCGCACTCGCCGCGGGGGCCGGCGCCGGGTCCGGACGCGCCGATGGAGCGGCGCGCGAGTCCTCCAACGTCCGCGCCACGGGCCGCGCGGGCGGCCTCGGCGCCATGGGAGAGCCCGGCGCGCGACGCTCGGGCTGCGCCGCCGGAGCGCCTCCCGTCGCGCCCCCGTGCCCTTGCGCCCCCGAGCCCTCCGTCTTGAGCAGCTCCGCGATGTCCACGGTGCGGTCGAGCAGTGCCCAGCGCACGAGCAGCGTCTCCAGAACGAGCCGCGGATTGCCGCTGCGGCGGATCGGCTCCTCGGCGTCGCCGAGCGCCCGGAGGATGCGGAGCGCGTCCCCGGGCGCGAACGCGCCGGCTCGCTCGCGGACAATCGCGCCGAGCGCCGCGCTCACCCCGTCGGGGACGCCTCCGAGGGTCACGGCGAGCACCGCGCGCCACAGGTCGCCGAGCCCGTCGGCGAACGCGACGAGGTCCACGCCCGCCTCGACGAGCGTCGCGACGTAGGGGAAGACCGCGTCCGGGCGGCGCTCCGCCACGAGGTCGAGGAGTTCGACGTAGACGTCGTCGGAGACGAGGCCGAGGAGGTCCCGCACGCGGGCGGTCGTGACGGGCCCCTCGCCGAATGCGGTGACCTGGTCGAGCACCGACAGGGCGTCGCGCATCCCGCCGTCGGCGACGCGCGCGATGAGGGCGCAGGCGTCGGGCTCGGTGGCGAGGTGCTCCGCCGCCGCGACCTGGCTCAGCCGCTCCGCGATGGCGTGGGGGCCGACCCGGCGGAAGTCGAACCGCTGCAGGCGGCTCATCACGGGCGCCGCGGTGTTGCCGATCCGCTGCGGTTCCGTCGTGGCGAAGACGAAGATGACCCGCGGCGGCGGCTCCTCGAGGATCTTGAGGAGGGCGTTCCACGCCTCGCGGGTCAGCATGTGCGCTTCGTCCACGATGTAGACCTTGTACCGGCCCTCGGCGGAGGCCGCGTACATCGCGCGCTCCCGGAGGTCGCGGGCGTCGTCCACCCCGCGGTTGCTCGCGGCGTCGATCTCGACGACGTCGAGGCTCGCGCCGCCGCTCCAGATGCGCTCGCAGGAGGGGCACTCGCCGCACGGCTCGCCGGGTGCGGGCGTCGCGCCGCCCCGGGAGCGCGTCTCGCAATTGAGCGCCATCGCCAGGATGCGGGCGGCCGTGGTCTTCCCGACGCCTCGCGGGCCGCAGAGGAGGTACCCGTGCGCCACGCGCCCCTGGGCCACCGCGCCGCGCAGGGCACGCGCGACGTGCTCCTGGCCGATCAGGTCGGCGAAGGCGCGGGGGCGGTACTTGCGGGCGAGGGCGAGATGCACAGGCGACTGCTTTCCTGGACAGGGTTCAGGAGGTCAGTGACAAGTGCAGCACTGGTCACTCATCCGGCACGGGAGCGGCACAGACTGTTCACCGAACAACCGCGAGACCACTTGGCGTCTGCGCGTCTGCACACTACTGCGCACTCGTCACTGTGTACTGGCGGAAAGGAATTGCCCCAGGCACCCCGCCGCGACGTCCGACATCACTTAGCGCTGCTGCCTGCGGGGCTCTGACGCGGTTCGTGCGCGTACGCCCGGCGGACCTGGGGCGAGGGAAAGATACAGGTAGCAGGGGACAGACGCCAAGACGCCAGGGGGAGCCGGAGGGCCGCCGGCGCGGCGCGGCATTGCGGCGTCAGCCGGCGGGTGCAATACTCGCTCGACCGCAGCACGTCCCCCCCGGAGGATCGCCATGCGCCCGGGCACCGTCGCCCTCAGCCTGCTGTTCCTGTCCGCCGCCGGTACCGCCGGCGCGCAGGAGCCCGTCTTCCTCCGCCTCGGCGGCCGGATCGGGGAAGTCGTCCACAGCCGGCTGGTGCTGAACACGTTCGTACGTGGCGGCCCGATGGCCACGATGGGCGGGGACACCACCCTGCCCACGATGCGCATGACCATGTACATGACGTCCATGCTGAGCGCGATCGCCGGCGACACGCTCTCGCTCACCGGCGCGGTCGATTCGGCACAAGTGGAGAGTCCGGGGATGCCGGAGTTCGCCTCGATGCTGCAGGGCACCGCCGCGACGGCGCGCCGGCACACCACGGTCAGGGCGGACCGCCGCGGCCGCGTGTTCTCGATCGACACCGCTGGCGCGGCCATACCGGGGGCGCCCTCGGGCTCTGGGGTCGGTGGATTCATGGGCACTACGGGCACCGGCCCGGAGGGGTTCGTCTTCCCGGAGGGAGCGGTCCGAGTCGGCCAGAGCTGGGCCGACTCCTCGAGCCTGGTGCTGCCGCAGAGCGGCGCGCAGATCCGTACGCGGCACCAGTTCCGTCTCGTACGCATCGAGCCGCGCGGCGATTCCGGGACCGCGATGATCACGACGATCGGGACGGTCACGATGCCGATGCCGTTCGGGACGACGGATTCGCCCTTCGCGGGCATCATGGCGTTCGACATCGCCGCACACCGAGTCACCGCGGCGGCGTTCACCACCGTGTACAGGGCCGAGACGCCCATGGGCGAGATGACCACGCGCGCCGAGATGACCCAGACCGAGGCCGGCGACACGGCCCTGACAGTGCCCCGGATCCGGATCTCGGCGCCCGCCGCTGGCGCGCCCCCGCGACCCGCCGCGCCGGTCGGCCCCCCGCAACCGGGCGCGGCCCCCGCCGCGGCCCCGTCGCCTCCCGCGACCCCGGCCGATACCCAGGTGGGTGTCGAGATCTCACCCGCTCCGGGGCGCTTCACCGTCATCCGGCTCGGCACCCCGGAGGGACAGCTCAATGCTCTTCTGGCCGAGCACGTGCGCCGCGCGCGGGCGGCAGGGCGGCGCCCCTTCGTCGAGTTCGAGGCCGACTGGTGCGGCCCCTGCAAGTCGCTCCAGCGCTACCTCGGTGACCGCCGGATGGTCGACGCGTTCGACGGCACATACATCGTGAAGGTGAATTCGGACCGCTGGATGGCGAGGCTCGCGGGAACGGGGTTCGATGCGTCCCTCATCCCCGTCTTCTACGAACTGGACGATGCCGGGAGGCCGACGGGGCGGAAGATCGACGGGGGCGCCTGGGGAGAGGACGTCCCCGAGAACATGGCGCCCCCGTTGAAGGCCTTCTTCCATCCGGACGCGGCCTCCGGCCGCTAGCACTCCGGCAGGCAGTCCGCTTCGAGCCGATGGTGCGACCCCGGGCGGGCCGGCCGACGGGGCGCTTGCCACGGGACGGCCACCGTGATATGATGCTGCAATATCTTTCATATTATGGTGAGGTATGACGCGCGCCAGACGGCCCAAGCGGATCCGCAAACAGCTCCAGCTCTACCTCGACGCCCCGGACAAGGCGCTCCTCGAGCACCTCGTCCGGGCCACGGGCCTGCCCCGCACGGAGCTCTTCCGCCGGGGGTTGCGGAGCCTGGCCGAGACAACGCTGGGCGAGCGGGCGCCGGGGTGGTCGCTGGAGCGACTGGTCGGCGCGCTCGGCGATGGCCCCGACCTGCCCGCGGACCTCGCCGCACACCACGACGCGTACCTCTATGCCCCGCGCCCCCCGCGCGCCGCCGAGGGCGAGCACCCCACCCACGGACCCCGCCGTGGCAGACCGCGTCCTCGTTGACACGAGCGCGCTGCTCGCGCTGGCGAGCGGCCGCGACCAGTACCACACCCGGGCCGTCGGCCTGGCCCGCCGGCACCTCGCGTCCGGGGGCCGGTTCGTCGGGACGGCGCTGATCCTCGGGGAGTTGCACGGCCATCTGCTGTACCGCCGCGGCCCGGCCGAAGCGCGCGGCGTGATCGGCGCGCTCCTCGACGATCCCGCCTACGAATGGCTGGACGTGCCCGTCGGGCTGCTGCGGGACGCCGTGAGCGCCTGGCTGGAGCGCTTC
>Ga0209777_10006878_pt1 | contig 12737 bp, 10 predicted proteins | sample FrelakmetHBP12HB_FD_187147 | JGI IMG/M metagenome (GOLD analysis project Ga0209777, IMG submission 187147) | Freshwater lake sediment microbial communities from the University of Notre Dame, USA, for methane emissions studies -HBP12 HB (SPAdes)... | ecosystem: Environmental > Aquatic >...
CTGACCGCCCAACGTTAATTCACGTTCCCATTGCTCATGGGGGGCCAACAGACTAACAAATTGTGGATTGCAGAATGTGGAATTACTTCGAGGGTTCTAGGATTCAAAGATTCCAGGGTTCAAATGAGAAAAACCGTGTTTAGATTCATAAACAAACAATAAAGTTAGCTCTAAAATTAGGGCATTAAATAATGAAAATTTTATTATGGCAGTTGCTCGTGAATGGGATAATCACTGGAAGTCTTTATGCACTTGCGGGGGTGAGTTGGGGGATTATTTACCGAACCACCCACATCTTTCATTTTTCCCATCAGCTGGTATTTGCTGTGGCTGGCTACGCAGCGGCTTTGGTAACATCCCAAACTCCGCTCCCCTTCTATTTTGGCTTTTTAACGGCCATTATAGCCGCCGTTGCGCTGGGTTGCGGAATCGAGATTTTTCTCTATCGCAATCTCAGGAGATTGAAGGCAACGCAAACAACCATCTTCCTGGCTTCGATGGGCTTGGCCATTGCCGGCATTGCTTTGATTTTGTTCTTTTTTCGTTCCAACCCGCGATCCTTGAAGGGATTGCCAGCCATTATGCTGTCTATGGGGCCGACAAATTTTACGGCCGTTGACCTGGCTTTGGTTATCGTGAGTTGGATCATGATCGGCCTGCTTCTTCTTTTACTCGCGAAATGGAGATATGGGAAGGCGATTCGAGCCGTTGGCAGTAATTTGGAATTGGCCAAAAACCTTGGCCTAAACCCCGAAAATATCTATCTTTTGGTCTTTGCAATAGGGTCGGCATTATTCGGGATCGGAGCTTTCTTATTCACAGCTCGCAATTGCGCCTTTCCAACCATGGGCTTGCTTCCCTTTTTCATGTCTTTTACGGCTGTCTTTCTCGGGGGCATAAGCAGCATCGCTGGCCATGCCCTAGCCGGTCTCATCCTTGGGCTCGCGGAAACTCTCGGGATGATCGTTTTGCCCGGAGAGTATCGGATTATTATAGTTTTTGTAATTTTGTTTGTCGTTATCATCATAAAACCTGAAGGCCTATTGAGCCCCAAGCGGGGATAAAAAACGAATGGATTATATTTTACATATCTTGATCTTTATTCTGATTTACGCAAGTCTCGTTCAATCTTTAAACCTGATTATGGGCTATGCGGGCGTTGTATCGATGTGTCATGCCATATTCAGTGGGATTGGAGCATATACCGCCGCACTCATCAGCATCCACCTGGGGTATAACTTCTTGGTCGGAATGGCAGTCGGGTTCTTATTGGCGGGAGTAACCGGCGCATTGCTGGCTTTACCCTCTTTGCGCGTCCGGGATGAGTATTTAATCGTGTTTACTATTGGTTTCCAGATGGTAATGTTTGAGCTCATGCTTACCGCCCGCGGGATTACTGAGGGTCAGGGGGGGATCACGAATATCCCCGCACCAGCGCTGCTGGGTTTAGAATTCAATTCCCCTTACAGCTTTTTGCCATTGGCCCTGGGGATTACCATTGTTTGTTTTATAATTGCTTGGCGGGTGATCCATTCTCCTTTCGGGAGGGTCCTTAAAGCGATTCGCGAAGATGAAAGCGCCTGCAGAGCCTTGGGGAAGAACAGTCTTCGTTTTAAGGTGCTGGTTTTTGCTTTGGGGGGTGGGCTTGCCGCAATCGGAGGGAGCACCCTAGCCTATTATCTCACCTTTATCAGTCCCTTCTCTTTTTCGGTTGACATTTCCATATTCTTGATTGTGATGGTAGTCATGGGGGGAGCGGCCAATTTCTGGGGGCCTCTGGTAGGAGCTGCCATCCTGGTCGGATTGCCGGAGGTTTTACGCTTCATCCCTGGAACCGCAGACATTATTGATGTATTGCGGGAGTTCCTCTACGGCATAATTTTGATGCTTTTCATGCTCTTCCGGCCGCAAGGGATATTGCCTGAATATTTGGGGAGAAAACAAAAATTGACACTGCCGGGTAGCAAAGCCCTCCAAGAGCTTGGGGACAACCAGGCGATCGAAACCCCAAGGCCCCTGGATGAAAAAAATATTTCCTTACCTGCGGTTGAGATCCAAGGTCTTTCTAAATCCTTTGGTGGGTTACAGGCGGTAAAGGATGTATCATTGACATTGCCCTTTGGGAAAATAACCGGTTTAATCGGCCCGAATGGATGCGGCAAGACAACCGTATTCAATCTGATCACCGGCCATCTGATCCCGAACGGGGGGACGGTTTATATCCGGGGAAAGGATATGACCAACAAACCTCCCTATCGGGTCGTGAGCAGCGGGCTGGCCCGTTCCTGGCAGGATGTGCGAATTTTCAATGGAATGACCGTTTTGGAAAATGTCCTAGTGGCCCGGCCCAACCAGACTGGGGAAAGTTTGCTTTCGCTCATCTTTAAGCCCTGGAGGGTTGCTGAAGAGGAGAAGGAAAACATCCGTAAGGCATTTGAGTACCTGAATCTTGTCGGCCTCCAAGAGAAGGCTGATCAACTGGCCGTGAGCCTATCCCCCACGGAACAGAAACTCATCGCTCTTTCCCGCCTGTTGGCTACAGAATGCCCGATCTTGCTTCTGGATGAGCCCACCGCAGCGCTGGATTTGGAATCGGTGAAGAGAATCATCAATTTAATCAAGAAAATAGCGAAACAGAAGCAAAAAACGGTTCTCCTGGTTGAGCACAATCTGGACGTCGTTCGGGGATTGGTCGAAAATGCATACTTTATGAGCGATGGAGAGATTTTGGCCCATGGCCAGATCCATGAATTGATTGCCGATCCCAAACTTGCCGAGGTTTATTTTGGGATTGAGTAGGGGGCCAAATGGACCAAACGAGAGAAATATTACTCGAGGTCAAGGGTCTTGAAGCGGGCTATGGTAAGAGGAAAGTCCTATACAATATTTCCCTGGGCATCCATTCAGGCGAAATCGTTGGCCTGATCGGCCATAATGGAGCCGGAAAGAGTACAACCTTGCGATCAATTTTCGGTTTGGTCGTGCCTTCGCGCGGACAGGTTTTTTACATGAATCGCGAGGTCACGTTTGCGTCGTGTGCCGAAAAACTCGGGTTGGGCATCTGTCATATGCCCCAAGAAAATTTTCTCTTCAACGATCTAACGATCCGGGATAATCTGGAAATGGCCTATTTTACGATGGAAAATTCATCTACTTTTGGATCCAAAGCGAAAGAGGTCTACGAGCTTTTTCCCGTTTTAGGGCGCCGGCAGGGCCAGTTGGCAGGCACGCTCAGCGGCGGAGAGCGTCGAATGCTAGGGATCGGGATGGGTCTGCTGAGGCAGCCCAAACTTTTTCTCATGGATGAGCCGTCAAGCGGCTTGTCTCCCGTGATATTCCAGAGCGTCATCCAGGTGATTCAAAAAATCAATAGCCTGGGCACGTCCGTTTTCTTGGTTGAACAGAACGTAAAGGTCGCATTCAAAGTCAGTCAGAGAGTATATGTTATGAAGGCCGGGAGTATCATTTTGGAGGAGACTGGCAAAAAACTGCTGGAAAGAGGTGAATGGTGGGATTTATTCTAATTTTAGCGATGGGCTATCAAAACCCAAAACCCAAAATAGGAGGCGCTATGGAAAGGATTAAAAAATTGGTCATCTTCTGGGTCGTTGGAGTTTGCTGTCTTTTTTCGTGCGCGGCCTTTGCCGCAGAATTCCCGATCGGCGCATTTCTGCCGATGACTGGCTCGGGGGCTTATATCGGCCAGGCAATGAGTCGAGGAGCTCTGACCGCCGTGGATCAAGTTAATGAATCCGGCGGTGTGGAAGGGTACAAATTTAAGTTGATCATTACGGATTTTAAGAACGTGGATGTAAACCTGGCCGTTTCGGGAGTTCGTAAAATGATCAGCATTGACAAGATCCCAGCAGTTTTGGCCGCTTATAGCCCGACTACTTTGGCCTGTCAGCCCATTTGCGAGAAGGCCAATGTGGTTATGTTAAATGGTGGTGCGTACAGCCCGAAACTAGTGAATAAACCGTATTTGCACACGATCCGACTCGCTCAGCATCAGATGGTTCCCCCCATGCTCGAGTTTTTATGGAAACGAGGGGTGAGAAAACTGGCAGCGATTTACGTTTCAGATCCCTCGGGGATTATTCCTGTAAAGGATTATATCGGCCCCATGTGGAGTAAAATGGGGGGGACGATCATTGCCGATGAGCCGCACCAGTCAGGAATCACGGAGTTCAGCGCTTATCTTGCCCGGATCAAAGCAGGTAATCCAGATGTAATTGTCTCCTATACTACGGGGGAAAGCCTGGCCTATTTGGTCAAGCAGGCGAGAGAAATGGGGATGACCTGCCCGATTGTTCTCTCCGATTGGATGCCGGATTATCAAACGATTACTGGCAAGACGAGTGAAAATGTTTATAACTGTTCCGAGTTTTTCGATGCGACCAGCCCGGATCCCATAACGCAGCGCTTTGTGAAAGGTTTTGAAGCAAAATGGAAAGAACAAACTGACTTCTTTTCCGCTAATTATTATGATGCTGTTTATCACATTCTTTCGGAGCTTATTAAACGCGTTGTCAGCAAAGGGGGAAATCCCTTAAATGGCGCAGAACTGGAACAGGCAATCTGGACGAATCCGGTCTTTAAGACTGTTTATGGAGGTCAGATGCGCCTTATGAAGGATGGCAGTGTTTCGAAACCAATGGTTATTCTGAAAATTGTGGATGGTAAATTGACGGTTGCCGAAAAGATGGCTGTCGACAAATAAGTTTTGTTATCATGGGAGCATTTGATTAAAGGCCCTGGAGGAAAGATTCTTCCAGGGCCGAATAGTGACCACTGTAACTAAACTATAATTGTCACCACGGAAAATAACCCAAGATAAACTAAGCTATTTTAGCGTGGCCGTCGTAACTGATTGAATTTTGGTTACATAATTTAAAATCGCGTAGGGTTTTATTACAATTTATCTTTGCATACAGGATCTCCCCACCCTAATGTCCAGGTAGCTACCGAGATGAACCAACAATTTCTCTGGCGGAACTTTCATCCGCTGGCATCTTGCATCCTCGTGGCGCACATATATATTGTGGTTGGAGCATTGGGGTAAAAAGTATAGATAGCTGCTATCTTCCTTCACTTTCTGAAACCCAAAAAGTTTTTGATATTCAAAACATATATGGAATCGGTATTAACGGAACTGCCCCTTGAGTCCCCTGACCCGCCGGGAGAGTTAAGGAAGGGAAAAACTGATTTACGGAATCTCTGACCTTCGGACACTACAATCACTCTTAGGTAAAAAAATCACGCAGCCAATCGCCCATCATATTGACCCCAAGAATCGTCAACATTAGGGATATTCCCGGAAACGTGGCCAGCCACCAAGAGGTGAAGAGATAGGTTCTACCATCTGCCAGTGCGCCTCCCCAGCATGGAGTGGGGGGGGGAATCCCCAGCCCCAAGAAACTCAAACCCGCCTCAACCATGATTACGCGCGCGATCTCCAGCGTGGCGAGGACGATGCATGACGCCGCAACGTTAGGAAGGAGATGCAAAAAGATGATCTTGCCATTGCCAGACCCAAGGGCTTTAGAGGCGGTAATAAATTCCCTTTCCCGCAAAGACAATACCTCGGAACGTACGATTCGGGCAAAAACGACCCAGCCCGTAATTCCCAGGACGATGATGATATTTTCCATACTGGGTCCCACAACGGATACGACGGCGATGATGAGAAGGATGAAGGGGAAGGCCAATTGAATATCGGCCAGACGCATGAAAATGGAATCCAGGCTTCCTCGAAAATATCCGGTCATCAGACCGATGATAATCCCCAGAGTGGCGGCGATCGATACTGCCATGAGGCTGATTTGTAGGGAGACACGGGATCCATAGATGATCCGGCTGGCGATATCTCTTCCCAGGTGGTCGGTTCCGAACCAGTGAATCCCCTCGGCGCTCTGAAATCCCGGCGCTTTCAGCCGGATCTTCAAGTCCTGCTTCAGAGGGTCAAAAGGACTAATCCAGGGGGCAGTAAGGGCGATGACCAAAACCGTAAGAACGATCAGGCACCCGATGAATCCTCGTTTGCTCTCCCGCAAACTGTGAAATACTTTTTTCGTCCTAGTCACAGCCATGGCTTATCGTCCATCGGTTAGGGCGGAAGGTCTTCTCCTGATCTTCAATCGTATCGAACCCGAGGGTCAAGATACGTATAGAGAATATCCACAAGGAGATTGATCAAGACAAAAATCGTTGCCAGAATTAGGACGGCCGCCCGGGTAACGGGGAAATCCCGATTATAGATGGCCTGAATGGCAAGCCGCCCTACCCCTGGCCAGGCAAAGATGGTTTCGGTAATGACCGCCCCACCCAGAAGAGTTCCCAGTTCCATTCCTACCAGCGTGATGATCGGCAGGGACGCATTTTTAAAGGCGTGTCGGATCATCACCTTGTAGTCCGTAAGTCCTTTGGCCCTCGCGGTACGGATATAATCCTTTCCCAGGACGCTGATCATGCTGGACCGGGTTACCCTGGTTATGCGAGCCATAGAAAAAAATCCCAAGCTCACCGCAGGCATAATCAGGTTGGAGAGATCGCCCCTTCCAAAAGCGGAGAGGAGGTTCCATTTTACGGTCAGCAGAAGGATCAGCATGAGGCCCGACCAGTAAATGGGCATCGATTGTCCAAGCAAGGCCACGACCATACCGAGGTTGTCCATGGTCGAATTTGGCTTGAAGGCCGAAAGGACGCCTACAGGAATGGACACACACAGCGCGATCGCTAAGGCCGCAAAGGTCAGCTCAACGGTGGCTGGCAAGCGCTCCATCACCAGATGAAAGGCAGGTTGAGCGTGCCGGAGGGACTGGCCGAAGTCGCCATGAAGAATCCCCTTAATAAATTGGAAATACTGGCTGTAGAGCGGTTGATCAAATCCCATCTGATGACGAAATAGAGCAATTTCCTCTTTGCTAGCTTCCGGAGCCAGGAGCAGATGGGTGGGGTCACCGGTTAAATGTTGAATGATAAAAACAATGGTGGCGATTCCAAACAGGACGACGATCAAATGGAGCGCTCTCCTAAACAGAAGTTTTCTCATCGGGTCACTCAGCCTTGAAGCAAGCGCAAAAATGAGAGGGACGAACCTCTATGAGGGGAGGTTCTTCGTGCTCGCATGATCCCGTTTTTTCCCAACAGCGTGTATGGAACCGGCAGCCCCCCGGGGGTTTCATCGGGTTCGGGATGTCTCCTTCTAGAAGAATCCGTTTCTTTTTCATACCCGGGTTGGGGACCGGGACGGAAGAAAGGAGGGCCTGGGTATACGGGTGCCTGGCCGAATAATAGAGTTCCTTCGCGGGGGCGATTTCAACGATCTTTCCCAAATACATGACTGCCACCCGATCGCTCGCATACTTGACCATACTCAGGTCATGGGAAATCAACAGATAGGAAAAATGGAATTCCTTCTGCAGGCGGGTCAGCAGATTAAGGATCTGAGCTTGAATGGAAACATCGAGCGCCGACAAGGGTTCATCGCAGATAATCAACTGGGGTTCCAGAATGAGGGCCCGGGCCACCCCGATGCGCTGCCTCTGCCCTCCGCTGAATTCGTTCGGATATCGCGATTTGGTCTGGGGGTCGAGCCCCACTTTCGCAAGGATGACGTCGATGCGGTCCTCCCGCTCGTTTCCTCCTCCGATTCCATGGACGGTTAACCCTTCCCCGACACTCCGTCCCACGGTCCACTGGGGGTCGAGGGAGCCGAAAGGATCCTGGAAGATGATCTGCATCCTCCGACGCAGGCCCTGAAGTTTCGCTCTGTCCAGGGCCAGGATATCTTCGCCTTCAAAAAAGATCCTGCCCCCTGTGGGTTCGATGAGTCGCAAGATACAAAGGCCAAGGGTGGTCTTTCCGCAGCCACTTTCCCCCACGAGGCCGAGGGTTTCCCCGCGATAAAGTTTAAAGCTTACTTTGGAAACGGCCTGGACAGACCCCTTCCCCTTCGAGAAGAAGCCCCCCTGAAGGGGAAAAGTCTTCTCCAAGCCTTCCACGCTCAGGACGGCCGGGTCTATCATCATGCCACCCAACATCTGACCCAGTGGCCTGAATTCTTGGATAGGAAAGAGGGTTCCTCTTTCCTGCACCGATCCAGAGCATGGGCGCATCGGGGATGGAATTTACATCCCGCAGGTAAATCGATGAGCCGCGGAACGGTTCCGGGAATTTCCTTCAGGGGGTGTTCGTATTTATTGAAATCTTTATCGATCCGGGGAACGGAATCCAAAAGCCCTTTGGTGTATGGGTGCAGCGGGTCCTGGAAAAGATCCAGAACACTGGCCATCTCCACCAATCTTCCGGCATACATGACCCCCACTCGCTGAGCCGTCTCCGCAATCACGCCCAGGTTATGGGTAATGAGGAGTATCGCTGTGCCTATCTCTTCCTTCAATCTCAACATCAAATCCAGAATCTGTGCCTGGATGGTGGCGTCGAGCGCAGTGGTGGGCTCATCGGCGATAAGCAGCTTCGGTCGGCAGGCGAGGGCCATGGCGATCATCGCCCTCTGCCTCATTCCGCCGCTGAGTTGATGGGGATATTCATGGAACCGCTTTTCTGAAGACGGGATTCCGACGAGGCGGAGCATTTCCACCGTTTTTTCACGGGCGGCCGGTTTCTCCATATTCTGGTGCGTCAAAATGGCTTCTGAAATCTGGGCGCCGATGGTCAGAACAGGATTGAGAGAAGTCATGGGTTCCTGAAAGATCATGGAGATGGATTTCCCCCGAATTTTCCGCATACTGCCTTCGGGGAGTTTCCCTAAGTCTACACCTTCAAACTTGATCTCGCCTCGAACGATTTTCCCGGCCGGGCGGGGGATCAGCCGTAAAATAGAGAGGGCGGTCATGCTTTTTCCGCAACCGCTTTCGCCCACCAGTCCCAGGGTTTCTTCTGCCTTTAAATCGAAGGTGACTCCGTCGACGGCTTTGACGACCCCCTCAAGGGTATAAAACCAGGTATGGAGATCTTTGATCTGAAGCAGAATTCCGTTTTCACTCATGGAAATGGACAAATGTAATCTCTTGCCCTCATCCGATAAAGGTAAACGAGGTCCTACCTGCGAAAGGAGCCCGCCACCCTGGCAGTGACCGGAAACCAGGTAAGAGGGCTAGTCTTTTAGCGATACTCTTTGCATGACCGCGGTAAAAGATTCATCCGGAGTGGGACTCCAATGCTGAACACGATTACTTACCCCGTAGGTGTCGACCCCTTGCCAGAGAAACAGGAAGGGGGCCTCTTCATGGATCATTTGAAGGGCTCGATGGTAAAGATCCATCCTCTTTTTTGGATCCATGGTACCCCTGGCCTGGGTCAGCAGGCTGTCGAGTTGTTTGTTGCAGTATCTCGAAAGCGACTCGCCGCATTGGAGGTTGGGAGATAGTATTCCATCGGGGTCAAAGGTGGAACCCCACCCCAGGATTAACATGTGATCGACCGGATCAGGAGAATAAAGGATCTTCGTATAAGACCCCCATTCGTAGGTCTGGACTTTTAAGTTGATCCCCACCTCGGCGAGCTGGTAGGCAATGGCTTCGGCAAATTCCTTATCCTTCATATAACGGCCCGAAGGCGCGTGAAGGGTTAGGGTAAGCCCCCTTTCGTAACCGGCTTCTTTCAGAAGCGCCTTGGCCTTTTCCGGGTTATAGGAATAAGGCTTAATATCGGGGGCGTAGCCGATATGCGAAGGACTTAAGGGAGTTCCTACCGGCGTTCCATGCCCCTCCATGATATGCTTAATGATCGCTTCTTTATCCACTCCGTAATTAATGGCCTGACGTATCCGTTTGTCCTGAAGGGGACTCCCCGCTTTCATCGTCTCAAATTTCACGCTGATGGTCAGGCCTGCAGGTGTCACCATCACCTTCGCTCGATCAGACTTGTTGACCATAGGAATTAAATTGATCGGAACGTTCTTGGCAATATCCACATCCCCGCCTAAAAGTGCTGCGACCCGGGTGGAATCGTCAGGGATAGGTTTAAAGACGACCGTCTTTATAGCCGGGGCGCCCCCATAGTAGGTTTCATTTGCTTCGAGCACAATTTCCTCATCTTTGACCCAACGAACAAATTTGTAAGGGCCCGTTCCAACAGGATGGGTGGCTACATAGGCATCACCTTTCTCCTTGAAATATTTTGGGGGGACGATCCATATCCCGAAACCTAGATTGACGATAAAAGCCGGTTGAGGAACTTTGGTGATGATTCTCACCGTATAAGGATCAACGATATCAACCCTTTCCACGGAAGAGATTAGATATCGTCTTCTCGCTTTTTGCGCCGGATTCAGTATCCGCTCAAAGGTATATTTGACCGCTTCAGCGTTAAAGTCCTCTCCGTTATGGAATTTCACTCCCTTCTTGAGACGGAAGATCCAGGTGGTGTCGTTGATCAACTCCCAGGAGGTGGCGAGCATGGGTTCATGTTGAATCTTACCCTCTTTGAAAACCCGGTTCACCAGGCATTCATAAATGTTCGTAACGACATTGGTGGCCTGAATTTCGGCAAACATAGGGGGGTCAAGAGTTGATGGGTCTACTCCAAAGGCCATCACCAGTTTCCCTTTCGGTGCGCTCCATGCTTCTCCAGGAGAGCCAAGGGCTAGGCCAAAAACAAAAAGGCTGAATAGAACTGTGTATGGAACCGCCTTTTTCATGATTCCCCTCCTTGAAAAGGTCTTCAATAGCCAATGGAACGATAGGAACTTAAAAACCCACTTCCTAATCCTTTTTATAATGAGCAGCGACACCCTATCATGAAAAAATATTTCTGGGTGTAGATTTGTAGAGTCTTAAATACTGACGCCTTGCGGTGACTAATCAGGGGACACTCACTCGATCAGCTGGGATCACAGGGGCTCACCCTGATCCACCGTTGGTCGCCATAAAACCTACCGGGAGAAACTCCCTAATTCGGTATATCCACACTTGCGACAATCGATGATCGGCTGAAGAGAAGTACCCTTGAAATGATATCGAAAATCATTCTATCAGGTCAGTTTCAAGAGCGTCTGGGCATTCCCATAGCAGATTCGTCTTTTATCATTATCACAGACGGGGAGCTTTTCAATGAACTCCGTCGCGTCCTTCAGCGGCTCTAAAGGATAGTCCGATGCAAACAGGATGTTTTCCGCGCCTAAACCTAGATACACACACATAAAGGCGGGAGTGAAAAACATCCCGCTGAAGGTTACCATGAAATTGTTTTTAATATACTCACTCGGCTTTCTCTGTAGTTTCAGCTTGATCCCATGGAGAATGCTTTGTCGATCCAGTCGATTCATCCAGAAGGGCAGTGCCTCGCCTAAATGGCCGAGGATAATCTTAAGGGTCGGGTATCGGTCAAACACACCACTTAAAATCAGGCGCACCGCGTGGAGCAAGGTTTCCGCACCAAATCCAAGGGTTGCTCCTGCCAGTGAGTACCCGTAATCCGCATAGGGCTTCAGCATCTGGGGAGATGGGATTCTTGGGTGCAAATAGATAGGGACATCGAGGGCCGTCGCCTTTTCAAAGATCACCCAATACTTTTCGTCGTCAAGGTACTCTCCACCCCGGACGTGAGAATTGATATTTGCTCCTTTGAAGCCCAGTTCCTTGATGGTCCTTTCGAGTTCCCGCCCCGCCCCCTTAGGGTCTTGGGGGGCAAGAGCTGCGAATCCCAAAAAGCGGTCTGGATTCTTCCTGATCACTTCGGCGAGCCTATCGTTCGATTTCCTTGCCTGATCAGTCCCATCGGGTACCTCGAACAATTCACAGCCAGGTCCAGCTAAACTGAGCACCTGAACGGAGACCCCCGCAGCATCCATTTGAGCGATTCTCCCCTCACCCATATCAAGAAGCGGTTGTAAGTATTTGCTCCTGGGAGCCCAAAGCCCTGGAGCCACCCGCATTCGTTCCTCGATTTGGCCTCCTATATTCCCCGTTTCAAAATTGGGGGGCTCTTTTCTTGATCGCATATAGTTCACAAATTCCTCGGTAAAGAAATGGGTTTCGAAGTCGATGATCTTCATTGGACCTCCTTCCAAAGCTTTTCCTCAAATACGTTCATAAGGATAAGTGATTGATAAGAACTCGCTCTGGGGTGGATCAAATATACAAAAAGGGCAATTGTCCGTCAAGGGATTTTAGCAGGGATTTTAGCACAAGATCTTGGTTTTTTGGGGGGGGGCCTTTTCAGCGGGGATTCGGGGAATTTTCGGAGTAGAAATGGAGAGGGGGCCCTTCCAACGATTTGCCGAGATCCGGCAGGCTTTTTTAAGGCTTATCCGGGCACACCGGTTCCTCCCGCCCCCCTCTGCCTACCCCAAATCCAAGCTATCGATTACTGCTATATATCTTCTAATTTCAAGCGCCCGGAAAAGGTTACGATTTCCGATCTATATATTCAATTTGAAATGATGCACGTTTTCACTTGGTAATCTTCAATTGATTAGACATGGGGTAGCCGAGCATTAGGTGCAATCTTCACCCGTGGCTATATGTTGGGCGGGTTCAGGTCTTGAATTACCACTTTTTTGAGCCTTATTAATAATAGGCTTATAATTCAAGACCCGAACCTAACATACTGTTTTTTTTGAAGCCCATGTTCCCCTATTTTACCCGGTGGGCCTCCAGCTTATCCCAGTTCAACTCCACCCCGTGCCCCGGCCGGTCGGGCGCGATGGCTTCCCCCCTTTCGATCTGAAGAGGATGGGCGAGGTACTCTTCCAGGCCAAAGCCGTGGCCTTC